>JACCEA011394164.1_pt1 | contig 23881 bp, 25 predicted proteins | sample 7449851 | NCBI WGS metagenome assembly JACCEA01 (sample SAMN15323453, study PRJNA562643) | freshwater metagenome | isolation source: river surface water | place: USA:Blue River Watershed | collected 2017-08-18 | reverse complement strand
GAATAATTAAAGACGTTGCATTGCAACGTCTTTGTTGTTTAAGGCCAAGTGGAGAAACGGTAGACTCGCCATCTTGAGGGGGTGGTGCTCGTAAGGGCGTGAGGGTTCAAATCCCTCCTTGGTCACTATAAAGGTATATTTTATTGATATTTAAAAGTTTTTTGTGCAACATTTGTGCAACATTTGGTGTTATTTTATAAATCCCTAATCAAATGCTTAACAATTCCCAAGCAAATTACAACATCTTCCTCTCCTACTTCAATTGCCTTGAATTTTAGATTATCAGGTATAAATTGACTATTCTTTTTATCAAAACGTTTTACGGTATAATCTGAATTGTTTATGGAAACAATAGCTATGTCATTATCTTGAAGCTCTTTGTCTGAACGAACAATTACAATATCGCCATTTTGCAAGGTTGGATGCATAGAATTTCCTCTTATTTTAATGATATAAGTAGAATTTGGTTTTGTAATATACTTCTCATCCAAACTAATCTTCTTGCCTAAAAAATCTTCAGCAGGACTTGGAAAACCAGCTTGCACACCTCCAAAATAATTTACATATCGTTTCTCCGTATCATTACTAAAAGGAATTAATTCTAATTCTTCATTTAGTCTTGGTGCTTTAATTAACTTCATTAGCTCACTTCTAAAATTTCATCCCAGTTGGTTGTGTATCTTTTTGAAACCTTTAATTGTTTCATTTTCCATCTCTTTTTAAGGTCATTCCTACCGAATTTCACAACATTTCCATAACGCTTGTTTACAAAATCAATTGTTTGCATTAACTCGATGTGTTTTGGGTTTTCTGAATTAAATAATCCCAACTGAAAATTATCAGCTGGAGTAATTTCTGATACGATTATACCAGCTTTTTTATATTTAATTCCTTCCTTAAAAATATTCTCTAGTGCCATCTGTGCATATCGATTTATTTCTAAAGTACTATTGGTTGGAAAATCTGTTTTTATAGAAATAAAACCTCTATGTTGGGGTAAATCCTTTCTGAAAAAATTAGAAAACAAAAAGACCATTATAAGGTTAGTATGGGAATTTTGCTTCCTTAACTTTTCTCCGCAACTTGCTGAAAAAGTGGACAGCCTTTCTGAAATTTCACCTTTTGAATCATACATCTTGTCGAAAGACCTTGTTACCGCTATATTTTTTTTTGGTTTTACATCTTCAAAATCTATTGAAGATATGCCCAATAAATCTTTTTTTAGTCTTAAGCCTTGAATAGTCATGTTCTTACGAACCCATTCATCATGGAGTTCTGTGAATTGATAGGCATTATTAATATTTAATGCTTTGAGCCTTTTAGCGTGTTGTCTGCCAATACCCCAAACATCCTCTATTTTAGTCCATTTTAAGGCTTTAATTCGCTTTTCTTCAGTATCTATACAATAAACTGAATTTGTTCTATCTGGGAATTTCTTTGCTATCTTATTAGCTACCTTAGCTAATGCTTTAGTTGGTGCAATCCCAACACAAATTGGAATTTTGGTATTTTGCTTTACTTCTTTTACCATTGCTAAAGCATAATTCGTAAGGTCAAAATGCTTTTCTAATCCTCCTAATTTTAAAAATGCCTCGTCAATTGAATATATTTCTAAATCAGGTGTGTAAGTTGACAAAATACTCATAACCCTTGAACTAATATCTCCATAAAGCTCATAATTGGAAGAAAATACATGAACGTTATTTGCTTTAAATAGTGCTTCATACTCAAATGCAGGTGCACCCATAGGAATACCTAATGCCTTTGCTTCATTAGAGCGTGCAACAACACATCCATCGTTGTTAGATAAAACAACGATAGGCTTCCCAATTAATGAAGGATTAAATACCCTTTCACAGCTGGCATAGAAGTTATTACAATCTACTAAAGCAAACATATTTACTAATTATTTTTTCAAAGATACTTGATTAAAGTTTAAACCAAAAAACAGTTTATCAACAAATATTTCATACTTTTGTAAAAGAAATTTATGAAATAAATAGCGTTTTGCTGATAATCTGTTGTTGAAAGGTCGAACATTCAAATGCATACAGGAAGTTCAGAGTAAACGCTCATGCGATATGCGTGGGCTTTGCTTTACTTTGTATGCAGGTATTCGACCACCTCAACGACAAGTAGAGTAATTTGTCCCACGCTGTTTTTTTATGCTATAAAGCTAACTTGGGACGGTTGGTTATTTATAATTATGAAAAATATATTACTTCTTCTTATTTTTAATTTTTCTTTACTAAGTTATTCACAAAATATTGCAATTAAACCAAGATTAAATAGTACTGAAAACGAAAGACAATCACAATTTCCGAACATAGTTCAAAACAATTCTAATCAAACTTTACCCTATCCAATAATTTTTATTCATGGATTAAATTCTATTTCAGATGTTTGGTATGATTTAGGATTACAAATGATTAATAGTGGTCTTTCTGTAGGTGGTAGAATTGATATTTGTTTAAATGATGATGGAAACAATATTGTTACAAATAAATTAGTCTATCCGACACCAAACGCAGACATTGCATTATACACAGACTACATTAATAATTTATCCGTTGGAGATTTTTATTTTTTAAATTTTGATGTTGATAATTTTGGCAGGTTAAGAAGTAACACAAATTTTACCGATGTATTAAGTAATGAATCTGCAATTGTAAAGCAAGGAGTTGCATTAAATATGGCTATTCAAATTGTACTCCAAAAAACAGGAAGGGATAAAGTTATTTTAATGGGTCATAGTATGGGAGGATTAGCCTCTCGTGAATACTTGCAAAATTCATCAAATTGGCAACCTGACGGACAACACCATGTTGCCAAATTAGTTACTACAGGAACACCTCATGGAGGCTATACAGGGACTAATGCTGGATTGGTAACTGGCATTGAATCACGTTCTGAAGCGTATAGAGATTTAAGAAAAGAATATACTTACAGTGGTTACAATGGAGCTTATCTATATGGTGGAACAGAAAATTCATCAGTTATTGCGAATAGTATTTTTTCTGTTTTCTATAATGTTGATGTAAATTGTAATGGAATTAATGGTGATAATACTCTAATTACTGGATTAAATCAAAAAAGTCTACCATCAACGCTGGATTATGCATATATCATAGGTAATTGTACAAATTGTGATTTGCTTCAAGGCATTATTGAAGGTGATGGAATTGTAAGAAGTGTAAATGCAAATCTAAGTAACATATATACAACTCTACCATCTCCAAGAAATGAGTTTATTCATACAGCTGATGCAATTGATTTTTATATTGGTTTACATTCAGATTTACCAAAAGCAATACCTGTTTCTTTCAAAGGCTTAGATGAACCTAATGAATATAATTTATCTTATGATGTGAATTTAAACCAAACCTATACAGGATTTATAACGGAGCAACCTGTTGGAGGCTATTTAAGTGATTACGATGATTATAAAATTAACATAACATCTAATGGAAACTACACCATAGCTATAAACAATTCATATTACAATAGTATTTCTTATAGAATTTTAGATTCAAGTTTTAATATCTTATCAACAAATACAATCTTAGCTAATTCTCAAAGCTCATTTCAACATAACTTAAATACTGGAAGTTATTATATCGAGTTTATTTCTGTAGGTAATTTGTCGAGCTATAACTATCCATATACTTTTCTAATACAAAATACATTATCAAATAATGATAACATATTACAAACTGGATTAAAAGCCTACCCAAACCCTTTTTCAAATCAACTCACTATTGAAGCCAACGAGCCAATTTTTAAAGTCGAAATCTATAACCTTTTGGGTCAAAAAGTAAAGAATATTGAAATTAACAATCCTACCGAAGATTCTATAAATATTGACCTTTCTGAATTAGCTCATGGTAATTATATTGCAAAAGTAAAATCAGAACTTTCTATAAATTTTGTAAAAATTATCAAAAATTAAAACGTATGAAATCATGTATACTTTTATGGCTATTATTTAGTACTTTTATTTTTTCACAAGAAAATGGAAGGTGGGATTCTAATTCAATAAGAAGTACTACAATAAAACTAAATGCAGGGCAAAGTACTAATTTAACTATCGATTTACCTGCAGGAACAAGTAAATACTTTTACACTATTAAAGTTGTTAAGAAATATAGTAATGAAAATATTTCTGTCATTGCCGATGCTTTTAGTTCTAATCCAACAACTCCTCAATTCGCTATATTAGCCCAGTCTATTAAAGCTGGAGCTAACATGAGTGATGCTAAAATTTCATATTCATTAATTGCTCAATCAGATAATAATAATTATACCTGTTTAAATAATTCTGGAGTTGTTATGGATGAAAGAGTCTTTGTTGATTACAACAAAAAAGAATGTTTAGATATTAGTGGTACTAATCTAAAATTAAATTTCTTCTTCAAAAGTGAGAACAAATTCTTTGAATTAAAGATTATTTTTGAAATTGTCTCATTTATTGACTATGACCTAAAAAGAGGTTGGTCTTTAAATAGAAAGAATTTCCTTCACGAAAACCTTGTAAAATACTTTAAATCAGAGCATCCAAGTGAAAATCAAAGTACCATCGAAAAGTATGTAGGCTGTATATTAATGAGAGTTGAAGAAGCATATACATATAAACAATTTGAATTATTAACTACTTATGAAAAGGACGAATACATAAAAAAAATTAGTTCATTGTGTATAAACTAATTTTCAAAAAAATACAATTTCATTATGCTTAAAAAATTTTCAACTTTATTTTTAATAATTATATCATCAATTGGATTTTCTCAAACTAATGAAGAAATGAAAGAACAGTCAAGTAATCGACTAACGAAATTTGATAAAGAACTTAATATTGTTTATCAAAAAATAATGAAAAACAATTCTGGAATCAAAAAAGAAAATATACGAAAAGCTCAAATTGCATGGCTTAAATTTAGAGATTTACATTGTTTATGTGAAAGCAAAGAACACGAAGGAGGTTCTTTGGAAAGTTTAATTTACATTGAATGTTTAGCAATAATGACAGAAGAACGAGTGAAACAACTAAAAATCTTTTTATGAGACACAAATACTTAAATTTAATTTCTCTGTTATTTCTAATTTGTTCGTGTTCTAACAATAAAAAAAATATTGAAAGTAACTTTGACATAACTGAAAATACAGACAGTTTAGAATACAGAGATTTAATGATAAATTATGGATTCTACTGGCAAAAAATATCAGATAGCACAAAAAATATTTTATTTGATAATTATAATGGAAAAATGATTGTCTTTAAAAGTTATGAAATGTTAAATAAAGAAAGTCAATCAGATAATGTTTTCACTTTTGATATAGATTCTATCAATAAATATAAATTGATTGGCAATTATGGTTTTATGGACAGAGATACCATAATGTTTTGGACATTTGATAAAAAAAATAAAATTCTTATAGATAATAACGGAGAAAAATTCAAACAAATAAAAGCATCAAAATAAACAGGGCAAATGCCCTGTTTATTTTTTACCAATCACCCTTAGCTGGACTTTCTGCTTTAATATACTCTAAAAGCGACTTATTTAAATCATTAAAATAGAAAGGCACATCTTGAGCATATTTGAAAGAAGCTCGTAAAGAACCATCCTTTTTATAAATCATATCTATCTGTTCTTTGGTAGTCATATTTTTACTAAAAATCCCCAAATCATACCAACCACCTGAATTGTATTTTGATGGACTCATGTAGTACTCCATTCCAATCAAATCAAATTTGTATTTTCCATCTTTAACAGAAATTTCGATTTGATATTTTGTATTGTAACAGGATTTCATTCCTAAAGCACTGATGCACCACAATGAAGCTGAGAAACCTTCAAACCTTACATACTCATTATCAATTGTAGATAAAATCACTTTATCAGGATTTTTGTAAGTAACTTTAATCCATTCTATAACCTTTTTGTATATGTCACTCGCCGTTTTATTTTCAACCGTTCCAACAATATAATCGGTCATCCCTTTTTGGTTGTCAAATGTAAATTCCGTTTCCTGTCCAAATCCAAATTGTGCAACAAACACAATCAATACAAATACTTTTTTCATTTCTTATAATTTTAAAATTCATTCAAATAACTATAACTTTTGTGACAACTGAGGTCAACCGTTTGTTTTCAATATTGTTTTGACTTAAATTGTCGCAAAATTTTAATTTATGTTCAATCAGCATAAGATTTACAGGGTGCTACAACTCATTACCCAACTACAAAATAAACCTTCAAAATCGGTTCGTTTCATAGCAAATATGTTAGAATGTACCGAGAGAACTACTTATCGCTATCTTGACCTTTTAAAACAATTGGGATTTGACATTCAAAAAGATGAGCATAATAAGTTCTTTATTGTATCAGATAAACTGTCAGATGATTTCTTTACAAAAGAAGAAGCAGGCTATTTGATTGAAATGGTAAAAACCGCAGGTAAAGAAAACAAATTGCAACAAGCAGTTCTCAAGAAAATCTACTTGAAGTCAGAAGTTTCGCATCAAGCTAATTCGCTTTTTAAAGCCCATTTAAGCAAATTGGTTGAAAAATTGAATATTGGTATTGCAAACCATAAAAAAGTGCTTTTAAAACAATACCATTCCGTTAATTCCAATAAAATTTCGGATAGATTGGTTGAGCCTTTTCAATTTACAGAAAATTACAATGCCATCTGTGCTTTTGAAATAGCAAGTAAGCAAAACAAATATTTTAATTTAGAACGCATCATTGATGTTGAAGTTTTGGAAGAACCTCAAGAGAACCAAGAACAACATCAGGTAGAAAAAACCGATGTTTTTGGTTTTACCGAACGCAATGGAGAAAAATTTGAAGTGGAATTACAATTATCACTTCGTGCCTATATTTTATTCAAAGAAGCTAATTCAAGTTTAGAAAAATATATGACTAAAATTAATAACTCAGACCTTTACTTGTTGAAAGTCAAGGTTAACAATCCAAAGCCTATTATTAGTTTAATCAGAGGCTTTAAAGATGAACTTGAAATAAAAGGTTCAAAAGACTTTTTAGAACACCTTAAAAAGGAAAATTCGTATAAAAATTAGCTATATTTTATTATATTTGGAAACCAAGAAATAAGAATAATGACAGCCGAACAACTCAAACAATTAGAAACACGCCTTTGGAAAACTGCAGACGATTTACGTGCCAATAGTAAATTAACGGCATCAGAATATAGTTTCCCTGTATTAGGACTAATCTTTCTTCGTCAAGCCTATAACCGTTTTATCATTGCCAAAAAACAAATCGAGAAATCATTACCTGTGCATCCTACACGAGGCGTAAGACCTATTGAAAAAAATGACTTCCTTACCGCCAAAGCCATTTTCTTAAACGAATCTGCTCAATGGAACACCATAGCAAATCTTCCTGATAGTGCCGATTTAGGCGAATACATCAACGAAGCCATGCGTAATATTGAAAGTGAATATGAGAACCTTTTAGGTGTTTTGCCTAAAGAATACAATCTTTTCGATAAAGACCTTTTACAACGTCTTATTCGTGTTTTTAATGATGAAGCTTTAAATGATGTTTCGGGCGATGTGTTTGGACGAATCTATGAGTTCTTCTTGAACAAGTTCGCAATGATAGGAGCACAAGAAGGTGGTGAATTTTTCACGCCACCTTCTTTAGTAAATACTATTGTAAAAATCATTGAACCTAATCACGGTATCGTTGCCGATATTGCAGTAGGTTCAGCAGGCATGTTTGTACAAACAGCTCACTTTATTGAAGAGGAAGAAGGTGCTGACCCATCCAACAAAGTGACGTTTTATGGTCAAGAAAAAGCCGATACCAATACCCGATTAGCCAAAATGAATATGGCAATTCACGGATTGGAAGGAAGTATTTTGCAAGGAAACACGTTTTATGAAGACAAACACGATTTGGTTGGAAAATGCGATTTCATTATGGCGAATCCACCCTTCAACGTGGATGGTGTAGATAAGAGCAAAGACAGCGTGAAGAAAGACCCTCGTTTGCCTTTTGGTTTACCAAAAAACGATAACGGAAATTATCTTTGGATTCAATATTTTTATTCTTTGCTGAATGAAAAAGGAAGAGCAGGTTTTGTTATGGCTTCTTCAGCTTCAGATGCTGGACATTCTGAAAAAGACATCCGCCAAAAATTAGTAGAAACAGGTGCGGTAGATGTTATGGTTTCTATTGGAACTAAATTCTTCTATACTCGTTCTTTGCCTTGTACACTTTGGTTCTTTGATAGAGAAAAAGAAAAAGACGCTCACAGAGCCAACCAAACCTTGATGCTTGACTTGAGAGACGTTTATAGAAAAGTCTCTTCTAATTTGCACGATTTTACTCCCGAACACTTAGCCAATATTCAAGCCATTGTAGGTTTGTATCGTGGCAAACGTGGTGTATTTGATAAAACTGTGAAACATTACTTTGATACTATAAATGAGAACTTATTAGTTGTTACTAAAAAAGCAACGAATCTTTCAACTGCTTTTTATAACGAATTAAATGTTTCGATAGAAAAAATAGCATCAAAAGAAGTACATAAACAATGGATGACTGCCATTGATTTAGATGATATAAATTGGACAAAAGAATTAGTTGAAATTTACTCAAAATACCAATTAACTTATTCTAAAGACAAAAACATCGAAGTTCTCTCAAAAGATATAATTAACCAATTAAAAATGGCTAAAAAAGGTTTTAACAATCTTTTAAAAGCTATGAATACTTTTGTTAAGGAAGCGGGTAAAGATGCTGATTTACGCAAGCAAAAAGAGTGGAAAACAGAAGTATTAGACAAATTAAAAACGATGGAATTGGATTATGAAAAATATGCCAAAACCATTGATAAAATATTATATTTTAACAAAGAAGCCCATTGGTTAGTAAGTCGTTTCCCAAAAAGTGAATATGCCGACATTGCAGGTTTATGTAAAGTAGTTACTAAAGAAGAAATTGCTACCAACGATTACAGCTTAACCGCAGGACGCTATGTAGGCGTTGCGCCTCAAATAGATGAAGATTTTGATTATGAAGAACGAATGGCTGAGATAAAAGTAGAACTGCAAAGTTTGAACGAAGAAGCGATTACACTTGCCGAACAGATTCAGTTTAATCTTAATGAATTGGGGTTATGAGTTGGGAAAGTGCTGAAATTGGAAGTTTGTGTGAAGTTGGAAGAGGTTCTTCTCCAAGACCTATAAATAATCAAGCCTACTTTGAGGGTGGTGATATTGCGTGGATTAAAATTGCTGATGCTACGAGTTCAGGAAAAGAAATATTTGAAACTAAGGAACACGTAAACGCTTATGGTGCTTCATTCAGCAGATTGTTACCTATTGGCTCTTTAATACTTGCAACAAGTGGTGTTAGTTTAGGACAAGTAAAGTTTTTAGGTATTGAAGGCTGTATTCACGATGGATGGCTTTATATAAAAAACTACAATGGTGTAGTAAAAGAATTTCTTTATTACAAACTAATTGAACTTGAAAAACATTTTCATTCTGAATCTTACGGTGCTGCAATCCAAAATATTAATACTGATATTTTAAGGAGAACCAAAATTTTATTACCTCCACTAGAAACTCAAAAACGCATTGCCTCCATTCTATCAAATTATGATGATTTAATAGAAAACAACCTTAAACGCATTAAGTTATTAGAAGAAACGGCACAAAATATTTACAAAGAATGGTTTGTGAATTTCCGTTTTCCTAATTATGAGCATACAGAGTTTGATTCAGAAAGTGGTTTGCCTGTGGGGTGGGAGAAAAAGACAATAGATGCTTTTGCTGAAGTTATTACAGGTAAAACACCATCAACTGCAAATAGTAATTTTTATGGTGGAAACATACCTTTTGTTAAGACACCTGATATGCACGATGCACCTTATGTTTTGAGTACAAGTATTTATTTATCAAATGAAGGGGCAGAAAGTCAAAATAATAAGTTCCTTCCAAAAAACTCTGTAATGGTAAGTTGTATTGGAACTGCGGGAGTAGTCGCTTTAGCATCTACAAATTGCCAAACAAATCAACAAATTAATTCTGTCAGGTTTGATGAAGAGTTTAAAGCATTTTATTTTTATGGTTTTGCAAGAGGATTAAAACCTCTTTTAGAAGGATTAGGCAGTAACGGTGCAACAATGGTGAATGTGAATAAAAGTAAATTTGAAAAAATTGAACTTATTGTTCCTGATAGTGAAATATTAAAAAAGCATTACGCTTTAGTAAAAGTTATTTTTGACCAAATTTTGATTTTGCAAGAACAGAATGAAAAACTCAAAGAAGCAAGAGATATACTATTGCCAAGATTGATGAATAGAACGATAGAGGTATGAAGTTTTTTATGTGTCATTTTTAAATTAAAATTTGTGTTAAAAGAAATACTCCAAAACATTGAACGACTTCAGGGATTAATGGTTGCTTACGTTACAAATGGAAGGACTGATGAACAACCTAAAGAATATAGGTCGGTTTATATTGATACATTAATTATGCTTGAAAAGCTTGGTTATGAAAATCCAAATCAGTTTAAAACATTGGAAGAATTTTGGGGTGTATGTAAATTGAAATATGGAACGTACTCAGAAAGGCGTGTATTTGTAAATGAAATTTATGGAGACATAACACTTGACATTGAAAGAAAGTTACGCCAAGAACCCGAACCAAAAGAATGGGGCAAAGCAAATGAATTACTTACAGATGAATTAGCTCCAGTCAGAAGGCAATGGTTAAAAGCAAAAAATTTTCTGTTAGCAAACGAACCTGATTATGAAAATTGTATTAAGGAAGCGACCAACTCTATAGAAAGTAGTCTTCAAATTCTGTTAGGACAACCAAGTGAGTCATTAGGAAAAGTTATTAAGTCGGCAGATATTGACAATGATATAAAGAAATTAATTAGTCAAATGTATGGTCTTGTAAGTAATAAAGATTTTGTAAGACACGGTGGAACAATAGAACAGGACATTAAGAAAGAAGACGCAGAATACTTCCTGAACTTTTCTGCAATTTCAATTCAGTATTTAAAACAAAGAATTAAAAAATAAAATGCTGAGTCTTGAAAAACTTAAAGAAAACCGAGATTTACTGATGCCAAGATTGATGAATAGAACGATAGAGGTGTAAAATAAAAAAAATGGAAATTGATAATATTGTAGAGATTTGTGTTGCTGTTGATATTGCCATTATAGGTATTGCATATCCTATAATTGTCGATAAAATATCTAATATTGGAGAAAAATATTCTTCAGAATATCTTTCTATTTTATTCAATAATGAACTGCCACAGAGAATTATAGAGTTAAAGTTTTTTAAAATTAGAATTAGTTTTTTAAAATTAATACTTTACACAACTATCTTAACTTTTCTTTTCTTGATTATTAATCAAGAGCCTTTGTTTGGGTGGGATAATTTTTTTATAAATAATTCTGCAAAAATAATAGTATTACTTTTTTCAGCATTTTTGACCATTTTCTTTTTTATTTGGTTGGACAAAGTTGCTTTATACAATGGAAAATCTACAACTTTATTAATACATATTATAAAAAAATATAAAGAGTTTAAGGAAGATTCTGAATTAAAAACATATTATTTAAAATCTATTAATGAACTAACTTTTTATGCTATTAATAAACAAGATGAGCATTTACAAGAAACGTTATTAGATTTTTATTATTATGAATTTTCACAAATTAGAAAAACACACGACAAATCAAAACCATTAGTTTATCCAATTGACTTGTATTTTTTAGTCAACAAACTAAATTCTGAATTAATAAATAAACAATACACCACATTACAAGCAATTGAACACCGTGCTGTAAGCGGAGTATGGCTTTTAGGTCAAAATTTAGAAAATATCCCAATTTCTGAGGAAACATACAGATGGTTATGGAGGAATATATATAGAATATGTGATAATGATAAATATGTTAAGATGTTTTGGGCAAATTCAAGCCAATACTTTGACATTCAATTAAGAAACATTAGGGCTGAGTATGATTCTGTAACATTTGAAAAAAATAATCAAATAGAAATTGACATTAGACTTGAAGAAAGAAGCGATTTTTTAGAATTACATTATGCTTTGGGAGGTCTTTTATTGTACAGAGAAAATTATAAAACAATTAAGTATATATTTGAATATTCACAATCATTACCTCCAAGATACGTTTTACTACCCGATTCGATGACTACTATTTTTGAATGGTTAGAAATTTTCAGAAATGAATTTAAAAGTCGAAAAAAACCAATTGATTCAAAATATTACTTTCCTGAATTAGATAACTTAGGAAATAGAAGACAAGTTAATTATTGGGTTTGTTCTTATTTAACAATTTTGTTTATACGTCAATATTCGTTAGATAAATACTTCATTACTCAAAAATTCACTTCAATACCAAAACTTCCAACAGAAATATTAGAATTAAATAATTGGCTTGATACAGTTTCTTATTTTGAAAAATGCTTGGATGATGTTTTAAATAACGAAGAATTAATTAAATCACTCGGTTTTAGTGATATTATTGAAAATAAAAAAAATGAGTTTGAGATTTTTATTAATTTATTAAAAGAAGCGATAAGTTTTAAAATCGGTGAACAAAAACTTCTTGCAAAGTTATCTATCGATAAAATAGAGCAGTTTAATATAAGCTCAAGGAAAATAATTGTTGATGCTTTTGATTGCTTTTCTAAGATATTTAACACTGAACAGCATACTCAAATAGATGATGAATTAAAATTATCTGTAAATGGAGGAAGTGTTTTGATGACCAAATCGGCTTTTACGGATAATGATATTCAACACATAAACTATGATACCTTTTTTGCTGAACATATTGCAAATTACAATGTTAAGAGGTATATACCAAATTCATTTTTTATTGCTAAAACAAAAGGATATTTATTGAATATTGACAATATTATTAACGGTCTTGAAATTTTGATTGGTAATAACAATAATGCCATAATTATTGGTGTTAATTTGAGATTCGATTTAGAAAATACAATTTCTAATTCAAATTTCGCAAATCTTCTTGTGAATATTCCTTCATATGAACCCGAAGTAGAAAATTTATTATTTGTGCTGAACAAGAATGATTTGCCTTTCATAGAATATAAAGATTTAACACCTAAAAAAGTTGAACAATTAAAGTTAGAAATTATAGATGATAATTTAAAATTATATTCTTCAGTTATTGACATAAATTTACCTGAAAATGTTGATTTAAAGAATAAATGGAAGACAGAAGATAATAAAGATAATCTGGATTTAAAAGTTCTCCTTGCAATCGATTTTCTATCCATTTTATATTGGAAAAAAGAAAGGGATGTTGTACAAATTTCCATCGCTTCCAAGTATAAAGAGCAAGGAATACAGAATGATTTAACAGATATTATACCGTTAAGAAATGATATAAATTAAAATTTTAAGGCTATAACCTTAAAAATATTTTTTTATTTCAGGCAATAACCTTAAATTTGTACCGAATATTTCAGGTAATAACCTTATGAAAAACAATAAACAACAATTGCTTTTACAGCAAACCGATAAAAAATTAGAGGCTTTCAAGGATTTGAAAGCAACAGTAGTGCCAGCAAAAGGTTGGGTCAATACCTTTCGTACAGCATTAAAAATGTCGTTACGTCAATTGGGGAATCGTTTAAATATTGCACCACAAAGCACAAAAGAAATTGAAGAGCGTGAGGCTAATGGAACAATTACCTTAAACTCGTTGCGTGACGTTGCTAATGCTATGGATATGCAGTTAGTGTATGGTTTTGTTTCCAAACACGAATCGTTAGAACAAATGATAGAAAAACGTGCTAAAGTATTAGCCACCGAAATAGTGATGCGCACCAACAATACAATGACATTGGAAGACCAACAAAATTCAAAGGAACGCATCGAGAAAGCCATTGAACAAAAAACAAATGAGATAAAAAGTGAAATGCCAAAATACCTATGGGATTAACAATTGAATACATAGACGGTCAAACGCCTTTAGATGAGGAGGAAAAAGAAGGATTGCGTATTCCTTCTATAACCACTCGGGAGGAATTGGACGAATTTGAGCAACTCAATATCGAGAAAGCAATACAATGGACATTTGGCAAAAAACTAAAAGCAGAACAATTGTTTTCAGAAAAGTTCATCAAAGACCTTCACAAGCGGATGTATGGCGAAGTTTGGAAATGGGCAGGAACGTTTAGAACCTCTGAAAAGAATATAGGCATAAAGAGTTATCTAATAGGCATTGAACTGAAACAGTTATTAGATGACGCTATATTTTGGCAGGAAAACAATACGTATGATTCGGAAGAATTAGCCATTCGATTTAAACATCGTTTGGTAAGTATTCATTGTTTTGCTAACGGAAACGGAAGACATTCACGTTTAATGGCAGATTTAATAGTAGAAAAATTATACAACAGCAAATTCTTTTCTTGGGGCAGTGCCAATTTAGTAAAAGCCACCGAAGCAAGGAGTAACTATATACAGGCAGTTAGAAAGGCGGATAACAACGATATTAAGCCTCTAATTGCCTTTGCAAAATCTTAACCTATGGGAAACAACTATTCAGAAGACCAATTAATAGAGCAAACCTGTATTGATATTTTCAAAAATCAATTACATTGGGAAATAGCCAACGTTTATCAAGGGGAAACTTTTGGTGAAAATGGCACAATTGGAAGACATAGTGAAGCCGATGTTTTGTTAAAAAACAGGTTCTTTGAGGCAATAAAAAAATTAAACACAAACTTACCTGTTCAGGCGTATGAATCGGCGTATGAAATCATCAATAATGATGATGCTACTAAAAGTTTACCCGATTTAAACTTTGAGAAACACAACTTCTTAAAAGAAGGTATTCCTGTTACGTATAAAAATGATAAGGGAGAAATTATTCGTAACAAAAAAATTAAGGTCTTTGATTTTGATGTAGTCGAGAACAATAACTTTTTAGCAGTTCAACAACTATGGGTAGAAGGCAAATCGAAGCGCAGAAAGCGTCCAGATATTGTTGGCTTTGTAAATGGTATTCCTTTGTTGTTTATTGAGCTAAAAGCCCACCACCGAAAAATTAAAGTGGCTTTTGAAACCAATTTAAAAGATTACAAGCAGACCATTCCGAAAATGTTCCATACCAACGCTTTTATTATTTTAAGCAATGGTTTTGAAAGTAAGATTGGTGCTATCACTTCTAAATATGAACATTTCCAAGATTGGAAACGTATCACCGAAGAGCAAGAAGGAATTATCAGTTTAGATGGAATCCTAAAAGGTGTTTGCGAGAAAAACCGAATGATGGATTTGTTTGAGAATTTTGTTTTATTTGACAATTCTATTGGCTCAATTGTAAAATTAATAGCGAGAAACCATCAGTTCATTGGCGTAAACAAGGCAGTTGAACATTTTGTTTCTGTTCAAAATAAAGCAAAAAACGGATTTATTTCTAAAGATGATGCCCAGAAATTAGGCGTATTTTGGCATACACAAGGCAGTGGAAAGAGTTACTCAATGGTTTTTCTTTGCCAAAAAATATTACGTGCTTTAGGAGGGGGTTATACTTTCTTATTAGTTACCGATAGAACTGAATTAGATACACAGATATATAACACTTTTACAGGTGTTGGAGCAGTACAAGATGTAAATGTAAAAGCTACAAGTAGCGAGAATCTAAAAGCCCTTTTAAAGACTGACCAACGCTATATTTTTTCGTTAATTCATAAATTCAACTTTGATGAGGTTATTACCGAAAGGGATAATATTATTGTAATTTCGGATGAAGCGCATAGAACGCAAGGTGGCTCTCTAGCAATGAATTTACGTAAAGCATTACCCAACGCATCGTTTATAGGATTTACAGGTACACCACTGTTTAAAGATGATGAGCTAACCCGAAGAATCTTTGGGGAATATGTTTCTAAATACGACTTTAAACGTTCTATTGAAGATGGTGCAACCGTGCCACTATACTATGAAAATAGAGGCGAAAAGTTACGATTAGACAATCCAATTATCAATGAGCAGATTAGAGAAGCCATTGAACAGGAAGATTTAGACGATGACCAACAAGCCAAACTAACAAAACTTTTTGCAAGAGAATATCCAATTCTAACAGCAGAAAAAAGATTACGAGCCATTGCTAAAGATGTAGTTACACATTTTAACGGAAGAGGTTACAAAGGTAAAGCGATGTTTGTGGCGATGGATAAAATCACAGCCGTAAAAATGTACGATTTGATTTCCGAAGAATGGGCAGTCTATTTAGAAACTCGTAAAAAGGAAATTGAAAAAATTGAAGATTTGCAGGAGCAACTTGCTCAACAGCGAGAATGGGATTGGGCAAAGGAAACCGAAATTAGTGTTGTAGTTAGTCACGAACAAAACGAGATTGACAAATTTGAAGCGTGGGGATTAGATATAGAACCGCACCGCTTGAAAATGAACACTCGTAACCTTGAGGCAGATTTCAAGGAAGAAAACCACCCATTCCGAATAGCTATTGTTTGTGCTATGTGGATTACAGGGTTTGATGTGAAGAGTTTATCAACTTTATATTTAGATAAGCCAATGAAGTCGCATACCTTAATGCAAACCATTGCCAGAGCCAACAGAGTTCACGAAGATAAAAACAACGGTCTTATTGTTGACTATATAGAAACCTACAAAGCATTATTAGAAGCCTTAGCTATTTATGGCGATAGTGGAAGCAAAGGAACACCAAGCGGAACAAATGATGTTCCTGTTCGACCATTAGAAGAGCTGATAGCTGATTTAGATGAAACTATTCAAGCCACTGAATTATTTTTGGATGATGAGTGTCAGTTTAAATTAATTTCGATCGTTAATGCCGATGATAATTTATATCGAATTAAATACATTGAAGAAGGATATAATGCACTTTGTAAAAATGATGAAACTCGAAATAAATTTGACATTTTGGCAAGAGAGGTATTTAAAAAATACAAAGCATTAATGCCTGATAATGCCATCTATGACTATAAAGACAAAAGAGATGCTATAAATGCTTTATATTCTTTAATGAATGATAAAATAGATGAAGCAGATATTACTCACGTTGTTTCTCGTGTACAATATGTTGTAAATCAATCCATAGAAAGTTTGAATATGGTGATGGAACAGGCAGAAGGATATGGGCAAAAAATTGATTTAAGCGGTTTAGACTTCAAAAAAATAGAAGAGGAATTTTTAAAAATTGAGGGCAACAAAAACATTGCTGTTCAGTCATTAAAAGATAGAGTAGCCAAGAAAATGAATCGTTTACTTGACCAAAACCCAATGCGAATTGACTTTTACGAACGTTATCAAGAAATTATTGAGAACTATAATAACGGAAAAGAATACGCAACAGTAAAGGAGTTGTTTGATGCCTTAATTTTACTATTGGGTGATTTATCTGAAGAAGAAAAACGAGCAGAAAGAGAAATGTTAGACGAAGACGAATTAACAGTTTTCGATATGTTAAATCGTGACAAAAAAATAACGGATAAAGAAAAAGTTGAGGTAAAAGAAACAGCAAGGAAGTTATTGGAACATCTAAAAAATAACGAATTTAAAGTGGAATATTGGTCAGAGAAAACACAAACAGCATCAGCTGTAAAAAAAGCGATTAACGACCACTTATTCATCGAATTACCTTTTCCCACATTCAGCGATGGCGATAGAATTGTAAAGACAGAGATATTATTTAATTACTTCAAAACGAGGTATGCTAATTATGGAAGGGTGGCTTAAATTATAATTATGAATAGTTCCGTTGATAGGCTTTTAAAAAATTATTTAAATGCTCGTAAAAGTTTTGAAGCTTGGTGTTTTATGTCGGGTTTAGACAATCATTTAAATTTAATTAATCGAGAAGTTAGTGAAAAGGTAGATAAAAATCCACTTCTTTTCCATTTACGCTTTTTAGCAATGAAAGATTTTAACATTGAACTTTATAAAGTTTTGAAAAACAGCCCAAAAAATAAAGACAATATTTATAATTTGTTAGAAAAACGAATTAAGTCAAATCCCAAAAATCTTTCGGAGTTAGAAATTGTACATAAAAAATTGAGAGATGAAGAATTTGTAATTAAAAACCTTTGTGATATTAGAGATAAATTTTATGCTCATTTGGATAAAAATTTTGAAAAATATTTATCAACAAGAAGTAATATAGTTGATATACAAAATTTGTTTTCCATTATTGAGGAAGCAATTATTGTACTTTATTCAAAAGAAGAATTGAAAACTAAGCTTAGCTCGTTGCACTCAAGAAATGATTTCAATTTATATTAAATAAAATAAATCATATCTAAAGTAATATAATATATTATTTTAGATATGATTAATAAAATATAATATTTAGTTCGATTCTATTTTGTTTAATGCCTTACTGATTTTAGTTATGGTGTTTATGTGCAGTCCTGTAATTTTAGCTACTTCTGTTTTTTTTACTCCTAATTTTAATCTTTCAACAGCTTTCTTATTCATGGGTTTATTAAGAAAATCTAAAATAGAGGTAGATGTGCCTCTCTTTCTTCCTTTGTAAACCCCATTTGCTTTTGCAATAGCAATTCCCTCTAATTGTCTCTCTTTAATTAAGTTCCTTTCCATTTCGGCAACTACACCAAGAATGGAAATTATCATTTTAGAAATTTGATTTTCTGTTCCATCATCATTAAGTGTTCGTAAACCTTGTTGAATAAAGTGAATACAAATTCCTTTTTTGTTGAAATAGGAAATTGTGTTGAGAATATCTAATAGATTTCGCCCAAGTCTATCAATTTGATGCACAAATAAACTTGTAACTTGCCCTTTGGAAACCATCTTTTCAATTCTTTTTCCACCTTCTCTCTCAAAAAATGGAGTTGCTCCAGAACATTTGTCCTCGATTATAATATTGTATTCCTTTGCATTTTGAGTTTGCCTATCACTTTTTTGTTCAAAAGTTGAAATTCTTGTGTAAAGTACCTTCATTTTTCACATTTTTGAGTTAGTATGCATTTTACCCTAATTTTGTACACTTTTTATCCATTATGTGCTTAAATTTGCTTTTTTCTTGAATTTTTAATTTCACATTTTCAAGTGTACCCTTTAATTGGGAAGAACGTCAACTAACTTTAAAATTACCTTTTTATTAATGCCTGACAAATGAAGTTTTTGAAAACCTTCTACTTTTTTAGTTATTCGTCCATTAATGTTAATTGCTAATACAGGAATTTTATTAAATAGAGCAGAACTAACTTCATAATACTGATTTAAATCAATTATTCCATTTTTATGAAGCACTATAACCTTATCTACTTTACTAACTATTTTATCAATTTTACTATACATATCAATTGAAGGCACATACTTAAAATCATGTCCTTCAGCCAATACATTAGAATTTAATTTAAAAATTTTATTAATACAAGTTAAGAAGTTCACATCTTCTTTACTTCCATAATCAGCTCTTGGTCTGCTTGCGTAATATGTCATATTTCTCATTGTTTTAATGTGTTTTTTAGTTCGGATATATTTTTAATTGAATAGTTAATTATTTTAGATAAAAAGCCAACGGCTAATATTCCTCCAATTACTGATACGCTATAAATAGCATACTTAATCATCTTACTACTTGATATTTGCTTTTGAAGTTCTTTGTTTATATCAAAAGCAACATTAATTTTCTTTTCTTGCTGATTCATAAGTTATTAGTTTTGATGTTACAATAATTGCTGTTAATCCAAAAAGCAACGTTAGAAGTATTGTTTCTGAATTTATAGAAGATGGTTTTTCTGTTGTTCCTCCATACTCTTTTATAAGAATAGGTTTTGGATTTAGAATGTCCTGATTAAATAGGTCGGTTATTTTCATATTTTTTTTCTATTAATATTATTTGAGTTGTAATAAAAGTTAGCTTGTAATTGTATAGCAAAAAGCTTTTAATTCCATCTTCTTCTTCAATACCAGTTGATAAAGAAAAATCGTAACGTAGTTTAGATAAAATCTTCTTTTCAACTTCCATGTATTCTCTATACCCAATTAGCTTATAGAGTATTTTGTAATTCAGAAACAACAACTTGTTTATTTTATTGACTTCAGCATACAATTTGCGATACTTTTGGTTATGGAAGTTACTTCTTGCTTTGTTGTTTTCAAACCTCTGGTTGTTTCTTTTAGGAATAAACCATTTTCCAGAATATTTGCATTGTTTTAGAGTCATAATTAAAACGTTTTAAAATGCTATTGGACAAACTTTCTACTTTTAGAAAAAACTCGTTTTCTTTTACCTATATACATAATATCTTTTTCTTTTAAGTACTTCTTCCATCTTGCTCTATCATCAACAAATTCACTATGAATTTTTTTGTTTTTAAAAGTCATTTTTAAATGCTTTGGAAGTTGTTTACCAGAATAATTCAAATATTCGGTTGCTACTGTAAGATGAAAATGCATATTACCGTTTTTTTCACCCTTATCAACCAACCAGATAAATCCCTTAACATTCAAATCCATTCTTTTTAAATTCCTTCTCACAACTAACAATATTCTATCTATTTGGTTTGTCATTTCAAAATCGAAACCAAACTCTATCATAGTGTATTTGCTTTCGGATGAATAAACTTTAAAAAAATCATCTATTTGATTATTTCGTTTATTCACCATCAACTTCACATCATCAGTGTAAAATCTTTGTCCAGTAAGTGGATTGTAAAAACAAATTCGATGTTTTGGAAGTCTTTTACAATTGATATAATTAACATCATTCTTAAATGATGACTCTATGGATATAGGGTCTCTTCGCTTAATCTTATACATAGCTAAAAAATTAATGATTAAGTGGAGTTAAAGCTAAAAGCAATTCGCTTTTTTTGTATAAGATTCTATTACCTACGCCATAAGATTTATACTTCCCTTTTTTGGTTAGTTTCCATAAAGTTGTTTTGGTAATGTTTAAAAATTGACATACCTCTTCTCTTGTAAGAAGTTCATCATCTTGACCTTTAGACTCTTTGCTTTGAACTGGCAAAAGTGGTCTGATAGCATCTACTAATTGTTCAATTGTGATGCCGTTTAAAAGAATTTGTGTTTGCATAAAAAATGTATTAATGTTAGAGTACAATAATACATAGATAAAAAGGTGAAAAAATAGATGTATGAAAGGTAAAAAAAAAGCAAAAAAAGGGTAAATTGATTATATTGTATTTAGTTTACCATAAATGGTTGTAAAATCTTTTTCATGGTCTGATAATTTAGCCATTTCATCACCCATAATGTAATTATTTTTATTCATATTTTTAATATCTAAATTGAAATTTTTTAAAATATAAGCTCTATAATCCTTATGTTTAAAACTAAATCTATAAACTTTAGTATCAATATTTTCTTTAAGGTAATAATAGATATATTTATATCTTACTTTTTTCTTTTTATCATATTTCTCATTTATATACATAAATAATTGGAAGCACTTCAAATTAAAATTATTATTATAAAAAGGATGTTTAATGCTTAACTCCGTTGAATCATTAGTGTTTTCTGTAAATTCTAATTTATCATCAAAAGATAAGTTATCATTTACTTGATAAATTGAATTAGTTTTATGCTCTAAATTAGATTGACAAATTATAATTCCAGCACTATAAAATAATTCAATAAAAATATTTTGGTTTTCAAAAATTATCTCCCATGCCTTAAAATATTCGCCACCTCCTTTGCCACATTCATAAAATTTTTGCTTATCAAAAACTATTTTATCAACTTGAAATAATGGTGGTTGAAAATCCGAGTTTGAATTTTTATCTATATTAGATAATTGGCTATCTATGAAAATTTCTTCATATTCAAACCTACCTCTCTTTTGAAGGTCAGGTCTAATTACCCTTTTAAAAATTGAAAATGATAACTCTTCACTGTTATCATTAAACGCTTGATTTTTTTTTATTTTATTCAAAAAATTTTCGTAGCCACTTATAAATCCTTGTACATAGAAGTCTAATAATTCTTGAAATCTTTCTTTACAAACAATTTCACCTTTAGAATCAAAACATTTATAATTTTTCAATAAACTATTAACTTCTTCGAAATAATTTTTAAAACAATAACAATAATTATTATACCCATCTACTCGTAAAATTGATGGAAAAACAGTATTTATATCAATATTTGTTTCATAGTGATTATTATCAGAAAAAGAAAAATTATTAAAAAACAGTAGTAAGTCGGTGTTTAAAACACCTAATTCATGAGCTTCTATAACAAGATATTGTAAGTTCTTCATATTAAAAAATAATTTTTAAGTCGTTTTGACTATACAATTTTAAATAAGCCTCATGCATTTGAAAAGCATTATCATAAGAGGTTTTACCTATATAAATTAAAAACATTTTCTCTGTTTTATGTCCAGTAACTCGCATTAATACAGAAGTTGGAAATTTACCGTAGAAATTTGTTGCAAACGAACGTCTGCAAATATGTGAAGAAATAAAATTATACTTTTCAAGTTTCTCTTTTACAACAGGATTTCTGCCAGTTTTTTTAACATTTCCAATAATTATATTATTTATATCAGCGAGTTTACAAACTTCTTTAATGTATTCATTAAATCTTGTTAATGATATTTTATGTGGAAAACCATCCTCTATGATTTTTAAAGCATCAGGTAATAATGGAATAGCTACCAACTCACCAGTCTTTTGTTGTTTCAATTCAATAATTTTGACACCATCAATTTCTTTAATATTAGATTCATTTATTGATAGTAAATCTCCTCCTCTTTGACCAATAAAACAGCCTAATAACAACCATTTACGAGCATTGATTAAATAACTCTTATCCAAAGTAGTTTTCCAAATATTCTTCAATTCTTCTGGATTTAATGTAATTAATTGTTCAGGTTTTTTTGTTTCTTGTATCCTAATTAAATCCTTAATAGTAGGACTAACTACTATTCCGTTTTTTGAAGCATCATTGCAGATTGTTTTTAGATTATCCAAATTCTTACCTACATAATTTGCAGAATAATTTTGTTTAAACAACCATAACTTGAAATTTTCAGCCAGCATGAAATCAACTTTTTCAAATAAAATCTTTTTTCCTTTTAGCTCTTCTTTTTCAAATCTTAGAAAGGTATTTTTAAATAGTTTCAAATTAGTTATTCTACCATGAGATAGTCCAACACCTTTTTGTTGATTTTGTTTATATGGTGCTTTATCAATATAATTTTGAATGTAATTTGTAAAAACTTCTAAATCAGAATGTATTTTTTGGTTATTAAATGAATCTAATTTAGTTTCCAACCAATCATCATCTATTACTTCTCCTCTACTGAAAGATTCATTGTAATTTGACTCAATATAACTACTTAATTTATCTAATTTTATTTTTAAATTTTTTAATTCTGGTGTTGACTTTTTAGGAATATTTTTTTTAGAATCCCAATCATTATAATTTATTATGTAACCAGTTTTTTTTCTAAGGTCACATATGCGACCGTTAGAAAATCTTACATAAATATTTGAATTGTCATTCTTAGACCTCAAGTAAAATTTAATAGTAGCCATTGATTTTTTTATAAAAATATAATTAATAATTTATATGTGCAACATTTGTGCAACAAAAAGTAAATTATATTAAATTTTAATAAATCATATTGAATAATAAAAAAAGTAAAATTATTGATTTTCAATAACTTAAATAAAATAGAATAAAACGAAGTTCATTATAACGAATATTGTCAAATCCCTCCTTGGTCACTTTTACTTTCTCTTTATTCTTCTCTTATCTTTTCTTTGTTTAACTAAAACAAAACTATCGTTAAACATTTTTTTATCCAAATACTTTTTTTGTTCACTATTTTTATT
>JACCEA010944632.1_pt1 | contig 23881 bp, 15 predicted proteins | sample 7449851 | NCBI WGS metagenome assembly JACCEA01 (sample SAMN15323453, study PRJNA562643) | freshwater metagenome | isolation source: river surface water | place: USA:Blue River Watershed | collected 2017-08-18 | reverse complement strand
TGGATGCCCTCCGTTGTCCGCCAGAAGATGCTCTTATTGCTAATTTATCGGGAGGAGAAAAACGTCGAGTAGCTTTATGCCGTTTATTATTAAAACAACCAGATGTATTACTATTAGATGAGCCTACCAACCACTTAGATGCGGAATCTGTGCTTTGGTTGGAAGAGCATCTTCGCCAATACAAAGGAACAGTTATTGCTGTTACCCACGACAGGTATTTCTTGGACAATGTTGCGGGATGGATTTTGGAGCTTGACCGTGGCGAAGGTATTCCTTGGAAAGGAAATTATTCGTCTTGGTTAGAACAAAAACAAAATCGTCTTGAAAAAGAAGAGAAATCCGAATCAAAGCGTCAGAAATCTTTACAGCGTGAATTAGAGTGGGTTAGAATGGCTCCTAAAGCTCGTCAGGCAAAGTCTAAAGCTCGTTTGGCAGCCTACGACCGCATGGTCAATGAAGACAGCAAAGAAAGAGAAGAGAAGCTCGAATTATTTATTCCACCTGGGCCGAGATTGGGTAATAAAGTTATCGAAGCAAAAGGCGTAAAAATGGGCTTTGGCGACCGACTTCTTTACGAAGATTTGAATTTCTCATTGCCTCAAAATGGAATCGTCGGGATAATTGGACCTAATGGGGCAGGAAAAACGACTTTGTTTAAACTGATTACCGAACAATTACAACCCTTGGCAGGAACATTTGAAGTAGGCGAAACGGTTAAGTTGTCTTATGTGGACCAAGAACACAATCAGCTCGACCCCAACAAAAGTGTCTATGAATTAGTATCTGGAGGAAATGACTGGGTGATGTTGGGCAATAAACAAGTCAATGCACGTGGATATGTGAGCCGATTCAATTTTCAAGGAGCCGACCAAGAGAAAAAAGTCGGAACTCTTTCTGGTGGAGAAAGAAATCGTGTTCATTTAGCCATGATGCTAAAAGAAGGTGGGAATTTATTGTTGCTCGATGAGCCTACCAATGACTTGGATGTGAATACCCTCCGTGCTTTAGAGGAAGGATTGGAAAATTTTGCAGGTTGTGCCGTAGTTATTTCCCACGACAGATGGTTCTTGGATAGAATTGCCACGCATATTTTGGCATTCGAAGGAGATTCTCAAGTATATTGGTTTGAGGGGAATTTCTCTGAATATGAAGAAAATAGAAAAAAACGCTTGGGAACGGATATTACTCCAAAAAGAATCAAGTATAGAAAATTACAATAAAATGCCTTTTTATTCATTTTAGGGCTTTTCATTAGAAGCCCTAATTTTTTATCAATAAACGCCCATCCTTTTAAATATTAATTGTTTTATGAAAAAAATCACACTATTACTCTTACTCTTGTATTCGTTTTGCGGAGTATTCGCCCAAAATATTGATACCAAAAATATCCTTACTCATCTCGACAATATCGACACCAATCGAATCAAAGCTCATGTTGCTTACTTGGCAGACAATCGTCTGAAAGGTCGCTTACCTGGCACGGAAGGCTATCAAATGGCTGTCGATTATGTAATCGGACAATACAAAGAATATGGTCTAATGCCTGCCGGAGAAAACAAATCTTATCTCCAAAAACTAAGCTTGAGAAAAGCCAAATTAGTCAAAGAAAACAGTCAATTTTCATTCTTTTTTGGCAATGAACAAAAATCTTTATCTCTTGGCACAGACCTCATGATTTATCCACATCCAGAGGAAAAAAGTATTGATTTAGAAGCACCTTTGGTATTTGTCGGGGCTGGATTTGATGAAAAAACCTTAGGAATTGAAAGCTACAAGGGTTTAGATGTCAAAGGAAAAGTTGTTATTGTGCTTAGAAGCATCCCTGAAAATCTACCAGCAAATGTAAAACTTCATTTACAATATCCAGCAACTTTACAACAATATGCCGCCCAAAACGGAGCGATTGGTGTGTTGGTCTGTAATTACAATACAAATACCGTTCAGTTTAAAGCTGCCAGTAATAGCCAAATCAATAATGGCATAAATGTATCCATTTCCAAAGCAGGCAAAAGAATGAGTTCGGCTGCAGCCTTGGGCGGCACGATAAAAGTAGCGGGAGGTATTTCTGTTGCTACTTTGCAAGAGCTGATGGCTACTGAAAAAATAGATTTAAGTGTGTTATGGAAAAATTTGGAACAAGGAAAACCTGTAAGTACTTTGTTGGAATCGAAAATAAAAATCCATTACGAAAGTACTTTCAAAGATATTGAAAGCTACAATGTTATCGGCAAAATAGAAGGCTCCGACAAACAACTCAAAAACGAATTTGTGATTCATTCCGCCCATTTAGACCACTTAGGTATCGGAAAAGCCATCAATGGAGATTCGATTTATAATGGAGCTCATGACAATGCCTCAGGGGCAGCATGTGCTTTGGAAATTGCCAGAATGTATGCCACACTCAAGCAAAAGCCAAAACGAAGTATGTTGTTTGTATTGGTAACGGCTGAAGAAATGGGATTGTTGGGTTCGGGATATTTTACGTCCTTGCCAACAGTAGATAAATCTAAAATCGTAGCAGCCATCAATACAGATATGCCAACTTTACTTGCTCCACTTGAGTCCGTTGCCCCTTTAGGAGCAGAACATTCGAGCCTACTGAAAACTGTCGAGCAAGCCGCAGCCATCGCACAGCTTAAAGTTGAGCCTGATCCCGACCCTGCAGAAGGACGATTCGTGCGTAGCGACCAATACAATTTTGTCAAAGTGGGAATTCCAGCTTTACATATCAAATATGGCTATAAATACAGTAATCCAAGCCTGAATTTGGCTGAAAATGTAAAAATCTGGAGGGAAGCACATTATCACAAACCTTCGGACGAAATCAGCAATGGGTTTGTTTGGTCGGCAGGTAAAACATATTCAAAAGTCAATTTTTTGATAAGCTATTTGATTGCCAATAATCCAATCAAACCCACTTGGAATACTGGCGATTTTTTTAATCCGATTAAATAAAGAGCAATATATTTCGATAGGGAAATTTATTTTTGTTCGGTACGTTATACAAATGGTTTGATTTTTGATTGATTCAAGCTTAAAGTATTCCCATGAATATTGTCCAATGGTATTCATGGGTATTCTCAACCATAATTCGTTTCTTTCTATGAAAATATCCAAGATTTTTAGCCGTTTTTTGATAGCATTCGGTTTTTTGTCGATATTCATGGCTGCAAAGCCTTTCCACGAAAATCCCAAACCAAATCCTACTATCCTTCGAACCATCGGTGCGATGCTCGAACAGGGGCATTATAGTCCCAAAAAAATTGACGATGCCCTTTCCAAAGAGATTTTTAGTGAATTTATCAAGAGATTAGACCCTAATAAGCGACTATTTCTTCAGAAAGATTTGCATAAATTACGCAAATTTGAAAATAGTATTGATGATGAAATACATGGCTCTGCTCTTATTTTTTTCGACGAAACCAATGCCATTTTCACACAAAGACTTCAAGAAAGTAAGGAAATTTATGAAAATATCATCGAAAAACCATTCGAGTTCAGTAAAGATGAAACATTCGAGGCTGATTCTGACAAATTTGATTTTGCCAATAATGAAAATAATCGCAAAGAAAGATGGAGAAAATACTTGAAATGGATGACGCTCGAACGTTTTATTGAACTTCAAGAACAACAAGAAAAAAACAAAACGAAAAGCGACTTTATTGCCAAATCTGACGAAATACTTGAAAAAGAAGCCCGTGCAAAAGTTAAAAAAGCGATGGACAAGTATTTTGAAAGAATGCAAGTGAAATTTGACGATAACGAGCGGTTTTCGGTGCTTGTCAATGTTCTTACCAATTTGATGGACCCACACACCGATTTTTTTCCGCCAGTTGAAAAACGCTCCTTTGATGAACGCTTGAGTGGAAGATTTTTTGGTATTGGTGCATTATTACAACAAGACGACGACAAAATCAAAATAAAAAGTGTAACCGTGGGGGGACCTGCATGGAAATCAGGAGAAATTCAAGAAAATGATTTGATTGTAAAAGTAGCTCAAGCAACGGGCGAGCCAGAAGATATTACGGGCTATACTACCACCGAAGCAGTTAAATTAATCCGTGGAGCAGAAGGCTCAGAAGTTAAAATTACTATCCAAAAACCAGATGGTACTTTCAGAACCGTATCGCTCATCAGAAGTGAATTGAAATTGGACGAAACTTTTGCTCGCAGTGTCATTATTGAACACAAAGGACATAAATTTGGGCTTATTGACCTCCCTTCTTTTTATGTCGATTTCCAAAGACCTCAGGCTGCCAAATGCTCGCAAGATGTTGCCACAGAAATTAAAAAACTAAAAGAATCAGGAGTAGAAGGAATCATTATTGATGTCAGAGATAATGGAGGAGGAAGCCTACAAGAAGTCGTCAATATGGTAGGTCTTTTTATCAAAACAGGCCCTATTGTACAGATAAAAGACAAATTCGGTCGCTCCTATCAAATGAGCGACAACGACGCATCAGTGCTTTACGACGGCCCTCTTGCCGTCATGGTCAATGAACGAAGTGCGTCTGCTTCCGAAATTTTTGCCTCCGCTATACAAGATTATAAAAGAGGGGTCATCATTGGCTCAAGTTCCACTTATGGCAAAGGAACGGTGCAAAGAGCTTTCCCGATTGGAGATAAAGAAAGCAGAAGCGGTGCCGGTGAATTAGGCTCGATTCACTTGACTATTCAAAAATATTACCGAATCAATGGCGGGGCGACCCAACTAAAAGGTGTCGAACCTGACATCGTTTTGACTGGGCTTTATGAAGCTTATAAAATCAGAGAAAAAGATGCCCAAGCGGCCTTGCCATGGGATGAAATGCCTAAAGCCTCTTATCAATTCTGGAATAATAGCCCAGATTTGGAGACTTTAGTACAAAAAAGTAAAAACAGATTAGCCTCTGACAGTTTGTTCAAACAAATCAAAGAAAAAACGGAGCTTTTATCCGAAAATTCAAAAGCGAATCGAGCATTGAATATCGAACAATATAAAATACAAACGAAGAATATTAAAGATATTTCTGCTAAAGTAAAAGACTTGACTCAGCTTAAAACAGAATTAAGCATACAAAATTTAAGTGGTGATTTAGCAACAATAAATACAGATAATCTAAAAAAAGAAAGAAATGATTTTTGGCTAAAGTATCTGCGAAAAGATGTCTATTTGCAAGAAACAATCGAAGTTTTAAATGATATGTTCGAGACTAACAAAGGTATTGCAGAGAAAAAATAAAAATAAAGCCCCTCGATTATATCGAGGGGCTTTATTTTTATTTTTTATTAAATTTCTTGAACCAACTCCATATTTTCATCATTATCACTCCAAAAATGGCTTCCCTGAAAATCTTAGAACTCATTTTTGATTCTCCCCTGGTTCTATCGGTAAAAATAATCGGAACCTCCGTAATATTAAATCGATATAAGTAAGCATTAAATTTCATCTCAATCTGAAACGCATAGCCGATAAAAGTAATTTTATCCAAAGGTATCGTTTCTAATACTTTTCTCGAATAGCAAATAAAACCTCCCGTTGGGTCCATGATTTTCATTCCAGTGATGAATCTCACATAAACTCCCGCAAAGTAGGACATCAACACTCTCCCCATCGGCCAATTGACAACATTGACCCCCTTGATATACCGAGAACCGATAGCTACCTCGAAGCCTTCCTGTTTGCAAGCATAATTTAATTTTACCAAATCTTCAGGATTATGCGAAAAATCAGCATCCATTTCATAAATCAACTGATATTCTCGTGCCAATGCCCACTTGAAGCCGTGAATATAAGCAGTACCTAATCCCAATTTACCACTTCTTTCAAGCAAATGAAGCCTCTCACCAAAAACACCTTGTAGTTCCTTGACTTTCAAAGCAGTACCATCCGGCGAACCGTCATCAACGATTAACACATCAAAAAGAACCTCGAGGCTCATTACTTTTCTAATAATAGCCTCGATATTTTCGATTTCGTTATAAGTCGGAATTATGACAAGATTTTCTTTCAATTGATTTTTCGTTTTTGAATATTTGGGAAATATTTATTTTCGACTGACCTTTACAATAAGATTGAACTCATCCATTTCTATCTCAACAGAATCCATAGGTTTGGCATCTACTATATCCAAACTCAGAGCTTGCACTTCTTGGCAAATATACTCTTTATTGAGCAAAATTGCATTCGCCAATGAAGTATCGTTGTTTTGTAATTCAATGGTAATTTTATCAGTCACTTCAAAGCCTGTATCTTTTCGATAGTTTTGGATACGATTGACAAAATCTCTCGCTATTCCCTCTGCACGAAGTTCATCAGATATGTTTACATCTAATGCAACGGTAATGCCATTATCCGAAGCAACCAACCAGCCTGGCACATCTTCTGTCTGAATTTCAACATCTTCAATCTTCAGATATTCAAACGATTCAATTGTCGAATTAGTGAGTAATTGCCCATTTTTTTCGAGTTCTTTCAATTGTTCGGGTGTCATTGCCGTAATAAAGGCTCCGACATCTTTCATATTCTTACCATATTTAGGTCCTAAAACCTTAAAATTAGGCTTCACTTTTTTCTTTAATATTCCTGCATCATCGTCAATATATTCGATGAGTTTGATATTCACCTCCGACTTAATAATCTCTTCTACGTTTCGGATATTCTCACGAACTCCTTCCGACAAAATTGGGATTAAAATTCTTTGTAGTGGCTGACGAACTTTAATTTTATTTGTTTTTCTCAACGAATGCACCAAAGAAGAAATTCGTTGTGCCAAATCCATAGAAGCCTCCAAATTCTTATCTACCCAAGACTCGTCCAACTGACTCCAATCAGTAAAATGAACAGAAATGTGCCTATAAGGAGAATCATTGGCGATAGCTTCCTCACGAATACAATCTGTCATGTTTTTATACAACCAATCGCCATAAAAAGGAGCTATCGGAGACATTAACTGAGAAACAGTCACTAAACAATGATGTAAGGTTTCATAAGCAGCTTGTTTGTTTTCTTTCATCTCCCCTTGCCAAAATCTTCTACGGCACAAACGTACGTACCAATTCGACAGCTGATCACAAACAAAATCTTGAATCAAACGACCCGCTTTCGTTGGGTTGTAGGCATCAAATTGTTCTTCTACTTCGCTAACCAAAGTATGAAGTTTTGACAGAATCCAACGGTCCATTTCTGGTAATTGAGCGTATGGAACTCTGTTATTTTCGCTAATTTTATATTCATCCAAGTTTGCATACAAAGCAAAGAAATTATAGGTATTGGTCAATGTACCAAAAAACTTTCTTTGTACCTCACCGATACCTTCCAAATTGAATTTCAAGTTATCCCAAGGCTCTGCATTCGTAATCATATACCAACGAGTAGCATCTGCTCCATATTTTCCCAAAGTATCAAATGGGTCGATAGCATTGCCAAGTCTTTTTGACATTTTATTGCCATTTTTATCCAATACCAACCCTGTGGAAACTACATTTTTAAAGGCTACCGAATCGTATAACATTCCAGAAATTGCATGGAGTGTAAAAAACCAACCCCTCGTCTGATCGACACCCTCCGAAATAAAATCTGCCGGATAACTTCCCTCAAAAACTTCTTTATTTTCAAACGGATAATGCCACTGAGCAAAAGGCATTGCCCCGGAATCAAACCAAACATCAATCAAATCGGTTTCACGCACCATTACGTTTCCTTTCGACGATACCAAAAATACTTCATCTACAAAAGGACGGTGCAAATCGAAACTTCCTGAATGTTGAGCTGCCACAAACTTTTCGTTTAATGCTCTTTGTTCGTCAGACAAAGCCGATGAATCTAGTGCTTTGTTAATTCCTTCGAGTAATTCTTGTACCGAACCAATACACACTTCTTCCCCATCTTCTGCTTTCCAAATTGGAAGTGGAGTACCCCAATAACGACTTCTACTCAAATTCCAATCTACTAAATTTTCGAGCCAATTGCCAAATCTTCCCGTACCTGTACTTTCAGGTTGCCATTGAATCGTCTTATTTAAGGCTACCAATTTATCTTTCATTGCTGTTGTTCGGATAAACCAACTATCCAAAGGATAATATAAAACAGGTTTATCTGTTCTCCAACAATGAGGATAAGTGTGTTCATATTTCTGAACATTAAATGCCTTATTTTCGGTCTTTAGTTTAATCGCAATGCGTTCATCTACCGATAAATATTTATCTCGTCCTTGTTTGATACGCTCTTCTTCTTTCTCTGCCTCCGAATAATACGCTTCTTTTACGTATTCTAAAGCAAAGTCACTAATTTCCTTTACATACCGTCCTCTTTTATCTACGATTGGCACCTCTTTGCCTGATTCATCTTTTACTAAAATAGCAGGTACTCCATTTTGTTGAGCAACTCTAAAGTCATCCGCACCAAAAGTAGGAGCGGTATGCACGACGCCTGTTCCATCTTCGGTCGTAACAAAATCGCCAATAATTACCTTAAATGCTTTTTCTGAATTCGGGTTTACATAAGGCAATAATTGCTCGTAATCAACTCCTTCCAAATCTGACCCTTTGCACTCTCCTAAAATTGCCCAAGGAATCAGCTTTTTATCGGAAGAAGCAAACGATTCAAAATCTCCCTCTTTCGCCTTTTCATTGAAATATTTGCCAATTAAATCTTTTGCTAAAACTACATGAACTGGTAAATAAGTATATGGATTAAAAGTTTTAACCAATGCGTAGGTGATATTTTTACCGACCGTCAGAGCAGAGTTGGCTGGCAATGTCCATGGAGTAGTCGTCCATGCCAATATAAATACTTCAGGAGATTCTGCCAAATCAAAGAGAAACTTTGATTTTTCGTCTAATTTCACCCTAAATTGAGCGGTTAGCGAAGTATCTTTCACATCTTGATAAGTGCCAGGCATGTTAAGTTCATGTGAACTTAAGCCTGTCCCTGCCGCAGGAGAATATGGCTGAATGGTATATCCTTTGTATAATAGTCCTTTATCATAAAACTCTTTTAATAAATACCAAATACTTTCGATATACTCATTTTTATAGGTAATATAAGGATTTTCAAGATCAACCCAATAGCCCATTTTCTCGGTCAAATCATCCCATTGGTCAGTAAAACGCATCACTGTTTCACGACACTTTTGATTATACTCCTCAACCGATATTTTTTTTCCGATATCTTCTTTCGTAATTCCTAATTCTTTTTCAACCTGTAATTCAACAGGCAAACCATGAGTATCCCAGCCTCCTTTACGTTTTACTTGGAATCCTTTTAAAGTTTTATATCTACAAAAAATATCTTTAATTGCACGTGCCATTACATGGTGGATTCCGGGAGTTCCATTGGCAGAAGGAGGACCTTCAAAAAAAGTAAAGCTTGGAGAACCTTCACGAACTGCTATCGATTGTTCGAAAATTTTATTTTCTTTCCAATACGCCAAAATTTCATCGGCAATGGCAGCATAATTAATAGATTTATATTCTTTGTAGTGCATATTTAATGTGTAAATTACTTAAAAAGACCTTATCCAAATGAATCGCAAAGATAATTATTTTTGAGAACATTATTGAGAAATTACCCCGAAACGAGGCAATTTCTCAATAAATTAATAGGCTTTACTTCTTACTCTGGTATATCCATTCTGATTCGCCATTCTTTTGGCAAATAATTATTGATTCTGTCGTTCATTACTTTCATAAATCCAAGATTCAATCCCCTATATTTTGCCAAAACCCAGCCTTTTTTATCAGAATTCAAATCGATGGCTTCCTTTTTTAAAAACTTTAAGGCTTGCTCTCTCGATAATTCCTCCGATGGTATTTCACTTGAAATAGCAGTACTCATCGCTAGTCCATGGCTTGGTATAAAATCCTCACCTTTCAATTGGCCTATTTCAAAACCAGAAGAACGTTTTTGTAGTACCCTAAAAATCGTCGCATATTCGCTGATTAGTTCCTTAGGAATTGCCACAATCGCCCCTTCTGGTTTCTCAAAAAACTCAAATCTTTCGGGTTCACTTAACCATTTTCGAAGAATATCGTGCTTCTTTTGTGGCAACCTATTCAACTTAACTTTTCCATTAACTTGTTGTCTTGTGCCTGAAGTTTTACGAAATATTGACAAATAAAAGCCTTCTCCATCTAATAAATGCGGAAAAAACTGATACCCAAAATCTTTTTGTACAATGCCCCAATCCTGCGGAAAATCTATTTTCACCTCCTCGAAGTCTGCAATTTGGGTCAGCCACTTGGCATTTTGCTCATTTTCATAGGCATTATATGTACAAGTCGAATAGCACAAAATTCCATCTGGAGCTACCAACATTGCGGCCGCTTGTAAAATTCGCTTTTGCCTTGAAGCACAAATCTGAACATTATTTTCAGACCATTCCTTTCGGGCATTTTTATCCTTCCTAAAAAGCCCTTCCCCCGAACAAGGGGCATCTGTTAGCACCAAATCAAAGAAGCCCTCTAAGTCAATCATTTCCTCTGCGTCATGATTGGAGACAATGTAATTCGGGAATCCCCATTTTTCCAAGTTTTCCTTCAAAGCCCCTACCCTGCTTTTAATAACCTCATTAGCAAGCAACAAACTATTTTCATTTAATAAAGAAGCCATCAGAGTAGATTTACCGCCAGGAGCAGCACACAAATCCATTACTCTCAAAGGTTTTTTGAAATCTATCGATTGTATCAATGCTTCCTTAAGAAACATAGAAGATGCCTCTTGAACATAATACGCCCCCGCATGGAAAGCTGGGTAAAGCGTAAAATTAGGTCTTTCTGGCAAATAATACCCTTCTTGATTCCATTTGACCTGCTTTAAGCTTCCGCTGAATAAGTCGGAAACAGGAATTAATTTCCTCGGATTTAGTCGAACACTGGTTGGAGTTTGGGCTTCTAAACTTTCTTCAAATTTAGAGAAACCATCGCCCAACATCTCCTTCATTTGGAGTACAAAACTTTCAGGTAAATTCATTAACTTATTATTAACAATTAATCAGCAACTACCTGCGTCTAAATAGCATCTTACTTGAAATACTCATCAAATACAAGTAAAACTATTCACAGCTCAAGAAAGAAGCCTATGTAGGAAATTTATTCATTTTTCACAAAATTAACCAAATTGCTTAACAAATGAGAACAATTTCAAAAACACTTGTATTTATTTTACTTGTCAATGCGACATTTGCACAAATTAACATCGGAATTAAAGGCGGAATAAGCGGTTCGAGAATGACCAAATTCGATTTGATTCAAAACATTACCCCTACTTTTAAGCTTCTTCCAGCTGCAAATGCAGGTATTTTTGTTGAAATTCCTCTAGGAACAAACTTTTCCATTCAGCCAGAGCTAAATTACATCCAAAAAGGATTTCAAATCAGAGAATCCTTCAATGTAAATCAGAACAGCAACTTAGGCTTTGACATACCCCTCGGCGGAAAACTTTCGCTTAAGAACAATTATATCGATATGCCTATATTGGCAAAAGTGAAGTTAGGAGATTCGGAAGCTGCCCACGGCTATATTTTGTTTGGACCGAGCTTCTCCTATATGATGGATTCCAAAGCACGAATCCAAGTGTTACGAATATTTCCAGTGGATATTCCATTGGGAACAGGCTTATACAACCGAGCAGAAATTTCTGGAATTGCAGCATTAGGCTATGAGATTCCTTTAGCATTTGGGCAAATTTTTATCGAAGGACGTTATCAACAAGGCCTTAGCCGAGTGTTGGATATTCCAGCAGTAAAAATACCTGTCCGAAACCAAAACCTAAGTTTGTCGGCAGGCATCAGCATCGCACTCAATCGATAAAAAAAAGTGGCTGTTCAATTGATATTGAGCAGCCACCAAATTTTATATTCTCAAAAACTATTAGATTTGAACTCTTTTGAAAGCAGTGATTTTCAAGCCTTTCAAAGTTTTTTCTAATAATTGAGCAATCGTAACAGAATTATCCTTTACAAACTCCTGATTCAACAAAGTTGATTCTTTATAGAATTTACCCAATTTACCCATTGCAATTTTCTCCAACATTGCTTCAGGTTTTCCTTCTTGACGAGCCACTTCCATACCGATTTCGATTTCTTTTTGAACGATTTCTGGATTAACATCATCTTTGTCAAGACCTACCGGTTTCATTGCCGCAATTTGCATTGCTACATCTTTACCAACTTCCGTTACATCAGTTCCTTGAGTATTATCAAAAGCAACCAATACGCCCAATTTGCCAGTCGAGTGGATATAAGAAACCACTTGCTCTGCCTCAACATTTGCAAACTCAGTGATAACGATTTTCTCTCCGATTTTACCAACCAACTCAACGATTGTTTCTTCTACACTACGACCAGAAGACAATTGAGCAGCCAATAAAGATTCTTTATCTTTAATGTTGTTTTCAACACTTACTTTTAAAATATCAGCCGCCAATTCACGGAAAGAATCTACTTTAGAAACTGGTTCAGTTTCACAAGCAAGAGCGAGGATTTTTGCAGTTTTGTTATCGGCACTTACGTCGATTAACACGATTCCTTCATTTGTTTCGTTATCAGCACGCTTAGCGGCTACTTTTTGACCAGCTTTACGAAGAATTTCAACAGCTTTATCGAAATCGCCTTCCGCCTCAGTCAAGGCTTTTTTACAATCCATCATTCCGGCTCCTGTCATTTGACGAAGCTTATTTACATCTGATGCAGTAATGTTCATGATTTTTGTTTATTAAAAAGTATTTATTACGAAAATGTTAGTAATTTGAAACAGAACAGCCCAAAACTTTCGCTTCGGGCTATTTTCTGAGAATATATTATTAGCCTTACGATTAAGCCTCTGTGCTTTCTTCACTTGCAGCAGGAGCGACAGGAGCCGCAGCGGCAGCTTTTGCCTCACGAGCTTCGTCTGCAGCACGTTTTGCTTCTTCTTCTTCTTGAAGAGCCGCATTGTCTTTATCTACTTTACGCTCCATGATACCCTCTTCAATTGCCTTACCGATAGCCAAAGTAATCAAAGCTACTGATTTGTAAGCATCGTCATTACCTGGAATCGGATATTCTACGCTTTCAGGGTTTGAGTTAGTATCACAAATTGCAATGACAGGAATTCCCAAACGGTGAGCTTCCGAAACCGCCAAGTGTTCACGTTTTACATCGACGATAAACAAAGCAGCAGGAAGTCTTGATAAATCAGATACACCACCCAACAATCTTTCCAATTTGATACGCTCACGATCTAAAGTTAGACGCTCACGCTTTGCGATATTTTTTGCAGTTGATTCATCTTTTAACAAACGCTCAACATTTTGCAATTTTTTCAATGATTTTTTGATTGTTGCAAAGTTTGTAAGCATACCACCCAACCAACGCTCAGTGACGTAAGGCATTTTCAAACGTCTTGCTTCTTCCGAAACGATTTCTTGGGCTTGCTTTTTTGTAGCAACAAACATTACTTTACGACCAGAACGAACGATACCTTTCACTACCTCTTGAGCATCAGCCAAGCAAGCCAATGTTTTATTGAGGTCAATGATATGGATACCATTTTTTTCCATGAAGATGTAAGGAGCCATTTTAGGGTCCCACTTACGAGTTAAGTGACCAAAATGCACACCTGCATCCAATAAGTCTTTGTACTCTAATTGTGCCATTTGACAAAAATTTAAAATTGATTAAAAAAAATAAAATAATAAGCAGCACAGCACACCGGACACGATTAAGTGCTGTCTGGACTTTTGTGTTTTGAAAAAATTCAGACAATGCCCTGACTTGGAAAAGGCAGAGCTTTGTCTGAATCAGCCAAAAAATATTAACGTTTAGAGAATTGGAATCTCTTACGAGCTTTTCTGCGACCCGGTTTCTTACGTTCAACCATACGAGCATCACGAGTTAAGAATCCTTCTTTTTTCAAAGCAGGGCGATTTTCAGCACTTACTTCGCACAAAGCACGAGAAATAGCCATACGAACAGCTTCTGCCTGACCAGCAATACCACCACCGTTTACGTTTACTTTTAAGTCATATTGACCCAAAGTATTGGTAGTTGTAAAGGGTTGATTTAAAATGATTTGGAGAATTTCTGAAGGAAAATAATCCTTGATAGTTTTTCCGTTTATAGAAACCTCACCGTTGCCTTGTTTCATATAGATACGGGCTACGGCTGTTTTTCTTCTACCTACTGCGTTGATAACTTGCATTTGTATATAGGAATTTGAAATATTCTTAAATTAATAACTACTGATTTTCGGCTTTTCATCAAAAGGAAATACCTTTCAAGATTCAGCCTATTCCGTTTTATAGTTCAATCGTTTTTGGTGATTGAGCAGCATGCGGATGGTTAGGTCCGACATATACATATAAATTTGTATAAAGACGACGACCTAAAATACCTTTCGGCAACATCCCTTTAACCGCCATTTCAACAACACGGCGACCATCTCTTGCCATCAACTCACGTGGAGTAGCAAATCTTTGTCCGCCCGGATGCCCTGTATGACGAATATACACTTTATCTGTCATCTTTTTACCGGTCAAACGAACCTTCTCAGCATTAATAACAATCACATTATCTCCACAATCAACATGAGGAGTATAATTAGTTTTGTGTTTTCCACGAATAATATTCGCAATTTGACTACACAAACGTCCCAATACTTTGTCGGTAGCATCTACCACTACCCATTCTTTATTAACGGTTTCGCTATTTGCTGAAATCGTTTTGTAACTTAAATGCTTCACTGTTTTAAATTTTTAAAAGTTTATACACCTCGGTGATTTTACACCCTAATGTTTTATAAAAAGCATTTGTCAACCGCCTTGAATTTGCCCCCAAAAGCTTGTTCAATTAAGCAGACATTTTTAAGTTATGGGGTGTTGAAACAACACTTGAAACGACTCCGGAACAGCCATTTCTCCCTAACTTTGACCAAACCTCGAACAAACGGGCTACGTTACGAGGGTGTTTTTTGGGGTTGCAAAATTATTCATATCTTTTCAAAATTGCAAGATTTTTTAAATATTTTATACTCATTTATCATAAAATTAATAATTAACGTATATTTGCATTAATCCTTTTTACAACATTTTTTCATCCTCAAAATGCCAGAAATCAAATGAAAAATTTTTATACTTTTCTCTTCATCATGGGGCTATTTACTGATTCTTTCGGTCAATGGTTGTTTCAAAACCCTACTCCTGCCAATCTTTGTCAAGCCAATGATTTTCAGTATGCTGTTGCCTACTCCATTGATAGCCTTGGCAATACTTTTTATGCTTGGCAAGATTATCGAAATGGAAAAATTGAGCTTTTTTGTCAAAAATTAGATGCAAAAGGTAAATCTCAGTGGAATAAAGATGGTATTAAAATCAGTGATATTGTCGATAAAAATATTTTCATATACACACCCAAGTTCATCAAACCTGACCAAAATGGCGGTGCTTGGCTTGGCTGGCATCGTGTATTTGATTCGGAAAAACCAGAAAAAAGGCAATTGTATTTGCAACATATCTCAAAGGATGGAAACATTCTCAGGACCGAAACAGAAACTTTGATTTCAGAAAAAACATCGATTAGCTATGACCCCAACGATGGCGTATTCGAATTTATTCGGCTAAATAATCAAAGCTTTTTACTGATTTATAATATTTTTGATTCGATTAATCAATCGAATAAAGTTTTCACCCAATTAATCAACCAAGAGGGAGAAATATCTCAAAAAGAAACATTGCTCTTGGAAGCGAACGAATTAGAAACAAAGGTCTTGTTTAGCCCTATCTCTTCTCATTTCACTGCCCTAATTAAAGACAAGAATGCTGATTATTTTTTCCAGACTTTCGGAAAGAACCATGAGCCATTGAATCAGCCACAAGCTTTGCATCAAAATGAAATAAAGGGAAATAGCCGTATTGACTATTTCCAAACAGATTCCTTCGGAAATACTTTCGTCGGTCGAACTTTCAGCACAAATACGCAAAAAAAAGTATTTGCCCATAAATTTGATTCGGAGGGAAAGTCTGTTTGGCAAACTGATGGTATCGAAGTAAGCTCAAATCAAACGTATGACATTCAAATATCTCCGCTTAGCGATGGTGGGGGTATCTGTACATGGATTGATACGCAAGACAAATCAATGCCTTTTCAATTGGCAAGAATCAACTCTAAAGGTGGGTTTATTTGGAAAAAAGCAGTCTTTACTCCCAGATCTGATAAAGATTATTTTCTACCCAACAAACTCATTTCCGATGGAAAAGACGGAATCTATACACTTTGGTTCAAACCCAAAAATATTGGATATGACTTAACAGTCCAGCATTTTGATATTAATGGGGAACCTCTTTTTCATGAAGACGGAGTCATTTTTGAAAATTATACCTTTTACAGCGACTATCGCTTGATGCTTCACCCCAAAGGAGGAGTAGTCGTGATGTGGGGAGCTAACCAGGAATTGACTGACGGCATAGGAAAATCTGTCAATTTATACACCCATTACATTTCAGAAACCGGACAACTTGGTTTTGAAAATGCTCCAAAAATCGCTTTTCAGACACAAACCCAAACTACCTTTTGCCCTGGACAACAAGCAATTATTAATTTTACGGTAAACAAGACCCTTGATTTAGAAAATATTTACACCGTTTATCTGACAGATAGCACAGCCACTCGAACCAAAATTGGCAGTAATTTTTCACAAGCAATGACGGTTCAATTTCCCAAGAATTTGACACAAGGCAAATACAAACTATATGTTACCTCTACTTCTCCCGAATCAGATAGCGACACCCTATTGATTACGATAAATCCCTTGCAAAAACCCAGCATAGCATCAGATACGAATCAAATATGTGCTGGCGGAAAAATTACTTTACGGGCATCTTCTTGCCCTAATGGAAACATCCGATGGTCCAACGGAAAACTTGAAAATCCACAGATTGCCCAAATCGACAAAAATGAAACTTTCACAGCCTCCTGTGTTGCCAATGGTTGCCAATCGAGTGAAGTATCAGACAGCATAGTGATTGAGACAAAAATGTTGAGCGTAAACGCCAGTAATAGTGGTCCTTATTTTCAAGGAAACCTTGTAAAACTCAATTCAAATCCCCAATCAAACAAATCGCCTTTTACTTTTGCATGGAGTGGCCCCAGCAACTTTACATCTTCGATACAAAACCCAATGATTCTTAATGCCCAACCCGATGCAGGTGGCATTTATTCTGTTAAAATATCAGACTCTACTGGTTGTTTCGGCATTGCCCAAACCGAAGTCGTCATACAGCAGGTTTTAGCCAACGAAACAGAGGCAAAACAGCTTTTCAATATTTTCCCAAACCCCGTTCGAGAGGTACTAAGCATCAAAATTCAGGCATTATCGATTCAAAATATGAGTCTGATGGATAGTCAAGGACATATTTTGCACAACCATTCGATAAACAATCCCTCACCCGAATATGTTGAAAAAATAGATGTCAGCCGATTACCTAATGGCATCTACTATATTATCATTGACCATGAAAAACAAAAGCTTGTACAAAAAGTAATAGTAAACAATTAGATTAATGCTTATTTTTGTGGCTTGATTTTATCGAAACAAAAGATTTTTATCACATATAAATTCATAAATTGTCGATGTCATTAAAAACATATTTTTTACAAGTAAAAGAAGTCATTCAAGAAACTGCCGATACCGTTAGCATTTATTTTTGGCATCCGCTCAATGAACAGATTAAATATAAAGCTGGGCAATTTATTACTATTATTGTGCCTGCTGGAGAAAATGGGAAGAAAATTCGTCGCAGTTATTCTATGTCCACCTCTCCTCACAGCGATACCTCTTTGGGAGTTACGGTGAAGCGAGTGGAAGGCGGTTTGGTATCCAATTACTTAAACGACCGTATTAAAGTAGGTGATTTTTTAGAAATCATTGAACCCATGGGTAATTTTTATCTTGAACCAGATGCCCATGCCCAACGTAATTTTGTGTTTATCGCTGCCGGAAGCGGCATCACTCCAATGATGTCGATGATAAAATCTGTGCTAAAAATAGAAACAAACTCGTCTGCCACACTTTTTTATGGAAATCGAAGTGAGGACAATATTATTTTTGCTTCTTTATTAGATGAATTAATAGAAGTTTATGGAAATCGTCTAAAAATTTATCATTACCTAAGCCAACCAAATGTATCTTGGCAAGGATTGACAGGCAGAATACAAGGAACTCGTATGGTAGAAACCTTGGTTTCTGATGAAATTAATCTCCAAGCGAGTAATTATTATTTGTGTGGACCTCATGCTTTGATGGAAGACGTAATCGACAGCCTAAAGAACACTCAAGTGCCTGAAAAACAAATACATAAAGAGAATTTCAGCACACCTATTTTGGAAGATGAACATGACGCAAATTCAGAATCAAGCGAAGCAAAAACCCACCGGGTGACTGTCAAATATGATGGTGAAACCTATGAATTTGATGTACAGCCACACCAAACTATTTTAGAGGCAGCATTGGATTTAGACATTGATTTGCCATATTCTTGTCAAGCGGGTATGTGTACGGCATGTTTGGGGACTTGTACTTCGGGGAAAGTCAAATTAGACGAAGAAGATGGATTAACCGAAAAAGAAATTCAAAGAGGACTTATTTTAACCTGCGTTGCCCATCCGATTACATCAGATGTCGTGATAGAGATTGACTAATTTTATTTATTTAATTTTATTACAAGCCATGGATACGATTTTTTCTGTGGCTTATTTTATATTAATTCACCATTAAAACACCAATTTTGTCGTGCTTTTAAAAAAAAACAAATCCCTTTTAGCAGCATCTATTTTTAGCTTTTTTCTGTTATTAACCTCATTTATTTCGCTACAAAAAGCAACAAGCTTTCGAGCTATTCCAGAAATATCAAAACAAGAACACTGGGCAGACAGCCTATTAAATACCATGACATTGGATGAAAAAATTGGACAACTATTTATGATTGCCACTTTTTCCAACCGAACAGAAACCTATTACAAGCAAGTTGAGGCGAATATTCTCAAATATCATTTGGGAGGCTTAATCTTTTTTCAGGGTGGACCTAATCGCCAAGCGAAGCTAACCAATCGTTATCAAAGTATCTCGAGAATCCCTTTACTTATCGGAATTGATGCAGAATGGGGATTAGGGATGAGATTAGACAGCACCATTGAATTTCCTAAGCAAATTACGTTGGGTGCCATACAAGACAATACTTTTGTAGAGAAATTTGGAGAAGAAATTGGCAAACAATGCAAAAGAATGGGAATTCATATCAATTTTGCACCATCAGTTGATGTCAATACCAACCCACAAAATCCCATTATCAACTATCGTTCATTTGGGGAGTCCCCTTACAATGTTGCAGAAAAAGGCATAAAATATGTTCATGGACTAAGAAAACAACAAATTTTGTCGAGTGCCAAACATTTTCCAGGACACGGCGATACAGACCAAGACTCGCACCATACTTTGCCTTGGGTTTCGCACACAAGCGAACGACTCAATGCCATAGAGCTATATCCTTTCCGACGTTTGATTTCAGACAGCGTCTCGAGTGTCATGACAGGACATTTATTCGTTCCAGCCTTAGAAGACAGAAGCAACACCCCTACTTCTATCTCTCGCCAGGTTGTCACAGAAATTATCAAAAACCAAATGGGATTCAAAGGTTTGACTGTTACGGATGCTCTAAACATGCGAGGAATTACAGCAGGTTTACAACCCGGAGAACCTGAATTATTGGCATATCTTGCAGGAAATGATATTTTGCTTCAATCGGGCAATGTTCCTGCTGCATTTGCAAAGCTCAAATCAGCTGTCGAATCTGGTCAAATCCAGGAAAACGACTTGAATTTTAGGGTAAAGAAAATCTTAAAAGCCAAATATTCCGCTGGACTCAACCGATACAAACCCATTAATTTAGCCAATTTATCTGCCGATTTGAATAGCGTTCAAGCCTTCGATGTAAAAGCCCAATTATTTGAAGAAGCCGTTACTATCATTCAAGACAAAGACAATATTTTACCCATAGTCAATCTCGACACCTGTACATTTGCTTCGGTTGCCATTAGTTCCGAACCGGGGAATGATTTTCAAAAAATGCTTAGTAAATATGCCAACTTTAGGCATTTCAGCATTCCTTTTAAACCATCAACAGAGAAAGACATTGCTTGGGTATTAGAAGAGGCTTCCAAATATAAGGTAGTGATTGTGAGCGTACACGACATGAATAGCAAGGGCGATAGAAATTATGGTGTTTCGCCTGCTACTTTATCATTTATTGACAAACTTCAGGCAAAAACGAAAATTATCGTTGTGGGATTTGGCAATCCTTATGGCATGAAATTGTACAAAGACGTTCCCAACTTGATTTGTGGTTACGAAGACCAACCCGAAGCACAGCGAGTAGTGCCTCAAATCATTTTTGGTGCATTAGCTGCCAAAGGAAAGCTTCCAGTCTCGATTTCTCATGACTACAAAATGGGAACAGGGAAAATCACGCAATCTTTGGGAAGAGTTTCTTTTGGAGGAGCTGAGCGAGTAGGCATCAATAGCCAAAAGCTAAAAGAAATTGATAAAATCGTAGCTCAAGGAATCAATAGTCAGGCTTTTCCTGGTTGCCAAGTTTTGGTTGCCCGAAAAGGTAAAGTTGTTTATCATAAAAGCTTCGGCAGGCTTCAATACGAATCTGAAACCCCTATCAATGAGGAAACTCTTTTCGACATTGCTTCCATGACAAAAGTATCTGCCACGCTACAAGCGGTGATGTTGCTAAATGAAAGAGGAGAAATTGACCTCAATGAAAAAGCTTCTGCCTATCTTCCTGAAATGAATCAGACCAACAAACAACAGCTTTCGGTGGGCGATATTTTACTCCATCAAGCAGGTTTGGTAGCCTTTGTCCCTTTTTGGCAAAAAACAAAATCGGGTACAACTTTCAGAAGTGAGTACTATACAGATGAAGCGGCACAATATAAACTTCAAGTCAGTGAACGCCTTTTTATCAAACCCATGATAAGAGACTCTGTTTGGAATTGGGTTTTAGAGTCGAAATTAATCAATCAATATGACAAATCTGGAGGATATAAATTCATTTATAGCGATTTAGGGTTATTGATTTTGCAAAAAATTGTTGAAAAAATTACGAACCAACCCATTGATGAATTTTTAGAACAAAATTTTTATGAACCCCTTGGCATGTATTCTACCTTATTTAACCCTTTGAATAGGTTTACAAAAGAGAACATTGCACCCACAGAAAAAGATTTATTATTCAGAAATGCCCAAATACAAGGCACTGTCCATGACCCCAACGCTGCTTTGTTGGGGGGTGTTGCCGGGCATGCGGGCTTGTTTAGCAATGTTTATGATTTAATCAAGCTTTTTCAAATGAACCTACAAAAAGGCTATTATGGGGGCAGACAATACCTTTTTAATAGTACCGTTCCACATTTTTCTAAAAATTACACCCAAAAAAGCCATCGAGGATTGGGATGGGACAAAGCAGAATCAGGAGCCGACCGACCGATTGTTGCCTCCACGGCATCTCCCAAAACATTTGGTCATTCGGGCTTTACAGGCACTGTGGGCTGGATTGACCCCGAAAGAGAATTAATTTTTATTTTTCTTTCAAATCGAGTATATCAAAATACCTCAAACAATAAAATCAATACCCTTAAAATTAGAAAAAGAATTCACGAGGTCATCAATGACGCTATCGAAATACTTTAATTACCCGAACTTAATTGTTGCTCCTGAAAATTTAGAAATAGAAAATCAAATGGGTCTATATATTGGTGATTCTTCTTTAGGGTATAATGCAAATGTGGCCCTGTGACAATACCCGTTGCTCCTACTTTTCCAACAACCTGACCTTTTACTACATATTTTCCTTTTTTGACAAGCACCACACTTAAATGCCCATAAATTGATTCAAATCCATAACAATGCCTTATTTTCACAAAATTGCCTAAATCTTTCTTAAAACCAGAATCAACCACTTCCCCACTTCCCGTAGCCACCGCATTTTCTCCTGTTTTTCCCTTGAGGTCAATTCCTTTATGAAAAATAGCCATTCGATGCACCGGGTGATTTCGAAATCCATAAAAAGAATTAATAGATATTTCTTTCTTCATCGGATACCCCGCTGGAATATTGTTCAACATTTGTTCTTTAAACGGATTATTGTAAATATGCTTTAATACATCATTTACATCTGCAATGGGGGTTAAAGATTTCTCCCAATAATCCATTTCAGAAACATCTTCATCCGATACAGAAAACTCTTGCGTAAAACCCAACATCGGAAAACATAATAATATCAATAATTGTGTGCTTTTTTTAATCATTTTTACCAAAATCTCCTCATTTAAAATTAAGAATACCTATCATTTCTCCAAGGATATGCCGTATTGGAATACCCTCTTTCTTCCCAAAAACCAAGTTTATTCTTAGACAAAAACTCTATTCTTTTAATCCATTTCGCACCCTTCCAAGCGTACAATTGTGGCGTTATCATCCTAGCAGGGCCTCCATGCTCTTTTGTCAGTGATTGTCCTTCTACTGTATGTACAATCATTACATCAGATTTTAATGCTTCTTCAATCGATAGATTGGTGGTGTAAGTATCGTAGCCATAGCAAAGTATGTGTGAAACAGTATCTTTGGGTTGTACTAAAGCCGCCAAATCTAGCAATCGTACCCCTTGCCAATTCATATCCATTTTCGACCACGTGGTTACGCAATGAAAATCACTTATGTCATTGGTTTGGGGCAATTGCAAAAAATCTTCCCAAGTCAATACCACAGGATTCTCAACCTCTCCATTAATAGTCAATCTCCACCTATCTTTTGAAACCTCAGGGTGGTATCCTAAATCCAAAACTGGCCATTTCTCTGTTTGATATTGCCCAACGGGTAGCTTCGGCATTCCATGTCGGTTTATTTCACCAGTACCAAGGGGATTGGAATCACTCAGAGAAGGAGTAAGCCTCATTTTTTCTTCAAATCGGCTTTTCAACTTCATTCTCGCATCAATTATTTTATTCAGTTTTTCAGAGTTTTCCATCATTTTTATATTTAATAATTCGAAATTCGGATGCTGAACCATATTTTCAGCATCCGAATAAATCAATCAAGCCTCATTTAAAAACGGATATTTATAATCTGTGGGAGATACAAAAGTTTCTTTAATGGTTCTTGCTTGTACCCATCTGTATAAATTCAGTACTGAACCCGCTTTGTCATTTGTTCCCGAAGCCCTTGCACCGCCAAAAGGTTGTTGCCCAACAACAGCCCCCGTCGGCTTGTCATTGATATAGATATTACCTGCTGCATTTACCAATTTTTTCATTGCTAAATCAATCGCATATCTATCTTTGGCAAAAATAGCTCCCGTTAAAGCATAAGGAGAAGTAGCATCTACTAGTTCAAGGGTCTTGTCGAAAGAATCTGGCTCGTATAAATAAATTGTCAGAACAGGTCCAAAAATCTCCTCACACATCGTAACATAATGAGGGTCCGAACTTAGCAACACCGTTGGTTCAACAAAATAACCTTTAGATTTATCAGCATTTCCTCCCGCAATAACCGTCACTTTATCACTTTTTTTAGCATTTTCGATATAATTTACGATTCTATCGTAGGCTTTTTCATCGATTACGGCGTTTATAAAGTTGCTAAAATCTTCTGTTCCGCCCATTTTCATTTCCGACAAATCACGTATCATTTTTTGCTTTACCTCCTCCCATAGATTTGTTGGAATATAAGCCCTCGATGCTGCCGAACATTTTTGTCCTTGATATTCAAAAGCTCCACGTACCAAACCTACGGCAAGTGCTTTGGCATCGGCTGATTTATGGGCTACCACAAAATCTTTACCGCCTGTTTCGCCAACAATTCTTGG
>JACCEA012090053.1_pt1 | contig 23916 bp, 22 predicted proteins | sample 7449851 | NCBI WGS metagenome assembly JACCEA01 (sample SAMN15323453, study PRJNA562643) | freshwater metagenome | isolation source: river surface water | place: USA:Blue River Watershed | collected 2017-08-18 | reverse complement strand
GCAAGGGCGGCAAGGGCGGCAAGGGCGGCAAGGGCGGCAAGGGCGGCAAGGGCGGCAAGGGCGGCAAAGGCGGCGACGGTGGTGGCACTGGCCATCACCAATGTGCGTAATCTCGTGGCTTTGCCACGGGGTTACGCACCAAAAGGGGGAGGGTCAATTGGTACGGGTCCTCTCCTCCACACATAACTAGTTCTCGTAGGTGGCTGGCGATAGTCTACGTTTGATACCTTGTATATCAGAGCTTGAATCCTTGGATGTAAGGGTGATAGTAAAAGTTTTAGCTTTCATTGTATTGCAAGACATATGGGCAGTGATGGTAATGCACTGAAAAATTGTTCGAGTCCTTAGTTGAGTAGAGAAAGAGAAATAAAGAGAAAAGGGCAACAAAACAATTCTATACCCAGCGATTGGAAAGTACGCTGCGAGTTTTGAGTGAGTCCTTGGCAATAGGGCAATACAATCAAAACATCTTTCTCGGTGATGGCAATGACACCGTTAGTTTGAGTCCTTGGCAATAGGGCAATACAGCAATCTATACCCAGCGATTGGAAAGTACGCTGCGAGTTTTGAGTGAGTCCTTGGCAATAGGGCAATACAATCAAAGCATCTTTCTCGGTGATGGTAATGACACCGTTAGTTTGAGTCCTTGGCAATAGGGCAATACAGCAATCTATACCCTGCAAATTGGAGTTTAGCAGTGAGTGTTGGTCCTTGGTAGAGACGAGAGAAGGGCAACACAAAACTATCCAGTTCTGGCAACAGCCAGCGACGCCTCACACGGGCGGTCCAAAATTTAGGAGATTCGTTAATGGCATGACGAGTTTCTAGTGAGCTTTCTATCGTGAAAGCGGGGACAATAGGTTTTAGGATGTTCTTTGTGAAGTGCCAAACACACAAATACGAAACAACACTATTTCAATAAACCCTCCTAAATTTTTAGTTGGGAATATTTTTTTTAAATATTAATAATAATGTATATAGTATTTTTATAAATCCTTATATAATGTATATAGTATTTTTTATACTATTAACTATCATATTATATTATTATTTTAATCACAAGAATAAATATAAATATAAATTAGTGATAATGGCTATATTTAAAAATGAAGAAGATTATATTGAAGAATGGTTGCAACATCATATTAATCAAGGAATAGAGCATTTTTATTTATATTGTAATGATCCAAATATTAATAAATATAAAATGTTTAAAAATTACAAGGATAAAATAACATTAATAAATTGGATAGATAAAATAAATAATGGTATTAAAACTATACAAAAACAAGCATATACAGATTGTATTCAAAAATATAATAATGAATTTGAATATATTATGATGTTAGATATTGATGAATTTATTATAAATATTAATAAAAATGAAAAAGTTATAGATTTTATTAATAGTTTAGGTAATAATACGGAAGCATTAAAAGTCCAAAGATTTAATTTTGATTCAAATGGACATAAAACAAAACCAAGAGGGAAAGTTATGGATAATTATAAAAACAAAGAAGAAATATGTTCAAGTTATAAAACAATTGCTAATATTAATTATATTAATAAAGACTTATTTTTTTATGGTGTCCATGATTTTAATCTAATTAATAAAGGGAAAATATATAATAAATATTTGAATTACAATGAAACAGGATTTCCTAATGGTTGTACTAAAGATTCAATTAATGAAATTCCATTAATTATAAATCATTATTATTCTAAATCTATTGAAGAAGAACAACTTAGAAAAAAATTATGGGAACATGGAGGCGTTAATCCTATTAATTACAGAAAATAAAAATTGAAATTATATATATATATTGTTTCCTATATATTTGAGTTGGTAATGCGATTCACATTACAAGAACGAGAATCAAAATGAACGTTCATGCTAAATCATTTTCCCCCGCTTGTCTTGAGCAAGGGACCAATGACTATGACGAAGAACCTGTCGAATTTGACGGAAATGCTTCTGATGACTATGACGAAGAGGGCGAATTTGAAGTCTATGAAGGATTCAACGAAGAAGAAGCTGATGAGCTAGAAGCAGCAATTGAGGAAGAAGAGCTGCGGCTTTTCATCAAAGAGAATGACTTCTTCGACGAAGAACACGATGAAGGCAGTGATGAACAGATTGCACAAATGGCTGTCTATCATGAGATGTCGGATCAACACGAGAAATACGATTCTTTCAACCCTCTCAGGGCAACACCTGATGATATGGTGTCCGTTTTCCAGTTCTGTGAGGAAAACAAGGCAACACGAGTTCCAATCGTTGGGGTTATTTCTGTGAAACGGCTTGTTGCACAGTTCTACCAAGCAGGTGTGAATCCGAAGGAACTCTTCATTTGGATAGAGGATGGAAATGCCAAATACATCACTTGGAACAACAAGCGATAGTTCAAGTTTTGGTTTCAGTTTCAAACAAATTATTAATTTTAATAATTTGATTTTTTTAATTTTTTTATAAAGTGATATAAAAATATAATGATTTCTAATTTTAATGTTAAAAATAATTTCTAAAAATATTACTAGAAGATATATAAGTACAATCAATATAAATGGATTTAGTGAAAAAATAATAGAGAAAAATGATTATTTGTTAGATAAATGTCATAATATTATTAATAATAAAACTATTGGAATTATTGGTTATGGTCCACAAGGAAGAGGACAATCTTTAAATTTACGTGATAATGGTTTTAATGTTATATTAGGATTAAGAAAAGGAACTAGTATGGATAATGCTTTAAAAGATGGATGGGTAATTAATAAAAATATATTTGATATTGAAGAAACTTGTTTTAAATCGGATATTATACAATATTTATTATCAGATGTTGGACAAATTCAACAATGGGATAAAGTTAATAAATATTTAACTGAAAATAAGACTCTTTATTTTTCTCACGGTTTTGGTATTACATTTAATGATAAAACAAATATTATTCCACCTAAGAATATAGATGTTGTTTTAGTTGCACCAAAAGGTGCTGGTAATACTGTTCGTGATAAGTTTCTTAGTGGTGGTGGTATTAATGTATCATATGCAATTCATCAAGATTATACTGGTCGTGCTAAAGATACTGCTTTGGCTTTGGCTTTTGGTATAGGTTGTGGTCATGCATTTGAAACAACATTTAAAAATGAAACGTTAAGTGATTTAACAGGCGAAAGATGTGTATTAATGGGATTAATTCAAGGAGCATTTTTAGCACAATATAATTTATTACGAGAAAAAGGTCATAGTCCATCTGAGGCATACAATGAAACTGTAGAAGAAGCATTAGTTAGTTTGTATCCATTAATATGTGATAAAGGTATGGATTGGTTATATTCAAATTGTTCAACTACAGCACAAAGAGGGGCAATTGATTGGGCAAATCGGTTTGAGACTGTATTAAAGCCAGTTATTAATGATTGTTATAATAGTGTTGAAAATGGTATAGAAGCAGACCGTGTAATTAAAGAAAACTCTAAACCAGATTATCGTTCTAGATTGAATAAAGAGTTAAATGATATTAGTAATCAAGAATTATGGCAAGTTGCTAAGATTCTTAGACAATTAAGAAAATAGTCATAATGTATTATATTAATTGTTATTATTGTCATTAGATACAATTTTTCAATAAAAAAATTGTCATTAGATACAATTTTTCAATAAAAAAATTGTCATTAGATACAATTTTTCAATAAAAAAATTGAAAAATTAAATCTATAATTGGTTTATATAAAATATACAAATAAAAACTCTTTCCGATTCAAAAGCGTTCAACTTTTCCAACAATGTCTCACTTCCACAAAAAAGGTGTCTCTATTCACAATGATGGTGGCTATGGTTTTTCGCGTGGAACTGGAAACGGACAGCAGCAACAGTCTGGATGGTACGGACAGCAGCAACAGTCTGGATGGTACGGACAGCAGCAACAGTCTGGATGGTACGGACAGCAGCAACAGTCTGGCAACTGGAACGGACGTCAACAGTCTGGTAAAGGCAAGGGCAAAGACAAAGGCAAAGGCAATGAAGAAGAACCAGTCCAGCAGCAACGAGAAGTGATTAAGGAAATTGACTCTCTCTGTTATACAGAGATCATCACTTCTCTTTTGGACCTTTCGAATGGGGACCCAACTCCTCTTCGTTTCCGACAATGGATTCTCCAAGCTCTTGCAGACAAGGGAATCAATTTCGCACGCTTGTGTGCAATCCTAGGTGCCTATGTGGACGACAAGATTCACATTCAGAACAATGGGTTTTACAGTACCATCACAGTGCGCCATCATTACAAGCGCGACGATTTGTCGGACGGCATCTCTCAGTTTTTTGGGGATGCTGCAGTCGTCAACCATATTCCAACCACTGATACCATCTGTTATTGCATCCAGCACATGATGTATTCCAGCAAGGGTGCGGCACTTGACAAGGCAGTCTACAACGAATTGGCGGAGGCGGTTGGTGTGTGGAAAGGACGCGAGAATCCCCGCGACTTTTGCATTTGCGACGACTATGGCGAACGTGCCGAAGAAACCAACGACGACAAAGGCGAATGTGCAGAGAATGGAGACGAGTAAATGACTCTTGGAAAGTGCAACAAAAGCACCCTTGATTCTCTCTTACGCTCAAAAAAAGCGTAATTTGATTTAAATAAAATTTTATTTAGTATCAAATCCAAGGCTTGCAACATAGGCTACATCATCAGGGTCAAATTGTTTTAAGTCATGATTTCTAAATTTACCAATACTATCAGAAGGTGGGTCTATAAATTGTTTTAAGTCATTAATATATTTATAATCAATATTTAAAAAATCACATAATTTACTTAACCATAAATCAGGATATTTACATAATTCATCAAACTTGATTAATAAAAAATTATTACCCATTTTTTGCGCTATTTTAAATATTCTTTTGTGAACAATAACCCAATATTTTAAAGATGCATATGGAGTAACTATTCCATTATAATCTTTTCTTTCTAAAAATAAAGAACCCCATAATTTTAATTGATTTTGATTTTTACTAAATGCCATATCTAACCCATTTCTTATAAGATGAATATATTTCATATTTGGATATTTTTTATATAATCTTGGTAAAATCATATGTGTATTTGGTTCTTTCCACCCCCATACATTTTTAAATGGTGGGTCTTTTAATCTTAATCTATTCATTTCATTCATTCCTTCTTCTACTTGTTTTCCTTCATTAACTATTTTCATTATATTTATTGCTCTTTCTTTTAACCATGAACATGGATGAAGTCTTTTAATTTCTTTTGATGCTAACTTAAATATAATTCCTTCTTCTTCTTTTGTTAATTTTTCTTTATTAATATTAAATGTTTTTTCATAAATATTTAATAATTTATTAAATTCATTATCAGATATTGATAATGTTTCTTGTCTTTTAAATAATAAAGTAAATGATAAATTATCATATTGTTCATTTAAATCAGAACCTACATAAACACCTAAATGAATAAGCATTTGATTTAATAAACGTGTTCCAGAACCACCAACACCACCAATAATAATAGGGGAATTCATAATATAATATTAATTATATTTTATTTTATTTTTTTGTAATAAATTATATGTTGCAATAAAACTTATCATTATAAATAATTTATTAAAATTTGGTGGTGGAAATGGTGGTAATTTGAAAAATATAGAATAATTCATTATATAATTAAATATTTATAAAAATTATTATAAAAACGATTTAGTTTATATAACAATGCAAGAAAAAATGAAAAATGATAATATTAATAATAATCATGATAATATAATAGAAATGACAAATAATAATATTTCACCATTAAGATATCCAGGAGGAAAAACACGTGCGTGTAAATGTTTAGATAATATAATAAATAAACATTTTGATATTAAAAAATTTGATACAATTATATCACCTTTCTTTGGTGGTGGTTCATTTGAGTTCTATTTACAAAATAAATATGATTTGAATATTATAGCAAATGATAAATTCACACCATTATATAATTTTTGGAATATTTGTAAAAACAATAATAATAAATTATGTGAAAAATTATATGCACAAATTAATAATATTGATAATAAAAAATTTAAAAATTTCAGAGATAAAATTATGAATGAAAAAGAAGATTTAGAACAAGCATATTTATATTTCATAATTAATAGATGTTCTTTCAGTGGTGCTACATTATCTGGTGGATTTTCTAAAGAGGCATCAACTAAACGTTTTACTAAATCATCAATTGATAGAATTAACAAATTAAATCTTGATAAAATATCATTTAATAATTTAGATTTTGAAGATTTTTTAAATGATAATAATATTGGATTAATATTTTTAGACCCACCTTATTATTTAGAAAAGAAATCAAAATTATATGGAAATAATGGTGATATGCATGAAAATTTTAATCATGAAAAATTATTTAATTATATTTCAAAGAAAAATAATTGGATAATTACATATAATAATTGTGATTATATTAAAGAATTATATAAAGATTTTATAATTATAGAAACTAATTGGTCTTATAGTATGAATAAATCAAAGAAATCATCTGAAATTGTGATTATAAACATTTCAATTTAATAATACTTTTAAGATATTCATTTTCTTCCTTTAATTGTTCATTTTCTTCTTTTAACATTTCATTTTCTGTTTTTAATCTATTTTTAAGATTAATTAAAAATTGATTATCATAAGATAAAATATTAATTGTTTTTTGTAAATAATCATTTACACTATTACTAAATATAATAAAACCTTTAATATTAATAATATGATTAATAATATTGATTATATTATTTTGTAATGTATTATTTTTATCAAAATATTCATAATATACTTGTAATTGAGAATATGATAACATATTTAAATTAATATTCATTTAGTATTAAATAATATTTATTACTTAAATATATATTACTAATAAATATTAATGGATAAAATAGAGTTAATTTTAAATAATATTAAATTGGAAAAAGATTTTATAAATTTAATAACTAAAGGTGAATTATTAAAAATACAAGATTTTTATAATAAAATAAATCATATTAAAATTAATTATGAAAATGCTTTTTATAATGCTTGTAAAATGGGACATTTAGATGTTGCTAAATGGTTATTGGAAATTAAACCTAATATTAAAATTTATTCTAGTGATGAATATATTTTTAATGGTGTTTGTAGTAGAGGTCATTTAGAGGTTGCAAAATGGTTATTAGAAATGGAACCAAATATTGATATATCAGTTAATAATGATTGTATATTTCGTTGTGCTTGTGAGAATGGACATTTAGATATTGCTAAATGGTTATTAGAAATTAAATCAGATATTGAAATTTATGAAGAAGATGGTTCTTGGTTATTTCATGATGTTTGCGTGAATGGTCATTTAAAGGTTGCAAAATGGTTATTAGAAAATAATTTAGGATTGGATTTTTATGATTATATGCACGATAAAATGTTTAATGAGGTTTGTGAAAATAATCATTTACAAGTTGCAAAATGGTTATTAGAAATTGATCCACATATTGATATTTCTTATCGCAATGAAGATGCTTTCCATAAAGCATGTTTGTATAATCATTTAGAATTAGCAAAATGGTTATTAGAAATTAAACCAACTATAGATATATCTTCCAATAAAGAATATGCTTTTTCTCATGCATGTATTAATAAAGATATGAATATAATTAAATGGTTATTAGAAATTAAACCAACTATAAATATATCTGCTAATAATGAGTGTGCTTTTCGTACTGCTTGTAGTTATGGTAATGTTCATATTGCTAAATGGTTATTAGAAATTAAACCAAATATAAATATATCTGCTGATGATGAATATGCTTTTCGTTATGCATGTAGAAATGGTGATTTAGACTTTGCTAAATGGTTATTAGAATTTAAACCAGATATTGATATATCTGCTGAAGATGATTATGCTTTTGTTTATGCTTGTCATAGTGGAAAATTAGATGTTGCAAAATGGTTATTAGAATTAAAACCAGATATTGATATAATTGCACATAATAATATTGCTTTTCGTTATGCATGTCAATTAGGTCATATTGAAACTGCAAAATGGTTATTAAAAGTAAAACCAGATATTGATATTTCTTATTTTAACGAGTATGCTTTTCGTCATGCTTGTCTTAGAGGAGAATTTGATATAATAAAATGGTTATTAGAGATAAAACCAGATATTAACATATATGCTGATGATAATGATGCATTTAGATATTGTTGTTATAATGGAAGATTAGATATTTTATTTTGGTTATTACAGGTTAGAGAAGATATCAATATTTCTGTCTATAATTTTTTATTTAGTTATTTTTGTAATGAAAATAATTTAGAAATAGCAAAACTTTTATTAGAAATAAAGCCAGAAATTAATATTAATAATAATATTTTTAATGAAGCATGTTATAATGGAAAATTAGAAATTGTAAAATGGTTATTTGAAATAAAACCAGAAATTCCTATTAATAATGATATTTTTGAACAAGTATGTTATAATAATCATGTTGATGTTGCAAAATGGTTAAGTGATATAAATCCAAATTATAAAATAGTAATTAATAAAAATAAAATAGTTGAATATTATATTATTAATAAATTAAATATTGATAATACAATTATAATTAATAAAGAAACTATTAATGAAATAAATTGTCCTGTGTGTTATGAAGATAAAATTGAGATTCAAACAAATTGCAAACATAATTTTTGTAAAAAATGTATTGAAATTATTTATTATAAAAAAGAACCTTGTCCATATTGTAGAACAAAATTAAATTGTTTTTATGAAATTATTTAATTAGATATGAAAATAGTTCAAATGCACTAATTTTATATTAATTATTTATCATGATGAATACATTTTTTATATATATGTATATTTATACAATATTTGCAATTATCGGGTGATGATTCGTCAGTTCCTGCAATTTTACGAAAATCTACATAACCTCTTGGTTGGTATTTTTCTGGTGTTATAGAAAAACTATATAATTTAGGATCTATATTATTATCGCTTTTTATATATTTATATACTAAATCTCAATATATTTCTTTTCTAAAAAAAAAATTTCGCGTGCCTATGTTCTTTGAACACTGGAAACCGTTTCCATTATTAATCATTAAAGATAATGATTTTATTAATAGTATATTGGAAACCATTAAAATAATTCTTAAATCTTATGGATTTACATTTACTTTTATTATGACTCAAATATACTCAAAATTACATAAAATAAAGGAAACATTACTAGTTTTTGATGGAATATATGGAAACAATTAAATTATTTTTTATATAATTCTAATTCTTGTTTTACTAATAATAGTTCATATTTTGCTTTTAGATTTTTCATAGTTTTATATTTATTTAATAAACTATCAATATAACTTTTTCAAATAATACAATAAATGTAATCATAATTAATTTTCTCTTTATTTAATTAATTTCATATTCATGATGAATACATTTTTTATATAATTCTAAATTATAACAATAATGACAATTATCTGGTCTTATTATTGATATTCTTTTATCTCTATCACCAATATATACATTCATAGTGCCATAAATTTTACTAAAATCACATGTATTTGATAGTTGATGTTCTTCTGGTTTCAAAACGAAACTATATAGATTTATATTATTTATTGGTATTAATTTGTCATAATAACTCATTATATTATAAATATAATAATATTTTTTTAAATTACGATATAATTCTTTTCTTAATTTTCGCTTGTCAATTTTATATATGGAAAACAGTTTCCAAATTATTTTTTAATTAATTCTAATTCTTTTTTTACTAATAATAGTTCATGATTAGTTTTCAAATTTTCTATATCTTTTTGTAATAATTCTTTGTCTTTTTGTGAAATTTCTTTTTCATATTTAACTGAAATTAATTCTAATTGATGTTCTAAATCTTTAATCCTTTGATTTAATTCAGTTATATGACCCATATATTTTTTAGAAATATGTAAATATTGTTGTTCGATAATTTTGAATAAATCTTTAGAAACAATAATTAATTCTTCATTATTTTCATATTGAAAATTTAATTTTAATGAATTTGTAAATAATTTAATATCATTTTCTGCATTATACACATAAAATGGATCAATATATGAATAAAATTTAAGATTCAATTTAATTCCTTTAATTGACGAAAATTTCTTTTCATGTTCAGTTGTTCTTCTTTTTAAATCTTTAGTTAAACCATATTTACAAATAATATCATTATCATTATATTTTTCATTAATATTCATAGAATCTCTTAAATCTTTAACAGTCCCTAATGTAAATAAATAAATACAAGGCATTGTATTTGCTTCAGTATTAAAAAATTCTTTTACAACTTTTGAATTAATCCCTAATGATGGTGAAAATAATTCTATTTTATCTTCTCTAGAACCAAATTGATATGTATAAATTATATTATTAACCCAGTCTTGAAAATGTTCTGCATTTTTAGAGTGTGATACATATAATAATTTTGTTAGTCCTTTGAAAGTTAAAAATAATAGTTTTTGACCTTTTTTGATAGATTTAGTTTCAGGATCCACTACTTTTAATACTTTAAAAAGTTTATAATGTAAATCAATGTTAAATGAAGAATCTTTATTTAATAATATTTTATTAATATCACCTAATTTAAATTTTTCACTAACATCTTTAACCTTAAAATAAATATCATTAATATTTTTAGTTCCTCTAATTTCAATATCTAAAATATTACCATCAATATCTACAAATTTTTCTTCGTCATTTAATTCTAATAATGGTGGCGCTTTAGATGCTTCAATATTAATATCTTCTTCAGTCTTTTCTTCTTGTTTCTTAAATTTAATTAAATTCTTATGAATCCATTCGCATGTTATAAATACTTTTGCTGTTTTATATGTTTCTTCAGATGGTATCCATTCATTTCTTGATTTAATATATTTCATATAAATAAATTCATTATCTTTTAATTTTTTATTTTTAACAATTAATCTAGATGTCTTAGAACATCCTACAAATGATTCAGGTTCAAAATTATAAACATCATCTGCATTATAGTATTCAATCTCATTGAAAGTATATTTATTCATTTTCTTATTATTAATAGTAACTCTTTCTTTATATAAATACTATCAAAAATACTATCAAAAATACTATCAAAATTAATATTATTTAAATGAGTGTTATTTATAAATAATAAAACAAATGACAACAAATTTTAATGAAATATATAAAGTAAGAAAGATTGTTTTTAGTGAAAAATATAATGATAATGAAGAAAATTGTAAAACAAAGTATTTTTATATTGGTGTCTTACAAAATAATATGAAATTCAAAGGTTATAGTTATAATATTATTTTAGAAGGTGATTTATTATTAGGACCATTTGAAAAGAAAACTGATAAACATATGAAAGATAATGAATATTATTATGATTTCAAGAAAAATAGTAAAATTATATTATCTAATGATAAGAATACACAAATACAACGTATTAATGATTTAGTTGGAACTGAAAATATTAATATATTTGAAAAATTTAATTATGGCAGTGATATGTTTTGGATTAATATTTTAAATGAATATTATAAAATTAATAGTAATCTTGTTGAAGATAAAATTAATGAAGCAATATGTGTTGTTGGATTACATATTGAAAATTATCATGATTTGATTTTATTACAATTTAATAATAAATTAATTGAAAAAAATATTATTGGTATAAGAGATAAACAACAAATAGAACTTATTATACATCCTGATTTTGGAATTAATATAGATTCTTGGAATGAAAATAAAATACATTTATTATTTGATATAGAAGGCTTTGGTGTTAAAACAATAAAAAAAATAGCAGAAGGTTTAAATATATCTATAGACACAAAAATGAAATTAAATTTATTATTTAAATGTAATAATGAATTATGTATTTATTTTGATGAATATCATTTTAATAATTTATTATCTGGTGATTTTTTATATAATGTAAAAGTATCTTTTGATAAATTTAATGAATTAGTAAATGAATTATTAAAAGATAATATATTAATAATTATTGGTGATTATATATATAACAAAAAACCTTATGAGAAAGAACATAATATTTCTAAAAATCTTATTAATTTCAAAAATAAATATAATTTAATTAAATATTATAATATTAATGAAGATGAATTAATATCTGAAATTAATAAGTTTACAATAAGTAATTATGAATTAAATAAAGAACAAAAAGATGCAATTAAAATGATTTTTAATAATTGTATTACAATAATACATGGAAAAGCAGGAACAGGAAAAACAAGTGTTATAAAATGTTTATTATATTGTATTAACTATTTCAAATTGCCTTCTATTCAATTAGAAATGTTAGCACCTACAGCAGCAGCTAAAGTAAGAATGGAAGTTAGTCTAAATGAATATAACTATATGAAAAATATTTCATATTCTACAATTCATTCATTTAACTATCCAAGAAAAGGTGATATAAATATTATAAATGATTATACATTATTTATTATAGATGAATCATCAATGATTGATATTAATACATTAAATAATCTTATTTCTAAAATAAAATATAAATATAATTTATTTTCTATAATTTTTTTAGGAGATTATAGACAATTGCCATCAGTTGGCTTAGGTGATATATTAAAAAATTTATTAAAATCAAAAAATATACAGAACACTGAATTAATAACAGTTTGTAGAAATAATGATAATATCAAAAAATTATTAGATATTATATGTAATGGTGAAGAATTAACTAAAACAAATAAAATGATATTTGGAAATAATAAAATAATTTCTTGGAAAAGACCAACAACTGATGAAAATTTTGATAACTATATTGAAAATATAATTATTGATAGAAAGGATTATATTATTAAAAATGAAACATTGATTATAACACCAACTAATAATATTGTTAAAAAATATACTGCTACAATAAGAGATATTATAAATCCATTACAAGATTCTGAAGAAATAAATGAAATATTGTATTATGGGAAAATATATAGATTAAATGATAGAGTTATTCATACTAAAAATTATAAAAGAGAAAACTTATATAATGGTCTTATGGGAAAAATATATAAAATAAATCAATTCAAAGATGAAGAAACTAAAAAAAATCACTATGAATTATTAGTTAAATTTGATAATAATACTGAATTTATATATAAAACAAATGAAAAATTTTTTTATGATTTAGAAATTGCTTATTTAATAACTGTTCATAAATCACAGGGTCAAGAGTTTGATGAAGTTATAATTATTATTAATAATAATATTTATGATAAAATGTTAACTAGAAATTTATTATATACAGCATTATCAAGAGCAAAAAAGAAATTAATAATAATATCTCAAAAAGAAAATATAAATAAGGCTATTAAAAATCCAATAGAAAGATTAACACTAATGGACCAAATGTTAAACTATTATAGTGAAGGAAATAAATTAGATTTTATTGATTATGTTAATATTGATAAATTAAATAATTAATTTGTTAGACAATTATTAAATTTTTAATAATAAAAAAATTTAATAAAAAAATATTAATTCTCAATATATTTCTTTTTTAAAAAAAAAATTTCGCGTGCCGATTTTTGGTTTCCAAATGTTTCCAAAAATGGAAACCGAAAAAATCATTTAAGAATAAACTTTTCTTATATTTATATATGGAAACACTTGGAAACCAAAATATTAATTTTAAATGTGAAAAATGCACCAAGATATATAATAATCGTTCTGGGCTATGGAAACACGTTAAGAATATTCATGGAAACACTTACTCAATTTTACATCAAAATCCATCTTCTATTACATCAAATTCCATCATTTTGGAGGATAAAGTTTCCAAATTAAATTGCAAATATTGTAAAAAACTTTTGTCAAGATCCGATAGTCTAAAAAAACATGAATTAATTTGTAAAGAAAAAAATAATTTTCTTCAGAATGAATCTTTTCAAGAAAAATTTCAAGAATTACTTGATGAATTAAAAGATATCAAGAAAAAAGTTAATAAAAAATCTATAGTTGTAAATAATAATAGTACACATAATAATATTCTTAATAATACACAAAATAATATTCTTAATAATAACTCTAATAATAAAATATTAAATAACAACTCTAATAATAAAATATTAAATAACAACTCTAATAATAAAACATTAAATATTTGTCAACCAGGAAAAGAAGATATTAAATTATTAAGTTCTGAAGATAAAAAATTTATAATGTCTCAAGGGATGAATTCAATAATTTCTATAGTAGATAAATTAAATTTCAATGAAAAATTGCCACAAAATCATAGTTTCTATGTTAGTGCTATTAATGATAAACATGTGAATACTATTGATACTGAAACAAATAATATTGTTAAACAATCTAAAAAAGATTTATTTGATAAGATTTTATTTAATCATATGAATAAATTAGAGAATATTAGTAAGAATAATAGTAAGTTTATGGATGTTTTTGATAAATTAAAAAATTTCATTTATCTAAAAAAAGGAAAGAAAGAATTTGTTAATCAATTAAATATGTTATCTTATAATAAAAGAAATATAGTTATTAAAACTTGGAATGATTTATTAGATGATAATATTAGTGCCGATGAAGCAACACAACAATTTGAAGAAAAAGTTAATGAATTAATTTTGTTGGATAAAAAACCTAAAGAAGTTATACAATTAGTTGAAACTGATTCTGATGATTCTGATTAATTTAATTTACCAATTATCTAAAATAGATTCGTAGTCTTCAGTTTCATCAATAAGTTTTATTAAATTATTAGGATGATATTTTTTTTCTATTTTTGGTTTCAATACTTTTTCATAATAGAAATGTCTTAATCTTTTCTTACATTTTATTAAATAAAATAATTCTATAAATTTATTTAATTTATTCAGTTTTGATATATTATTTTCAATTATATCATTTATTATATTATGACTACATTTCAAATATTTTAATTTAGATAATGTTGGTATATAAATTAATTGATTATTAGAACAACTTAATTCTTGTAAATTATTTAATATTGGTATTTTTTCTAGTTTATTATTATAACAAAATAATTTCATTAAATTATCTAATTTAGGAAATATAACAAGTTTATTATTATAACAATCTAATAATTTTAAATTTGCAAATTGTGGTAATGATATTAAATTATTATTAGAACAATTTAGATTTTCTAATTTATTTATTATTGGTAATGATGTTAAATTATTATTAGAACAATCTAAATTTTCTAATTTATTTAATATTGGTAATGATGTTAATTTATTATCAGAACAACTTTTTCTTTAGAAAAAGTTCTGAAATTCAAACTAAGTTTGAATTGAACAATCTAAATTTTCTAAATTATTTAATATTGGTAATGATGTTAATTTATTGTTATTACATCTTAAATTTATTAAATTATCTAATATATGTAATGTACTTAATTTATTATAAGAACAATTTAAATTTTTCAAATTAGATAATAAAGGTAATGATGTTAAATTATTACAAGAACAATCTAATGATTCCAAGTTTGTAAATCTTTCTAAATTTGGTAATTCTCTTAAATTTTGATAAGATATTTGAATTTTAGTAGTATTACTAGGTAATGAATCTAAATATATATTTAATTCCATAATTAAATATATATAATTTTTCCTATATATATATATAATGGCACAGGCACATGCACAAAATCATTTATATAATCCTTTTACTTACACCATATCATTCCCCAATGTAATTTAGGTATTGTATTTAATAAATTATTTTTAATAGTTAAAATATCATAATACTCATTATCAGTAGGTCTAAATGTATATGCATCTTCATACTGAATAAAAAAATGTGTGAAGCCTAAACTATATAAATAATCTATACAATTAAAAGTTATGTCGTTTGTTTCACTAGCCCATTCAAAACAAATTAATTTAACTTTTTGTGTTAATGATTTTAAACATTCAAATTCACCACATTCTACATCTATTTTAATTAAATCAGGTTGTCCATATTGTTCTATTAATTTATCAATAGTTATTGTTTTACAAATAATTTCAGTATATGGATAATTATAAAATCTTGATTTATCACTTGTTAACCATTCTTTATTTATAGTTGATATTGTATCAGCCTCTGCTTGATAAAAAATAATATCATTAAAATTATTATCACAAACAGCATAATTAAGTAAAATAATTTTATCATTTTTACAATTATTTTGTAATTTTTCAAATGTAATTGGTGATGCTTCAATTGTTATTATTTTATTAGCATTATTAATATTTTGTAAAGTCCATGCACCTATATTTGCTCCTATATCAAAATACATATATAATTAAAATAATATTATTTTAATTATATAAACGAATTTGAAATTAATCCAATAAACTAGAATAATAATCAATTTTATCTTCTACAGTTTGTTCTTTAATAATATTATTTGGTAATAATAATTTTAATTTATTATCAAGTTTTTCTTTAGAAATTTTATTTTTAATAATATATTCTTTCCATTTATTAAACATTGTTTTATCATAATTAGTTAAATATTTTGATAAATTTTTATTAGTCATAATTGGTTCCCATAATGTATTAGTCATATCAGTTAATTTTTTATGAGAACAATTATCACAGTTTCCACAAGTGAAGAAATCACAATCTTCATTATAATGTTCAAGAACATATTTTCTTCTACAAGTTTCAAGAGATGCTAAATTACCAACTTTATTTAAATTATCAATTTTTGATTTACATAAAGCACTATTTTTAAATTCTTTAGTAGTCATCATTTTTTTAACAATTAATTTATTTTTACCAAAAAATAAGATTGTTTCACTTGGTATTCCATCTCTACCTGCTCTACCTATTTGTTGATAATATTCGTCAATTGATGAAGGACAACCAATGATAATAACACATCTAACAATTTGGTCAATACCCATACCATAAGCAATAGTACTAATAATAATTTTAATATCACCATTAGAAAACATTGATTGAATATTTTCTCTTTTAGTTTTAGACAATCCTGCATGATAGGCTGCACAAGGATATATTTTCTTCAATGAACTTTCTAATTCTTCACAATCATTTCTAGAATTAATATAAATAATAATTTTATCATTTTTATATTTATTTAGATATGGTAAAATTATTTCATCATTAGACATTTTCTTTTTACTTTTCGCTTTTCGTAATGGATTATCTGGAATATCTTGAACTGATAAAAATAAATTAGGTCTATCAAAAGATGCTTTGATAATACTAGGACTATTTAAATCTAATCCTCTTTTAATATCTTTACAAACATTTTCTGTTGCAGTTGCTGTTACTGCAATAATTGGAATATCTGGGAAATTTTCTCTGAATATTTTAATATTAGTATATTCTGGTCTAAAATCTTGACCCCATCCACTAACACAATGGCTTTCATCAACTGCTAGAAATCCAATTTTTTCAATAATTCTTTCTGCAAAATTAATACCATATCCTTTTATTAAATATTCTGGACTCATATATACAATCCTAATTTTATCATTTATAATATCAGATATTTCATTATCCTTATTTTTATTATTACTATGTAATGCTGCACATGGGATTCCCATTTTAACTAATTTCTCTTTTTGGTCATCCATTAAAGATATTAAAGGACTAATAATAAAAATAACTTTCCTTGTTACTAATGGTGGTATTAAATAACACATTGATTTACCATAACCAGTAGGTAATAGGGCAATAACATCACTACCTGATAATAATTCATTAATGGCATCATATTGTTTATCCTTTAATTCATCAATATTCCAATATTTTTTCAGATATTTCTTTGCCTTTTCTGTCCATAACATTTTCTTTGTATTTAATTGAAAAATAATGTCTAAGACTATTTTTTTCAATTATTATTGATTTAATATTTGTAAAACCCACCAACAGGTTCAGAATCAGTATTATCTTTTTTAATAATAATTTTAAATTTTTTAAGATAATCATGATTATAATTTTGTAAAAAAGTAATATTATAATTAATTTTATTAAAAAATTTATTCATAAATAATTTTGTATTATTAATTATTTTTTCTTTGTCTTCAAAATTATAATTATTATAAATAATATAATTAATATCTATTGAAAAATTATCATATTTAATAACTATTGAAATAATATTATCATTTACATTTACAAAATAAATTAAATTATCAACATCTAATGATGTAAATTTATTATTATTTATTATAATTTGATTTGTATTTTTTCCTATTAGATTAATTATATATTGTTTCCCATTCTTATTTATAATTGTACCAATATCTTCCATTTCATATCTAATAATTGGAAATGTATTATTTATAAATGATGTAACAACTATTTTATCATCTTTATTTTCTAAATAACAAAAATCAGTGAACACTTCAAATGTATTTTTATTGTCTTTTACTTGATGTGCTATTTCACCAAATTCTACTGCACCATATGTATTTTCAATATTTGAATAAATAAATGTTTTCTTACAAAAATTTAAACTACAATTTAGAACAAACTCTCCAGATAAATTTATATTTCTTGGTAAATGTTTTAATTGTAGTTTAAATTTATTAATATATATACATAATTGTAATAACACAAATGGAAAAATAACTAATAAATCTGGACATTCTTTATTGATTATATTAACAAATTCTATTGTTTTATCCTTATTAATTTTAGTAAATGATAAAAAATGAATATTTAAATATGATAAATAATAATTACTTTTCTCATATTCATTTGTAAAATATGAATCTGATGGATAAAAAACCATTATTTTATCTCCATAATTATATCCATTAGTTTTAAATGATTTAATAAATGTATTGATATAAATATATGCATCATATTTATTCATCCATATTAATGCACTATTCCCACTTGTTCCACCTGTTGATTGTCCTATAGCACAATTATTGTCATACCATAAAGGGTCATTAATATAATTACTATTATTTTTAAATTTACATTTTTTATATGGTGCAGTAATTATATCATCATTAAAATCAATCAATTCTTTTTTTGTTAAATATGGTATTTTTAAAAAATTATTATTATTACAATAATTATATTTATCAAAAAATAATTTATATTTTTTATTATAAAAATTATTTATTTTATATATTTTATTTATAAAATCATATTTATCATTTCTTTTATAAAAATCATTAAATAATAAATACATTAATATTTTTTTGTAAAATAATATTAATAATACAACAAATAGTAATATATATTCTATTTTATTAATCATTAATATATTATAGAAATATATCATTCATTAACTTAAAAAGAATATTTCTTTTTTAATTTAGCCTTAAAAAAATTGTCATAGATACTATTTTTTTTAATTTAGCCTTAAAAAAAATTGAAGAATATATTATTTTAAAGAATATCTTAATATATATTATAATTAATACAATGCCACCAAAAAAGTCAACTAAAACAATTGATACCGATTCAACAGTTAATGCAAATTTAATTGTTGATTCTACACCAGAAACGCCTAAAAATGTAGAAAAGTCTAAAACTAAAAAGACTAAAGAGTCAAATGATAGTAAAGTGGAAGAGCCTAAGACAACTAAATCTAAGAAATCTAATAATGAAGAGCCAGAAGATAAACCAAAGAAAACTAAGGCTAAGAAAGAAGAGGTAGAAGAAGAACCAAAAAAGACTGAAGATAAACCAAAGAAAACCAAGGCTAAGAAAGAGGAGACAGAAGAAGAACCAAAGAAGACTAGTGCTAAAAAGGAAGAGCCAGAAGATAAACCAAAGAAAACTAAGACTAAGAAGGAAGAGACAGAAGAAGAACCAAAGAAGACTAGTGCTAAGAAGGAAGAGTTAGAAGATAAACCAAAGAAAACTAAGACTAAGAAGGAAGAGACAGAAGAAGAACCAAAGAAGACTAGTGCTAAGAAGGAAGAGTCAGAAGATAAACCAAAGAAAACTACTAAAGGTAAGAAAACAGAAGAATCATGTGAAGTTATTAGTGAGAAACTAGATGCTAGTAAACCAGATACAGAGTTATTAGATGATATTAAATTAGAATGGGCACGTATTTTAAAAACGATGCATGATATTGATAAACAGAAAGAGGAATTAGAATTACAGTCTAAAGAATTAGTAAAGATTATGTTAAATAAGATTGGTAAAAATAATGTAAAACCAGAGGGATTTACATTAAATACTAAAACAGCATCAACAACTACTAAAGAAGTAATTACGATTAATAATAATAGTTTTTCAGAAGATGATAATAGTGATAAATCAGAGTCATCAGAATCGGAATCAGATTCTGAGAAACCAACTTTGAAAGCAAAGAAAACAACTAGTAAATCAAAACCACTAATTAAGACTAAAGGTGGTAAAGATTTAAATGTATCAGATAGTGATGAAGATTCTGATTAATTTATTTTATTTTTAAGATCTAAATATTTTTTCTTATATTTTAAATATTTTTGTTTAATTAAAATAGCCCGTTGTTCTGTTGGAATTATTGGTTCTTGTTTTATTGAAATAGATTCTTTTTTCCCTACTTGAACAGGATATATTAAATTAAAGAAATCATTATATATATTATAATTAATCATTATTTCCTTATTATTTTCAATAAATTTTTTGTTTAGTAAATTAAGTCCGTAACCAAAAAATTTATTATTTAAATTTTGATTATTTTTATATTTATTATCAATTAAATATTCTATAATACGACTATTACCAAGCTGTAATTGAAATATTTTTATTATATCATGTGTTATGATTCTTTTTAAATATAATTCTAGTGATAATAAATCAAAAATTTCATCTAACATAGTTTTATGTACATTACCATCAATATCAATTGTTTGACATGTTATTTTTAAAGGAGGATCATTATTAATTGAATAGTTTGTAAAATCATCATTAATATTATATCTATTCTTAATCATTATAAATAAATTTACTAATTTATCTTTAATATTATTATCTTTACTAATAGTGAAAGCATTTATTGTTATCAATGGGTCAAACAATTCATATAATAATATTTCATCATATCCATTCATTATTGTTTTGTATTCTGTAGACTTATCTATTTCTAGAACACAACCAAAATTTTCATAAGAATATGTAATAATTTTATTAATAAATTCAATTTTATCTGTTAAATATTTATGAGAAAATTTAACTTTTAATGCAATTGTACCTGCCAAAACATCAAATAATTTAATATAATTCATAAAGTTTGTATTTTTTGCACCATATTCTTTTTCGTAAGTATAAAATTCTGGTGCATATGTTGATCTATATTTTTTATTATAATTGTCATCAACAATTTTTGTTAAATTATGATAATCTATATCATCTAGACTTAAATCATCAAATTTTAAATGACCAGTTTCATACATAGATAAAGTAATTGATTTATTGTTATCTCTAATATATTTTTCGCAGTAAAAATATTTTAAATATGAATATGTTCTTAACCAAGGACTATAATGAATTATAAAATTATTATTAATAGTTTTGTTATATTTATAAAAATCATGAAAACTATCAGCAAACTCATAGATCATTGCTATTTTTTTAACATTATTTGATGCAAATAATTTTATATTATGACAATCTAAATAAGATATTACACCATCAGCTTCTCTTATGACTCTTATATTAACATCATCTTCAAATAATGGTAAAAATCTTAATGTTCTAGTTTTTTCTAACGGTAAGCCTTTTGATATAATATTTTCACAAAAATAAATAAAAACTTCTGCTTTTGAAGATGTTAAAATAATTTTGAGTAATTTATATGATTCTATTGTTAAAAATTTTATATTTTTATCTTCACTTTTAGAATGTGAACTAATAGTTTCAAATATAGATGGGTCAAAATAAAATCTTGCTATAAAATCAGGTAATTCATTTGTTATATTATCTAGTGATTTTTTTAAACAATATAAATATTCAAATAATTTATCAATTTTACCAAGAGAATATAATACAAAACTTACACAATTACAACATTTGTCTTTTCTATCTAAATCTAATGCTTCATATATTCTATCTTTAAAATGAATATCTTTAACCAATTCATCTACAAATTCTTTAGGATTGTATGTATGTGTATAATAATCCACTTTTTTATTAGTTATTCTATAACATTTATCATTTGAATCATGCAATGCTTTTTCAAATTTAATAGTTTCACCAGTAAATGCACTAAGTTTATTACATGAAACTAAATTATTTAATTTTGTAAATTCACTATTAATATCATTAGTTTCTGGCGATAAAGTACCAATAAATTCTTGATACTTATGAATACATGTTTCTAATGTCAAATCTGCCATATATATATATATAAAATTAAATATTTTAATTTAATAAATGGAAACATTTGAATATGAAAAATATATTACATCAAAAGATGAAATAAAAATAACATTAGATGAATATGGAATAGCAATTATACCATATTTATTAAATGACAAAGAATGTGATGAAATGATTAATGGATTTTGGGATTTTTTTGAATATATTACACAAAATTGGGAAATACCAATAAATAGGGATATAAAAGAATCATGGAAATTATTATTAAAATTAGGACCATTAAAATCAATGATATTTCAACATTGGAATATTGGTCATACACAATTTGTTTGGAATCTAAGACAAAATAAAAAAATTATTGATATATTCTCTACTATTTGGAATGATGATGATTTATTAGTTTCTTTTGATAGTTCATCATTCTTACCACCACCAGAAATAACTAATTATGGATGGAATAATGATAATAATTCATGGTATCATACAGACCAATCATTTTTAAATAGTGGTTTTGAATGTATTCAATCATTGATAACACCATTAGATATTAATATAGGAGATGCAACAATAAGTATAATGGAAGGTTCACATAAATATCATAAAGATTTTGGAAAAGAATTTAATATTAAGAATAAAAGTGATTGGTATGAGTTAAATAAGAATCAAGAACAATGGTATTTGGATAAAGGTTGTAATTATAAGAGAATATATTGTCCAAAAGGTTCTCTAGTATTATGGGACTCTAGAACAATTCATTGTGGTTCAGAACCATTTATAGGAAGAGAAAATCAAAATTTTAGAATAGTTAGTTATATATGTTATATGCCAAGAAAATTATGTAATGAAAAAATAATTAATAAAAGGAAGAAAGCATTTGAAGGATTAAGAACAACATCACATTGGATAACTAAAATAAGATTATTTCCAAAGACACCAAAATCATATTTAAAAGAAATGCCAGAAATAATAGAAATAAAAGACCCAGTATTAACAGATATTGGCTATAAATTAGTTGGTTTCTAATAAAATTGAAAAAATTATTAATTATATAATTCAATAATATATAATTAATAAAAATGATTACACTAACTATAATTAAGTTTATTGGATTATTTATTATATCAAAAGTTTTAAATTTTTGCGATTGGTCTATTATATTTAAGGATTTGAAATATTTTTTCCATATATTATATGGTATTCTTTTGTGTGATATAATTAGATTATATGATTTAATTAATTTTGTAATAAATGTTAATTATTTCAAATTATTAGTTATAACAAATGATATTTTAATAATAATAATATTAGCAAAAATTATTCAAAAAAATAAGAAAACAATAGTATTGTTGATGTTAAATATATTATTAGGAATGTTAAATGATGTTTTTAATTTTGCTTTATTTTTGAAGAAAATGATTGAATAAAAAATTGCTTGTAGTTTTTTGTTAAAAAAATTGCTTGTAGTTTTTTGTTAAAAAAATTGCTTGTAGTTTTTTGTTAAAAAAATTGCTTGTAGTTTTTTGTTAAAAAAATT
>JACCEA010824452.1_pt1 | contig 23916 bp, 16 predicted proteins | sample 7449851 | NCBI WGS metagenome assembly JACCEA01 (sample SAMN15323453, study PRJNA562643) | freshwater metagenome | isolation source: river surface water | place: USA:Blue River Watershed | collected 2017-08-18 | reverse complement strand
CCATTAAATGTGTTTTTTTCCAAACCTCTTCGTTTTCTAATGTCCAAGGTGTTTTAATGCCGATGAAATAATTCGGTTTTATAGTCTTGAAATAATTACCAAGAAAAGCAAAAAGTAAGCCAATAATAGCAAACACAAATCCTGGATTACTGCTTTTTTGTTGCACGCTGTACAAAATAAAAACCGCTAAACCCGACATGAATAAAGTGAGAATCATTCGTAAATTATTCAATTTGTTGCCCATGTTTTGTAATTTTTGTTTTGGGTCAATAGACGGAATAATAAGAAAAACAAAATAGGTGATTCCAACTAGCATAAATAACATTACAAGAAGTTCTTTTTTATCGCCATAACGATCAATTTCTCCAGCGCCATTCCAATGCATTGGAACCTTTTCTGGTAAACGATTCCAAATGTAAATCAGATAAACAAAAGGAATTAAAGCAATTGCTAAAAACGGAATTTCTTTTTTAAACTTTTCCATACTTTATTTTTTTAGGGTAATAATCCATTGTAAAATGTCGTCAACAATTGTAGTGTTTAAAGAATAGACTACAAATTGCCCTTTTTTCTCGCTCGTGACTAAATCGGCACGTTTTAAAATATCCAAATGATGCGAAATACTGGGTTTTGAAATATGAAATTGGTCCGCAATATCGCCAGCCGTCATTTCCTGTTTGCGCAGCAATTCCAGAATATCTCTTCTGGTTTCGTCGTTTAAAGCTTTGAAAATTGCGTTCATATTAATTTATATATTTAGACAAATATCTAAATATTATTTGAAATGACAAAATGATTTATAGAAATTTATCACATTACATTAATTAAGAATCCAATAATTGCCAGTACTAAGGTAACAATTAATACAATTTTATTAAGTAGAATGTCTTTTCTTTTTTCAGGAAGTTTATGATATGGATAATTAATTTCCCATTTTTTTGTTTCAGCAAACTTTGTTAGCATTTTTGGTGTAATAGGAATCCTTTTTACTAGTTTGTCGGGCGATTTATAAAAACAGCCTCCAATGCTATTCCAACTTCCTTCTTCTTCATGATGAAAATACCATAAGAAATTTGAAATATCAACATCATATTTTTTGGAAAACTTTTCTATTAATTCAAAACAATCATCGCCACTAATTCTAACTGTTTCAAAAATATCAGAATTCGACTGAAGATTGGATTTCCAATATTCTGTTTCAATGAAATCAATTATTTCTTTTTCTAATATTTTATCCATAAAACATCACATTATGAGATTTCTCCTCCGTCGAAATGACAAAACTAATCCAACTGCCAACTGTTACTGTCCACTGACCACTTTCCTAATGCGCTTCCAACCAATTTTTACCTAATCCAATTTCCACATCTAACGGAACTGCCATTTTAAAGGCGTTTTCCATTTCATGTTTGATCATCGGTTGGATTTTTTCTAATTCAGAGTTATGCACGTCAAATACTAATTCGTCATGTACTTGCAATAACATTTTAGATTTCCAGTTTTCAGAAGTCAGTTTTTTATGAATGTTAATCATCGCAATTTTGATGATATCCGCAGCCGAACCTTGAATTGGTGCATTTACCGCATTTCGTTCCGCACCACCACGAACAATGGCGTTGGCTGAGTTGATGTCTTTTAAATAACGTCTTCTTCCTGAAATGGTTTCCACATAACCGTTTTCTCTAGCAAAATCTACTTGTTCTTGGATGAACGATTTTAATCTTGGATACGTTTTGTAATATGCTTCAATTAAATCCGCACTTTCTTTTCTTGATAAGTTGGTTTGGTTGCTCAATCCAAATGCCGAAACGCCATAAATAATTCCGAAGTTCACGGTTTTCGCGTGACTTCTTTGCTCTTTGGTAACTTCGTCTAAAGGCACATTGAATACTTTTGCAGCCGTACTTTTATGAATGTCTTCGTGATTTTGAAACGCTTTAATCATGTTTTCTTCACCGCATAAAGCAGCAATAATTCGCAATTCAATTTGAGAATAATCGGCAGAAAGTAAGGTGTAATTTTCATCGCGTGCAATGAAAGCTTTTCTAATTTGTCTTCCTCTTTCGGTACGAATAGGGATGTTTTGTAAGTTTGGATTATTCGAACTCAAACGACCTGTAGCGGCAACCGTTTGCATATAATCGGTATGCACTCGACCTGTTTTTTTATCAACTTGATTTGGTAACGCATCAATATAAGTGCTTTGTAATTTCACCATTTGACGCCATTCTAAAATATCGCGCACAATTTGATGTTCGTTTGCCAAATAACTCAATACTTCTTCACCAGTCGCGTATTGACCAGTTTTAGTTTTCTTTTGTTTTGCTCCACCAATTTTTAGTTTGTCGAATAAAATATCACCCAACTGTTTTGGAGAAGCTAAATTGAATTTCTCACCCGCAGTTTCATAAATTTGTTGTTCCAGCGCATCGATTTCTTTTTGCATATCAACCGACATGTTTTTTAGATACTCGACATCCAAACGAATACCTTCTTTTTCCATATCCGCTAAAACAGGAACTAGCGGAATTTCGATTTCGTCAAACAATTTTTTCGTACCTACTTTTTCTAAAATTGGTTGGAAATGTTCCTTCAATTGAAAAGTAATATCAGCATCTTCAGTCGCATATTCTTTGATGTCTTCCAAAGGAACATCACGCATCGACAATTGATTTTTCCCTTTTTTACCAATTAAAGTTTCAATCGATTTTGGAGCATATTTCAAATAGGTTTCCGATAACACATCCATATTATGACGCATATCTGGATTAATCAGATAATGCGCAATCATGGTATCGAATAATTTCCCTTTGACTTGAATGTTGTAATTCGAAAGAATTTTCAAGTCGTATTTCATATTCTGACCGATTTTTTCGATGCTTTCATTTTCGAAGAATGGTCGGAATTTTTCAATTAAAGTCTGTGCTTCTTCCTGATTTTCGGGAAACGGAACATAAAATCCTTTCCCTTTTTCGAAAGAGAACGACATTCCTACTAACTCGGCATTCAAAGCGTCAATTCCAGTGGTTTCAGTATCAAAACAAACAGAAGTTTGGTTTAATAAATTCTGCATTAACAATTTTACTGGCAAATCGCCTTGAACTATTTGGTAGAAATGCGTGGTATTTTCTAAAGTTGCATAATACGAATGATTCGTAGTTGGTTCATCCGATTCATCAGTAAATCCAAATAAATCAAATTGGTCTTCGTTTGACTTTTTGGCTGGCGCTTTTTTAATGGGTTGTGGAGTGTCTGAATTAGTTCCGTTAGAATCAATCTCGTCATATTCTTTTCCGCTTCCAAAAAGTTTATCAAACTGCGCTTTCATTTGGCGGAATTCTAGTTCCTGAAACAAAGCATCCGTTTTTTCAACATCGGGTTTTGATAATTCGTAATCGTCAGCATCAAAAGTCACCGGACAATCGAGTAGGATAGTAGCTAACTTTTTCGATAAAAGTCCTAACTCTTTATTCGCCTCGATTTTTTCTTTCATCGCACCTTTCAATTGATGCGTGTTGGCTAATAAATTTTCTAAAGTTCCGTATTCCGCTAAGAATTTTTTAGCTGTTTTTTCGCCAACGCCAGGTAATCCCGGAATATTATCGGCAGAATCGCCCATCATTCCTAAGAAATCAATCACTTGTTCTGGGCGCTCGATTTCAAATTTTTCTAAGACTTCGGGAATTCCCCAAATCTCGATGTCATTCCCCATTCGGGCAGGTTTGTACATGAAAATATTTTCCGAAACCAATTGGGCAAAATCCTTATCTGGCGTTACCATGAACACTTGAAAACCTTCTTTTTCGGCTTGTTTGGCTAAAGTTCCAATTAAATCATCGGCTTCAAAACCTGCTTTTTCGACAATTGGAATATGCATTGCTCTTAATAATTCTTGAATATAAGGAACAGCAATTTTAATCGCTTCAGGCGTTTCGTCACGATGCGCTTTGTATTCTTGATACATTTCAAAACGATAATCGCTTCCTCCTTTATCGAATGCTACTGCTAAATGATCTGGTTTTTCGCGTTTAATTACATCCATTAAAGAATTCATGAATCCCATAATGGCAGAAGTATCCATTCCTTTCGAATTGATTCTTGGGTTTTTAATAAAAGCGTAGTAACCTCTAAAAATTAAAGCGTATGCATCGAGTAAAAAAAGGCGTTTTTGTGACATAATATTGGTGTTCTTTAATTTTTCAAAGTTATAAAAATATATGTGTTTTTGGACTTTTTTGTTTATTACAGAAAAAATCTCAGAAAAATAAAACCATGATTACATGTTTTTCGTAAATGATGAAAAACAAATTAATTATGAGACAAAATTTATTCCCTGTGAAATCAGTTTTACTGATGAGTCTTTTGACAATTTTTGTAGCATGTTCTGATGACGATACTGCTCCAATGCCTCAACCAGAGCCAACTCCAATGCCTGAAGTAGCTCCTTTGGTAAATTTTACTGCTCTTAGTAATGACAATAAGATTTACTATTTTAATGCTAGAAATTTGGAAGCTCCAATTCGTAATTTAACAATAACGGGATTGCAATCTGGAGAAAACATTATTAGCATCGATTATCGTCCTGCAACAGGTCAATTGTATGGATTGGGTTCAACAAGCCGCTTGTACATTATTAATGAAACTTCGGGATTAGCAACGCCACTTGGTACAGCTCCGTTTTCACCACTGATTGAAGGTACTTCAAGTTCTATTGATTTTAATCCAACGGTAGATAGAGTTCGCTTGGTTTCGAATAATGGTCAAAATTTAAGATTGCATCCTGAGTTAGGTAGTGTTGTAGCGACAGATGGAAGTATCAATGGTGTTATGAATGCTAAAATTGAAGCAGTTGGATATACAAACAGTTTTGCGGGAAGTACAGCAACTATGTTGTATGATGTCGATTATGCTACTGATAAGTTGTATCTTCAAAATCCACCAAATGATGGAGCTTTACAACTTGTAGGGGCTTTAGAAGTAGATTTTGAAGGAATTGGAGGATTGGATATTTTACCAGATTCTAACTATGCAATGGCAGTGAACAACAAAAATAATGAATCAAGATTATATACAATCAGTTTAATGTCTGGAAAAGCTACTTGGATTGGAACTTTTTCACAGCAAATTGTAGAAGTAGCGTTTAAATCAAAACCAATTGCTTATGCAACTTCCTCTTCTAACATGTTATATAGAATTCATCCAATTTTAGGTTCGTCTAATTCAATTGCCTTAACAGGAATGAATACTAACGAACAAATTGTAGGATTAGATTTTAGACCAGCAAATGGTGCATTATATGCAGTAACGAATCAAAGTAGATTGTTGACAATTAATACAGCTAATGGTCAGGTTTCAGTTGTAGGTTCAGGATTATCTCCGGCGCTTTCTGGTACAGATTTTGGTTTTGATTTTAACCCAACGGTTGATAGAATTCGTTTAGTTAGCAATACAGGACAAAACTTACGTTTACATCCAGATTTAGGAACTGTTGTGGCAACTGATGGTAATTTAAACCCAGGAACACCATCTGTTACTGCTGCTGCTTACACTAATAATTTTGCACAAAGCACAAGTACTCAGCTTTTTGTAATTGATACTAATAATAATAATTTGTATTTACAAAATCCACCAAACAATGGAACGTTAGTTTTAGTAGGAAGTTTAGGTGTAACTGCTTCCTCTATGAATGGTTTTGATATTGGAGGAAATAGTAATGAAGCATTCTCAATTTTAACTGTAAATGGAACACAAGCAGTATACAGAATTAATTTAACAACTGGTGCTGCAACTCGTGTAGTGAATTTTTCACCAAACGTAACTGCAATGGCTGTTGGATTAGGATTTTAAAGAGTTTTAGTTATTAATTTAAAAGGCTGTAAATCAAATTTGTTTTACAGCCTTTTTTTATCGTTAAAATTTTAATAAATACCTATTGAATTGACAAAGTTGTAGTTACTTTGCAAAAAAAAGAGCTAATGATTCGTTGGATTGTTTTTTTAATATTTGTTATCATTCTTGAAATTTATGCGTTTCAGGCATTTAAAACTTTGATAAAATCGAAGTGGTTTTTTGTATTCTATTATGTAACATCTGCAATTGCATTAATTTATATTATTTATCAATTGTATCATTTTGATAGAAGTGTAGGACAAACACCCAAAACCATGATGACAATGGGTTTATTATTATTGCTATATGTGCCAAAATTATTGTTGACTATCATTTTATTTGGAGAAGATATTGTTCGATTTTTTGCAGGTTTATTTGGTGTAATAACTAAAAGTGGTTCTGAAAGTTTTTTACCTGAAAGAAGACGTTTTGTGAGTCAAATTGCTTTAGGGATAGCTGCTATTCCGTTTGCTTCTTTTTTATACGGAATTACTATTGGAAAGTACAATTACAAAGTAATCAGACAAACGCTGTTTTTCCCAGATTTGCCTGATGCTTTTGATGGAACTACAATTACGCATATTTCGGATGTTCACAGTGGAAGTTTTGATGATGCTGAAAAAATTCAGTATGCAATTGATTTGATTAATGAGCAAAATTCAGATATGGTTTTGTTTACGGGTGATATTGTGAATACTCATGCAACCGAAATGGATCCATGGATTGATACTTTTAAAGGAATTCATAATCCAAAATATGGAAAGTTTTCTGTTTTAGGAAATCACGACTATGGAGAGTATGTGGATTGGCCGTCAAAACAAGATAAAGCCCGAAATTTTGAGAATATCAAAGCGATTCATGATAAGATTGATTTCAAGTTGTTGTTGAATGAGCATGTAAAAATCAAAAAAGACAATCAGGAATTAGCAATTGTTGGAGTTGAAAACTGGGGAAGAAAATTCGGTGAGCGTGGCGATTTGAATTTGGCCTCAAAAGGATTATCCAAAGAAGATTTCAAAATTGTAATGAGTCACGATCCAAGTCATTGGGACGAGAAAATTCAGCACGACGACAATCATTATCATTTAACACTTTCGGGTCATACACATGGTTTGCAATTTGGGATTGAAATTCCTGGATGGATAAAATGGAGTCCGGTTCAATATGTATATAAACAATGGGCTGGATTGTACGAAAATGCAGGAAGATACATTTATGTAAATCGTGGTTTTGGCTTTCATGCTTACCCTGGTAGAGTAGGAATTATGCCTGAAATTACGGTAATTGAACTAAAAAAAGGAGAAAAAGTAGTGTAATTCAGTAAAAATGCTACATTTGTATATTATTTTCGTGTGGAAATTAATATTTTTGATACTAATAAATTGCAATTTATGTCAAAATTTGGAGAACTTATCGATGCTCAAGTACCTGTGCTTATCGATTTTTTTACAGAGTGGAATGAACCTTCAGTAGCTATGAATGAAGTAATTCGTCATGTAGCGGCTGCTTTAGGAGACAAAGCGCGTGTGATTAAAATTGATGTGGATAAAAATCAGGAATTGGCCGAAGCACTTCGTATTAAAGGTTTGCCTACTTTAATGATTTATAAAGAAGGTCAAATGGTATGGAGACAAAGCGGTGAACTTGATGCCAATACTTTAATTTCTTTAGTGCAAGAACAAGCCTAGGAAATTACATCAAAAACAAATCCCTTATCTTTTAAAACTTGTATTGCTTTTGGCAGTGCATACTTCAGATTTTTTTCTGCTTTTATGCTATCGTGAAATACGATAATACTTCCTTGTTCCGTATTTGAAATGACATTCTCTAAACATTTTTCTACAGAAATGGTTGAGTCAAAATCATAGCTTAACACATCCCACATAATTATTTTATAACCTAAATTACGAATTGCTTTAGATTGACTTGGTTTGATTTTTCCGTAAGGAGGACGAAATAAAAACGAGTGTTCAGTGTTCAGTTTTAAATGTTCAGTTTCGCACAACTTGAAATTTTCTATATAATGATTAGTTTTAGTTTTCCAGCCGTTCAAATGATTAAAGGTGTGATTTCCAGTTTGGTGTCCTTCAGTAAGTATTCTTTTATAAACTTCGGGATGTTTTTTGATATTATCACCAATGCAAAAGAAAGTAGCTTTAATATCTTCCGATTTTAATATATCTAAAACCCATTCGGTTACTTCTGGAATTGGGCCATCATCAAACGTTAAATAGATTTTTTTTTCCGAATTTGGTATATCCCAAATCAGATTATTGAAAATCTTTTTAATCCATTTATTTGTTTTTACCCAATTGAAGTTCATTCTGTAAAATTAGCATAAAAAAAATGTTCCAAATGAAAGAAATTTCGTTTGGAACATTTTATCATTAAGGAATTAGTTATTCCATTTTTCTTCCAAAACGTTCAAACATTTTGTTGAAGTTATTAAATTTTACTTTTTCTTTATTGTAAAATTCTAAATCTTCTGCAGCTTCAGCAACTTGTATTAAACTTCTGTATTGTTCAATATCAGTAACAATATCCATAGCGCCAAAGTTTTGCTCGCTAGGTTTCCATCCATTGAAGAATGTTAAGTTTTCTTGGTATTTTTTGATTACCTCTGTAAGAATAGCTCTTGCTTTATCTTTTTTACCAACTTCATAATATCCAGCTGCAAAAGGCTCTAACAAAGAATAATATTCAAAATATTGGATTGGCATTTTTTTCATTGCTAAATCAATTACTTTTTCCGCTTTGTCTAATTTGCCTTCATTTATTAAAGTTTCCATTAATCGAGCTAAATTTGTTCGATATGAAATACTGTTTTTTCGAGTTTCTGGATCATGGTAAATAACTGGTTTTCCGCTATTACCCCAATCCCATTTCATTACAATGTTGTACATTTTCTCTGAATCAATTTGTCCCATTTTCATAGGGCTTGGAGAATCTACAGGAGTTTTAACAGGAACAAGTTTAAAACACATTCCATCTAACTGAAGATAATCTTTCATCCAAAGATAATCGTCTTCTCCAAAGCTTCCACCAGTAAAATAGATTGGACGTTTCCAATTGTTTTGGTTTACGATATCTAGCATCATCAAGCGATTTTTGTATAAAGCATCATCTTTAATTTCAAATTCAATAGCTGGAACAATTGAATCATAGAATTTTTCAGAAACCACTTTATTTTTAATAACGGAAGCTTTATCTACAGGGTAAATTACCTTTTTGGATGGGAAATAATTTATCTTACGACCATTGTTTAACTCAATCTTTGCTCGTTCATCATCTAAAGCAATGAATTTAAGCATTTCGTCCAATAATAAAGGGTCTTTGGTTCTTTCAACAAACAAACTATAATCTCTATTACTTCCTTTGTATTGTTCTCTATTAAAAGAACTTGGTATTGGTTCTGAATTATGAGTTTTCATTTTCATTTGATCGATATACCAATCGGTCATAAATAAACTAGTATTTACAATACGAATATCGGTTCTATACCCTTCAATTTCTTGCATATACCAAAGAGGAAAAGTATCGTTGTCGCCAATGGTAAATAAAATTGCATTTGGTTCACATGAATCTAAATAGGCTTTTGCCATTGTTAAAGCTGTGTCTTTGTTGGAACGGTCATGGTCATCCCAATTTTGTGCTGCTAATACAACAGGTGAAGCTAATAATGATACTGCTAATACAATAGGTATTGCAACTTTTGGTTGAATGTATTTTTTCAAAGTGTCAAAAATGGCATATATTCCATAAGCAATCCACATGGCAAATACGTAGAATGATCCAACTAATGCATAGTCTCTTTCTCTAGGTTCAAAAGGTCTTTCGTTTAAGTAGATTTTTAATGCTAATCCAGTAAATAAGAATAAAACCAATAAAACATAAAAACTTTTAATATCTTTTTTAGCATGAAATATCATTCCAATAATCGCTAAAATAAAAGGTAAAAAGAAATAAGTATTTCTTCCCTTGTTATTTTGCATGTCGGTAGGAAGATTTTTTTGAGTTCCAACTAACATTTCGTCAATAAAATTAATTCCGCTTAACCAATTTCCATTTGTGTTATCGTATTTGCCTTGAACATCACTTTGTCTTCCAACAAAATTCCAAAGCAAATATCGAACATACATATAATTGAATTGATATTGAAACATGAATTTCATGTTGTTTAAGAAAGTAGGCTTGTCTACAATTAGATATTCTCCATATCCTTTTAAGAATTTATCATAGTCTTCTTCATCTATTTCGCCGGCTTCATATGCTTTACGAAATTGAGTTACAATTTGAACCAATTCATCTTCGTGAGCATATTCAGGATTTATCCTAAATTCAAGAGGCTCGGTAAAAATCATATAATTTTCTCTGTGCTCATTACTCCACATTCTTGGAAGAAAAGCTTTGTGTGCATCATCAGTATTTTGCTTTGCGTTTTTGTAATCGTTTGTAATTACATATTTGCCAGTTTTATAATCGCGCTCATAGTTAGGTTTGTCGTCTAAATAAGGTGTTACAGGGTCTAAGCCAGAATAAGTATCGGAAAATTGAGGTCCGTAAAATAATTTTTGTTCTCCATATTGTTCGCGATTGTAATACGCTAAAACTTCTGCAGCATCAGACGGTTTGTTTTCATTAATTGGTGTATTAGCGTTAGCGCGGATAGGTAACATCATCCAAGTCGAAAAACCAATCAAAATAAAAAGTGTTGATAATATTAAAGTGTTATAAAAAACGTGCCCTTTTTTCTTAGTATAATTTAATCCAAAGTAAAAAGCGGCAATAATTAGAATAAAGGCAAAAATGGTTCCTGAATTGAAAGGCATTCCTAGGCTATTTACCATAAAAATTTCGGTCTTACCAAAAAAAGCCAACGTATAGGGTAGCAAAAGTTTAAAAATAAAAAGTAAAATAGCAATAATGACAACATTAGCAATTAAGAAGCTTTTAACAGTAACGGTTTTATATTTTTTAAAGAAATAAAGAAATCCGATTGCGGGAAAAGTCAATAGAGCCATAAAGTGAACTCCAAAAGATAATCCAATTACCAATGAAATGATTAATAACCATTTATTTCCGCGAGGTGTTTCAAATTCTTGTTCCCAACGCAATCCAAGCCAAAATAATAAAGCAATTAGAAATGTAGCCATTGCATATACTTCTGCTTCTACTGCATTATACCAGAAACTATCTGTGAAAGTAAATGATAAACTTGCAATGACAGCACTTCCTAAAATCATAACCGCATTATTAGTTGAAAGTTCTTTTTCTCCAACAATTAGTTTTTTTAATAATATGGTTAATGACCAAAACATAAAAAGTATGGTAAATGCACTTGAAAATACAGAAAGATAGTTTACCATCAGAGCTATTTTATCAGCACTCAAGGCAAACATAGCAAAAAACGCCCCTAACATTTGAAACAATGGAGCTCCAGGAGGATGACCTACTTCCAAGTTGGCTGATGTTGCAATGTATTCACCGCAATCCCAAAAACTCAAAGTTGGTTCTACTGTTAATGAATAAGTAATTAATGCTATCATAAAAGTAGCCCAACCTAATATGGTGTTCCACTTTTTAAAGTTGAATGAATTCATATTTGTATTTTAATTTTCTATATTCTCTTACAAAGAAACTATTTTTTTGTTTACGATTTCGTTTTAATATTTTTTTTAATATTTTTTTTAGAAAAATTTGTAGAATAAAAAATATGTCTTACATTTGCACTCGCAATCGAAAAGGTTGTTAGGTATTGGCCCATGGTGTAATGGTAACACTCCGGTTTTTGGTACCGTCATTCAAGGTTCGAGTCCTTGTGGGCCAACAAAACTCCGCTTATTTTTAAGCGGAGTTTTTTTATTTTTACATTGTCTGATTTTAAGTTGTTTATAAAAAAAAGACCGCTTTTTAGCGGTCTTTTTTTGAGGTAAAAATCATAAAATTAGATTTTGAAGGTAATTACCGGTCTTTTAGCATGATTTACCAAATCTTCACTAATACTACCATTAAAGAAATGCGATAAACCTTTTCTTCCGTGTGTGCTCATACCGATAATGTCAGCATCGATGCTTTTAGCAAAATGTAAAATTCCTTTTTCTACATTGATATCATTATATATATGAGTAGAATAATTTTCTATTTTAAACTCGGCTACAAATTCATCCATTTGTTTTTGAGCTACTTTAGTGGATTTAAAATTGTTTGGAGTATTCACATTAACTAAGTGTAAGTGTGAACCAAATTTATTAGAAAAAGCAACAACTTTTTCAAAAGGTTTTTTTATCTCTTCAGAAAAATCAGAAGCAAAAACAAATTTTTCAGCTTTAAAGTCATCTTCTTCGCGTTTGATAACTAATACGGGAGCTTCAGAATTTCTAACTACTTTTTCGGTGTTTGAACCAATAAACATTTCTTGGAATCCATTTGATCCATGAGATCCCATTACTATTAAATCAACATCATGAGCTTTTCCGTTTTTTATAATTCCATCAAAAGCCATCTCGAATTGAACAATCTTAGTGATTTTAATACCGTTTAAATAATCAGCATTCATTAAATTGTCTAATTTTGAAATAACGGCGTTTTTGAAAAACATTAATTCAGGAATTTCATGAGAGCTTGAAAGGCTATCATTTCCAGAAGAAGGAAGTTCAAGCATGTGAATTAAAAATATTTCACCGTCATTTTTTTTTGCTATTTGTGCGGCAACTTTTAATGCGTATTCTGCGTGTTTTGAAAAATCTGTTGGAACTAAAATTCGTTTCATAAGTTTGTTTTAGGTTAATTAAGGTGTAAATAATTACACCATAAAAGTACAAAAAATATCGAAACGCACAATCTTTTTTTTAATTCAAAAAAATTTGTATATTTGCAACGTTATTAAAGGACAAAGGATTATGAGGCACGCTTTGCGTGCCTCTTTTTATAAAAAATATGACATTTAGAAATAAAGTTCAGGAATTGTTAGAAGCAGTATTAGCAGAGCGTGAGCATCTTTTTTTGATTGATTTATCAATTAATGAAGCTAATAAAATTAGTGTTGTTTTGGATGGAGATTTTGGTGTAAATTTACAAGATTGTATCGATGTAAGTAGAGCGATTGAGAATAATTTAGACCGTGAAGAGTTAAATTTTTCTTTAGAAGTAGCTTCAGCTGGCGTTTCCAGTCCGCTAAAATTAGTAAGACAGTTTAAAAAAAATATCGGAAGAACAATAAAAGTTAAAACAACAGCATCGGAAGAAGTAGAAGCAAAATTAACTGCGGCAGATGATGAAAAAATAACTTTAGAATGGCAGGCACGTGAGCCTAAAAAGATTGGTAAAGGAAAAGAAACGGTTGAAAAAAAGTTGGAACTTCCTTACGAGAATATAAAAGAAGCAATTGTTATAATATCATTTTAAATAAAGAGTTGACATGGAAAATATTGCATTAATCGAATCGTTTTCAGAATTTAAAGACGATAAACTCATAGATAGAGTTACACTAATGGCAATTTTAGAGGATGTATTTAGAAGTGCATTAAAAAAGAAATACGGATCAGATGAAAATTTTGACATCATCATTAATCCTGATAAAGGAGATATGGAGATTTGGAGAAATCGTGTTGTGGTAGAAGATGGTGAAGTAGAGGATCCTAATTCTGAAATTTCTTTGTCTGAAGCTAGAAGAATTGAGCCTGATTTTGAAGTAGGTGAAGATGTTTCTGAAGAAGTGAAATTAATCCAATTAGGAAGAAGAGCTATTTTGGCTTTACGTCAAAACTTGATTTCTAAAATTCATGAACACGATAATACAAATCTTTACAAACAATTTAAAGATTTAATTGGAGATATTTATACAGCTGAAGTGCATCATGTTCGTCCAAAAGCTGTAATTTTGATGGATGATGAAGGAAATGAAATTGTTTTACCAAAAGAAAAACAAATTCCAAATGATTATTTCAAAAAAGGAGATAATGTTAGAGGTGTGATAGAAAACGTTGAATTGAAAGGTAATAAGCCTCAAATCATCATGTCAAGAACGGCTCCTGAATTCCTTGAGAAATTATTTGAACAAGAAATTCCTGAAGTATTTGATGGTTTAATTACAATCAAAAAAGTAGTTCGTATTCCGGGTGAAAAAGCAAAAGTAGCGGTAGATTCTTATGATGATAGAATTGATCCTGTTGGTGCTTGTGTAGGAATGAAAGGTTCTCGTATTCACGGAATTGTTCGTGAGTTAGGAAATGAAAATATTGATGTTATCAATTATACAACTAACGCTCAATTGTATATTACAAGAGCTTTAAGTCCAGCAAAAGTGTCTTCGGTAAAAATTAACGAAGATGCAAAAACAGCTGAAGTATTCTTAAAAATTGAAGAAGTTTCAAAAGCGATTGGTAGAGGTGGTAATAATATTAAATTGGCTAGCTTATTAACAGGTTACGAAATTGATGTTATCCGTGAGGGAATTGCTGAAGAAGAAGATGATGTTGAATTAAGAGAATTTTCAGACGAAATCGAAGCTTGGGTAATTGAAGAGTTTGAAAAAATTGGTTTAGATACTGCTAGAAGCGTATTAAATCAAGATGTTGCTGACTTAGTTAGAAGAACAGACCTTGAAGAAGAAACCATTTTAGATGTAATCAATATTTTGAAAGAAGAGTTAGAAGGATAATTCTTTAGTCAACAACACAACAACATACAAAGAATTTTAAAAAGATTATATGTCTGAAGAAAGAGTAATAAGAATAAACAAAGTTTTAAGGGAGTTAAATATTTCTCTTGATAGAGCAGTGGATTTTTTAAAAGAAAAGGGTCATGAAATTGAGTCGAGTCCAAATGCTAAAATATCACAAGAGGAGTACAAAGTCTTATGCGGTCAATTTTCTGCTGACAAAGGGAATAAGGTTGCCTCTCTTGAAGTAAGTGAAGAAAAAAGAAAAGAGAAAGAGGCGCTTAAGCGTGAACTTGAAAAAGAACAAGAGGCAAAACGTTTGCAGGAAGAAGAGCGTCAAAGACAAGAAATTATCAAAGCAAAAGCTGTTTTATCTGGGCCGAAAGCTATTGGTAAAATCGATTTAGATCCTAAAAAACTAGAAGTTAAATCTGAAAAACCAATTTCTGAAGAGAAGCCTGTTGAAGCTATAGAAAAAGTAGTGGAAGAAAAAGTTTCAGAACCTGTTAAAGCTGAAATTAAAGAAGCACCTCAAGTGATTAAAAAGCCTGAAATTGTCAAATCAGTTAAAGAAGTAGAGGTTAAATCTGAAACTTCAACTGATGAAGCAGTTGAGGAAAAAATCGAAACACAATATCAAAAATTGTCTGGAGCTACTTTTACAGGTCAAAAAATTGATCTATCTCAATTTGAAAAACCTAAAAAGAAAAAAGAAGATCCTAAGAAAGATTTCAAAAAACCAGGAACACCTCAAGCTCAAAATGCTGGTGGTGCTAATGCGGCAAATAATAACAAAAACAAACGTAAGCGTATTGTTAAACCAGGTACGCCTGGAGCTCCTGGCGCAAATAATAACGCCGGAGGACCTAAAAAAGAATTTGTTAAAGGAGGGGCAGCTGGTGGTTTTAATAAAGGTAAGAAGCCAATTATTCAAAAGGTAGAGCCTTCGGAAGAAGATGTTAAAAATCAAATTAAAGAAACGCTTGAAAGACTTCAAGGAAAAGGTAATAAATCAAAATCAGCTAAATATCGTAGAGATAAAAGAGATTCTCACCGTCAACGCGTTGATGATGAATTGCAAGCACAAGAAGAAGGAAGCAAAACATTAAAAGTAACAGAGTTTGTTACTGTTGGAGAAATTGCAGCTTTAATGGATGTGCCAATTACTAAGGTAATCGGAACTTGTATGTCATTAGGAATAATGGTTACCATGAACCAACGTTTAGATGCAGAAACTTTATCTATTGTGGCAGATGAATTTGGTTATGAAGTAGAATTCATAACAACAGATATTGAAGAAGCTGCAGAAGTAGTTCAAGACAATCCAGAAGATTTAGTTCATAGAGCACCAATTGTTACTGTAATGGGTCACGTTGATCACGGTAAAACCTCTTTACTAGATTACATTCGTAAAGCAAACGTTATTGCGGGTGAATCTGGAGGAATTACACAGCACATTGGAGCATATGGAGTAATTTTAGAAAATGGCGAAAAAATCACATTCTTAGATACACCAGGTCACGAGGCGTTTACCGCAATGCGTGCACGTGGAGCTCAAGTTACCGATATTGCTATTATTGTAATTGCTGCGGATGATGATATCATGCCACAAACAAAAGAAGCAATCAGTCACGCACAAGCGGCTGGTGTTCCAATGATTTTTGCTATTAATAAAGTAGATAAGCCAGCAGCTAATCCAGAAAAAATTAAAGAGCAATTAGCTGGAATGAATTTATTAGTTGAAGATTGGGGTGGAAAATACCAATCACACGATATTTCGGCTAAACAAGGAACAGGTGTTTCAGAATTATTAGAAAAAGTGTTATTAGAAGCAGAAGTTTTAGAACTTACTGCAAATCCAAAAAAACCTGCGCTTGGAACAGTTGTTGAAGCTCAGTTAGATAAAGGAAAAGGATATGTTTCTACTATTTTAGTACAAGCAGGAACACTTCGTATTGGAGATTATGTGTTGGCTGGAAAAAATCATGGTAAAATTAGAGCCATGTTTGATGAAAGAGGTCACCAAATTAAAGAAGCGGGCCCATCTACTCCAGTATCAGTATTAGGTTTAGACGGTGCGCCAACAGCAGGGGATAAGTTTAATGTATATGAAGACGAAAGAGAAGCTAAACAAATTGCTGCAAAACGTACTCAAATGCAACGCGAACAGTCTGCAAGAACTAAAAAACATACAACACTTGCGGAACTTGGTCGTCGTATTGCTCTTGGTCAGTTTAAAGAATTAAATATTATTATAAAAGGTGATGTGGATGGTTCTGTTGAAGCATTAGCTGATTCGTTTTCAAAATTATCTACTGAAGAAATTGAGATTAAAATCATTCATAAAGGAGTTGGTGCAATTACCGAATCCGATGTATTGTTAGCTTCTGCTTCTGATGCGATTATTATTGGATTTAATGTTCGTCCACAAGGAAATGCGAAACAATTAGCTGAAAAAGAGGAAATCGATATCCGTAACTATTCAATTATTTACGATGCAATTGATGACTTAAAAGATGCAATGGAAGGAATGTTATCTCCAGAAATGAAAGAAGAGATTACAGGCACTGCAGAAATTAGAGAATTATTTAAAGTATCTAAAGTAGGAACAATTGCTGGATGTATGGTTACTGATGGTAAGATTTTTAGAAATTCTAAGATTCGTTTAATTAGAGAAGGTGTTGTAATTTACACAGGTGAATTAGCAACTTTAAAACGTTTCAAAGATGATGTTAAAGAAGTTTCTAAAGGATATGATTGTGGTATGCAGATTAAAAATTACAACGATATTCGTGAGTATGATTTAATTGAAGGATTCCATGAAGTGGAAGTAAAGAAAAAATTGAAATAATTTTCATTCATACAATAAAAAAGGCCATTCATTGAATGGCCTTTTTTATTGTATGAAATTATTAGTTTGAAGGTTTGATAATTAAAGCGGACGGGTATTTTTTTCTAATTTCTATCATCGCACGTTCTACCTCTATTCGTGATTTAAAATTTCCAATCCAAACTTTATAGTTTGGGCTATTAAATATAATAGTTCCGTCTAAGTCTTTGAATTCTTTTTTAAATTCTTGTAACTTCTTTTTTGATTCTTCGCTATTTCCATAAAAAATTTGAATTTTATAGCCTTCATTCAAGAATAAACTAGTGTTAAGTTTTCTCTTTTCTTTTAATAATTGATCAATCTTGGGATCAATAGTAGTGGTTGTTTTACTGTCTTGTGCAACTGTTTTTACACAAAAAAAAGTTGATAGGATAAAGAAGTACAATAAGTTATGTTTCGATCTATTTTTCATAATCAAATAATTATTATACAAAAATACAATTATAGACGAGAATCATGCGCTTGATTATTATTTAGAACAAATATAAATTACATTTTAAGATAAAATTAAGGTTTTAATAATAGTTCGAATATTGTATTTTTGTCGGAGTTTTGAAAAAATAACGTGTTGTTTTTAGATAAGGTATATCTAAAAGTATACCAAATTAAGTCGATAATCATTTTAAATATGAAAAAGGTGGGTAACCATAAATCGTTTTCAAAGATTTTCTTCAGTGTAGCATTCGTGCTAGTAACTTCTTTATCTGCATTCTCTCAGGATGCAGCAAAGGGTAAAGAATTATTTAATACCAATTGTGCAGCATGTCATAAATTAGACGCAAAAGCTACGGGTCCAGCACTTCGTGGAATTGAGGCTAAGTATGATAAAGAATGGTTGTATAAGTGGGTAAAGAATAGTGGGGAATTAATCAAGTCAGGAGATGCGCAAGCTGTAAAAGTTTTTGAAGAGAACAACAAAGTTCCAATGACAGCATTTCCACAATTGTCAAATGAGGATATTGACAATATTATAGCTTACACTTCTGAGCCTGCTCCTGCTGCACCTACTGCGGTTCCTGGTGCTGCCCCAGTTGCTGGTGATGCTACTGCGGCTGATTCAGGTGTTTCTAATAATGTTATATTAGGAGTGCTTTCATTAGTGATGATGATGTTAGTTGTAATGTTGTTCTTGGTGAACAATATGTTGACTAAAATCGCTGGTGCTAAAGGGTTAGAGGTGGCTCAAAAAGATCGTTCAATTATGAATATCTTTAAAGCGTATGCAAAAAATCAGTTCTTAGTGTTGGTTTCTGCAATCTTGTTATTGTTGGTTTCTGCTTATTTTGCATACGGATGGATGATGCAGATTGGTGTAGATCAAGGATATGAGCCAGTGCAACCAATTCATTATTCACACAGAATTCACGCTGGTGATAACGGAATTGATTGTAAATACTGTCACTCTGCGGCAAGAGTTAGTAAGCATTCTAATATCCCTTCGTTAAATGTTTGTATGAACTGTCACAAAAACATCAGTGAAGTAGCTGAAACTACAGCAACTGAAGAGCATTCAAAAGCATTTTACGATGGTGAAATTGCTAAATTATATGATGCTGTAGGATGGGATAAGTCATTACAAAAATACACAGGAAAAACTAAACCAGTTAAATGGGTTAGAATTCATAATTTACCAGATCACGTTTATTTCAATCACTCACAACACGTAACTGTTGCTGGTGTTGAGTGTCAAACTTGTCACGGCCCTGTTCAGGAAATGGAAATCATGAAACAACATGCTCCGTTAACAATGGGATGGTGTATCAACTGTCACAGAGAAACAAATGTGAAAGTAGAAGATAATGCTTACTACAAGAAAATTCATGAAGAACTTTCTAAAAAATACGGAGTATCTCAGTTAACTGCGGCTCAAATGGGAGGTTTAGAATGTGGTAAATGTCACTATTAATAAAAATAATTTAAGAAGCTAATATACTATACAATGGCATCAAACAAAAAATACTGGAAAAGTGTTGAAGAGCTAAACGAAAATAGCTCTATTGTTGAGACGCTAAGAAACAACGAGTTTGTGGAACCAATTCCGGTTGACCAATTCTTAGGAGATAAAGAATCTTTATCTGCTTCGTCAACTACTCGTCGTGACTTTTTAAAATATGTTGGATTTAGCACAGCTGCTGCTTCATTAGCGGCTTGTGAAGGTCCTGTAGTAAAGTCAATTCCTTACGTAGTTCAACCAGAAGAAATTATTCCTGGTGTTGCTGATTATTATGCAACAACAATGGCTGATGGTTTTGATTTTGCTAATATTTTAATCAAAACTCGTGAGGGTCGTCCTATTAAAGTAGAGAACAATAATTTAGAAGGAGCAAAAACTGGAGCAAATGCAAGAGTTCATGCTTCTGTTCTTTCATTATACGATAGTTTACGTTTAAAACAACCTAAAATTGCTGGTAAAGATGCAACTTGGGCTGACGTAAACACTAAGGTTAAAGCTAGTTTAGAAGATGCTAAAGCAAAAGGTGGAAATGTTGTAGTGTTAACAAATACTATGGCAAGTCCTTCAACTGATGCTTTAATCGCTTCTTTAGTTGCTAAATATCCAACAACTAAACATGTTGTTTATGATGCAGTTTCTGAATCAAACGCTTTAGATGCTTTTCAAGCGGTTTATGGTGTAAGAGCTTTAGCTAATTATGATTTTTCAAAAGCAGACGTTATCGTTTCTGTTGGTGCAGATTTCTTAGGAGATTGGCAAGGAGGAGGTTTTGATGCAGGATATGCTCAAGGTCGTATTCCTAAAAACGGAATGATGTCTAAACATATTCAAATTGAAGCTAACATGTCTTTAGCTGGTGCTAATGCAGATGTTAGAATTCCAATGACAGTTGCGCAACAAAAACAAGCTTTAGCTGATTTATATTATGCTGTTGTTAATGGTGCTCAACCTAAAAATGCTCAAATTGCTAAAGCAGCTAAACAACTTAAAGATGCTAAAAACAAAGGTGTAGTTGTTACTGGTTTAGATGATGTAAATGCACAATTAGTAGTTTTAGCTATTAATAATGCGATACAATCTGCAGCTTTCAACCCTTCTGATGCTATTCTTACTAGAAAAGGTGATGCAAAAGCGGTTGCTCAATTAGTAGCAGATATGAAAGCTGGAAAAGTTCATACGTTAATTATGAACGGTGTTAATCCAGCTTACACTTTAGCTAATTCAAAAGATTTCGTTGCGGCTTTAAAATCAGTTAAACTTTCAGTTGCTTTCTCAATGAAAGAAGATGAAACTTCAACTTTGACTACAATTGCTGCTGCGGCTCCACATTATTTAGAGTCTTGGGGTGATGTTGCAATTACTAGAAGTAACTACAGCATTATGCAACCAACGATTCGTCCTTTATTCAATACAAAACAGTTCCAAGAAGCTTTATTAACTTGGACAGACAATACAGTTGCTTATTATGATTTCTTAAAATCTTTCTCTGCTACTTCTTTAGCTGGAAAATCTTGGAATCAAGCAGTTCATGATGGTTTTGTTGCTTCTGTAGCAAGTCCATTAACTGCAGCTTCTGCTGATTATGCTTTGGCAGCTTCGGCTTTAGCTCAAGCAAAATCTTCTAATTTCGATTTAGTATTATATACTAAAGTTGGAATGGGAGATGGACAACAAGCAAACAATCCTTGGTTACAAGAATTCCCAGATCCTATTACAAGAGTATCTTGGGATAACTACGTAACTATGTCTAAAGCTGATGCTGAAGCAAACGGATTTAAAAACTGGAATGTAGCTAATGGAGGTTTAAACGGAAGTTATGCGACTATCAAAGTAGGAAATGCTACTTTAGAAAATGTACCAGTTATTATTCAACCAGGTCAAGCAAAAGGAACTTTAGGTTTAGCTTTTGGATATGGTAAAAAATTAGGATTAAAAGAAGAGATGCAAGTAGGTGTTAATGCTTACGCTTTATACGCTAACTTAAACTCGAATCAATCTGCTACTATTACTGTTGCTGACGGTGAGCATGAATTTGCTTGTGTTCAGTTACAAAAAACATTAATGGGTAGAGGTGATATTATAAAAGAAACTACATTAGAAATTTTCAATACTAAAGATGCTAAAGTTTGGAATCCTGTTCCAATGGTGTCTTTAGATCACAAACCAACAGCTGCTACAGAAGTTGACTTATGGGATTCTTTTGACAGAAGCGTTGGACACCACTTTAACTTATCTATTGATTTAAACGCTTGTACAGGATGTGGAGCATGTGTTATTGCATGTCACGCTGAAAATAATGTGCCAGTTGTAGGTAAAGCAGAAGTTAGAAGAAGTAGAGATATGCACTGGTTACGTATCGATAGATATTATTCTTCTAAAGAAACTTTTGCTGGTGATATTGAATTAAAAGAGTCTGCTAGTGGATTAATGAATTCTATCGATACTTTCTCAAGTATGGAAGACCCTTCAGAAAATCCTCAAATAGCTTTCCAACCTGTAATGTGTCAGCACTGTAATCACGCTCCTTGTGAGACAGTATGTCCAGTAGCTGCAACATCGCATGGTAGAGAAGGCCAAAACCACATGGCATACAACAGATGTGTTGGTACTCGTTACTGTGCTAACAACTGTCCATATAAAGTAAGACGTTTCAACTGGTTCTTGTATAACAAAAACAGCGAGTTTGATTATCATATGAATGATGATTTAGGTCGTATGGTTATCAACCCAGATGTAAATGTACGTTCTCGTGGAGTTATGGAGAAATGTTCTATGTGTATCCAAATGACTCAAGCAGTTAAATTAAAAGCAAAACGTGAAGGTAGAGCAGTAGGTAAGGATGAATTCCAAACAGCTTGTTCTGCAGCTTGTTCAAGTGGTGCTATGAAATTTGGAGATATCAATGATTCAGAATCAGATGTTGCTAAATTAGTAGAATCTGATAGAATGTATCATTTATTAGAGCACATCGGAACAAAGCCAAACGTTATGTACCACGTGAAAGTTAGAAACGATAAATAAGTATTAATTAAAGAAACAATATAAAGGATTATGTCGTCTCATTACGAAGCACCCATTAGAAAACCTTTAGTAGTAGGAAGTAAATCTTACCACGATGTAACGGTAGATGTGGCTAGACCTGTAGAAGGTAGAGCAAACAAACAATGGTGGACAGTATTTTCAATCGCATTAGCCGCTTTCCTATGGGGATTAGGTTGTATGATTTATACCGTTACCACTGGTATTGGAACATGGGGATTAAATAAAACAGTAGGTTGGGCTTGGGATATCACCAATTTCGTTTGGTGGGTAGGTATCGGTCACGCCGGAACTCTTATCTCTGCCGTATTATTATTATTCCGTCAAAAATGGAGAATGGCGATTAACCGTTCTGCAGAAGCAATGACGATTTTCTCGGTAATGCAAGCAGGTTTATTCCCAATCATTCACATGGGTCGCCCATGGTTAGGTTACTGGGTATTACCAATCCCAAATCAATTCGGATCATTATGGGTGAATTTTAACTCACCATTATTATGGGACGTATTTGCAATTTCTACCTATTTATCTGTATCATTAGTTTTCTGGTGGACTGGTTTATTACCTGACTTTGCTATGCTACGTGATAGAGCAGTAACTCCTTTTACAAAAAGAGTTTATTCTATCCTTTCTTTTGGATGGTCTGGTAGAGCTAAAGACTGGCAACGTTTTGAAGAGGTTTCTCTTGTTTTAGCTGGTTTAGCAACTCCTCTTGTACTTTCTGTACACACGATTGTATCCTTTGACTTTGCTACTTCTGTAATCCCAGGATGGCATACAACAATCTTACCTCCATACTTCGTTGCTGGAGCTATCTTCTCAGGATTCGCAATGGTAAATACACTTCTTATCATCATGAGAAAAGTGTCTAACTTAGAAGATTATATCACTGTACAACATATCGAGTTAATGAACATCGTAATCATGATTACTGGTTCTATTGTAGGTTGTGCTTATATTACGGAGTTATTCGTAGCTTGGTATTCTGGAGTTGAGTACGAACAATATGCATTCTTAAACAGAGCAACTGGTCCTTACTGGTGGTCATATTGGTTAATGATGACTTGTAACGTAATTTCTCCACAAGTTATGTGGTCTAAGAAAATTAGAACTAACATCATGGCGTCTTTTATCATCTCAATTGTGGTGAACGTAGGAATGTGGTTTGAGCGTTTCGTAATTATTGTAACTTCATTACACAGAGATTATTTACCATCATCATGGACTATGTTCCAACCAACTTTTGTTGATGCTGGTATTTACATCGGAACTATTGGATTCTTCTTTGTATTATTCTTATTATATTCTAGAAGTTTCCCTGTAATTGCTCAAGCAGAGGTTAAGACAATCTTAAAATCTTCTGGAGATAACTACAAGGCAGAAAGAGAACAACACGGTCATAATCATTCAGATAATCATTAATATCATGAGTAATAAAGTAATACACGCTATATATAATGATGATGATGTTTTAATGGATGCTGT
>JACCEA010294873.1_pt1 | contig 23917 bp, 25 predicted proteins | sample 7449851 | NCBI WGS metagenome assembly JACCEA01 (sample SAMN15323453, study PRJNA562643) | freshwater metagenome | isolation source: river surface water | place: USA:Blue River Watershed | collected 2017-08-18 | reverse complement strand
GGCGCGCTTGTCGCCAAAAACAATTTGCTAACCAAGGTCTATAACCGTGCCGCAATTAAAGTTGACGAAACGGTGAAAGAACTTCTTTCTTACACCGAGCGTCTCGCTCCGATGGTTGCCGACACCGCGCTCGAGTTGCACCAGGCAATCGAAGCCAATAAGACCGTGCTGTTCGAGGGTGGTCAGGCAACCATGCTCGACGTCGATCACGGAACCTATCCGTTCGTAACGTCGTCGAGCTCAACCGCAGGCGGCGCTTCTACGGGTTCTGGCATCGGCCCAGGCTTGTTTACAACCGTGATTGCAATCGTCAAGGCTTATACGACTCGAGTCGGATCTGGACCGTTTCCGACTGAACTGTTCGATGAGAGCGGCGAGTTCTTGCGCAAGACCGGTCACGAGTTCGGCACCACAACAGGTCGCCCGCGTCGCTGCGGTTGGTATGACGCACCTCTCGCGCGCTACTCGGCTCGAATCAATGGCGTCACCGACTTCGTGATGACCAAGCTCGATGTGCTCACCGGGCTAAAGGAAATTCCGGTTTGTGTTGCCTACGAGGTCGACGGAGTTCGCCACGATGAGATGCCGGTTTCTCAGTCAGACTTTCACCACGCAAAGCCGATCTACCAAAACTTTGCTGGCTGGACAGAAGACATTTCTGGTTGCAAGAAGTTCGAAGACCTACCGAAGACCGCTCAAGACTATGTGCTCGCAATCGAGAAGATGAGCGGGGCGAGAATCTCAGCTATCGGTGTCGGCCCGGCGCGTGATGCGATTATCGTGCGTCACGACATGCTCGCAAAATAAGAATTAGTTTGTAGGTGCAGGCGTAGAGAACTGCACATCGAGCAGTTGCGCGCAATTTGCCTGAACCAGAGAAGTGGCATCACTAACCGGCTCGAGCATTCCCTCTGCTGACTCTTTGCTCACGTATGACTCAAGTTGAGCAAGTGCGATGAAACTGTCGCTCAGCTCTTTGCCTTCAACCGACTCTTCAATTCCTTTGTATGCTCCACGAAACAGGGTGTAGTAAAAGTCGGTGATGTTGTCTTTTGTGTATGCGTCTTGCAGGGCCTTGTTGAAGTTCTCGCAAGCCAGCTTTTCATTGCGCAATTCTTGTGCTGGTTTCTCAACGGTTCCTAGATAAACCGTGCCGCCAACCAGCGCAATGCCAATCACTGAAACGGCGATAACAGAATCTGCCCATCCCCATTTGTACTTCTTCTTTGGCTGCTTGCTAGTCATGGTTTCAAGATTACCCAGTCGTTTGTGTCGCTCGCTCGGTCGCGAGAGAATAAACGGGTGACATTCGACCGTGATGACCTCGACGAGGTCGATGAGGCTGCCGAACTCTGGGGCGGTGGCCCGGCTGAGCTCACTTTCGCTTGCTCACGGCACATCCCGTTCTATAAATTCACCTACTTTGCCGACCGGCTTGACCTGCGCAGAGTGGGCTACGAACTCGACAAGTTCGAGGCGCTGTTTGACCTCATGGATGACGCCCGCACGAGTCAAGCCATTCGCATCAACCGGCTGCTTCACTTGCCGAGCGGCCCAAACGAGACGGTTCGCGGGGGAAACGTGCTCTGGCAACCTGGCCGGGCGCGCGAGAGCGAGTTTCGCGTCATGGAGGTTCTGCACCAGTTTGGACTCTCGATTGTGCCAACCACTCTGCGTCGCATTTTGGGGCAGAGCTTCAATCGCGGCGAGATGAATGCCTTCGAGATTGACCTGATCGACGTGTTCTATTGGGCGGCGCTGGCGCAGGTTGCCCGCGACTACGTTTGGCGAGATCAGCGGCTCGAAGAATGGTGCGAGTATCTCGAGTATCCCGTGCGCCGAACCTTCGGCCCAGAAGCGGTTCGTTCGGCCGCTTAGTTCTATGTCAGAGGGTGCCTGTACAAATAGAAAGTAAGGGCGAGGGTGCTCGGCAGGAGTTTTTACCCCCTTTCAACTCCACCCCTTTCGTCGTTTGGCCGAGCACCCCGACCCCGCCCTTGCGGGAGGTAGCAATGAAATACACCCGAACAGCCAACGACATCACATTCAACACGCGAATCGATTATGTTCGCATTGAGAAAGAAGCAACGGGCTACAAGATCTATGCCGATGCCGATGATCGCGAAGCCATCTACCTACTTAGCGAAGACCAAACCGCAGCTGTAGCCGAAGCCCTTGGCATGCAGCCCGAGGCAGATTTTCTAGATTTGGTAGAGAACGCCATTAACTCCGGCAAAAGCAACGAAGTCTTCAGCGCAGCCATCAAAGATGCCAAGTCTGAGTTTTTCTGGATGAATACAGAGCAAATCGAACGCTACCTAATCGGTGGCGAACAGCCCAAAGAAATCGAAAAAGACTAGCTACTTTTCATTTTCTCTATCTATCTTGTGCCAAGAAATATGGCGGTCGGCGATGTGAGTGTCGCGATGCTGCTCACGGCTCTCATACATCCACCCCTCGACTTGCGAATCTTGCATGTTACTGACCGGGGCGTTGCAGAGAGAGCAGAAAACGAACCAAGAAGGCTTACCTTGACTCGCTAGCTCCTTGCTCTGCATGAACTCCATGAATTCAGAGTCTGCGTCTAACGTGTATTCAATCTTGTCAGCGAAGTTACGAGTTGCGGTGTTCCAGTGAGCTTGTGGGAATCGAACATAGGAGCCTCTAAGCATCCGAAGCAGATCTCGGCGATAAAGTTCGCTTCGGCACTCGTGCAGCGGACGCTCGAGCCGGCTTGCGCCTGAGTTTGACTTGGCGGCCCCAAGGTAACCGCACTCTGTGCACCACCAACAAAAGAACTCCCCGTCGGTGTTTACAGCCGGCCACTTTCGCACGAAGAGCTTGGTCAAGTCGCCCTTTGCGTGATCTACGTGACCCCTGGCTCTAAACACTCGTTCCTGAGTAATCGAAAATGGTTCTCCCTCTGCAACTTCGATGCTCAGTCCGCAGCTGCAGCGGCCATCGCGCATGTATCTGTGCAATGACTGGCGCTGGCATTCTTGAGCGTCTTCAAGGGATTGCTTGTATTGGCTCAAGAAAACGCGAACCGCGTTGCTTTTGCCGCGCTCGTGAATCTTGGCTGTCAATTCATGGATTGAAGGCTCAATGTCGAGAAGTGCTAGGTCGTAAGTTATCAATTTTCTCCCCTATCGTGTGCGTGCAGTTTCTGAAAGGCGTTTAGTTTCGAAGGGCCGTCGCCAGCGGCAGTCGGCTCAAGATGATCGCAGATCTGGCAGAAATAGAAAACTGACCAGGTGCACGTTTTGTCATCACGCAATTTCACTCTGAAGCTAGTTACGAGAGAGCCATCGGTGTGATTGAGGTGACCCGGTGTGTAAAGCCACTCAGAGCGCCAGTCACTTGTCTTGCCGGTTGACCCTTCGGTCATGACCGCGCAGCTGCAAACAGAGACGCCCATCAGGCCCGACAGGCCGGTGTGAATTTGCTCGCGCTGTTGCTTGGCTATTTCGGCATACGCATGCTGCCGCTCAGAACATTTCCACACCGCATACCAGTTGCGGTCATCTCGAAGCGCCTCGGCCCTTTGCTCTGCATATCGTGCAGAGGTCTCATCGGCTTCTAGCACCATTACCGAATATTTGAAATCGCCAATTCTCTTGGATGCGCTCATTATTCGGCCGCCGGCTCTTGGTCTTCTTCGACTTCATCGGTTATCGCTTCGATGATCGACAATCTGAGCAAACCGGCATATTCAATTCGTTCGCGCTGAGTCATCTGACTCCACGCCTCGGCATCAATTTCGAATATGCCGTGACCGCCGGAGCGGCCCTCGTTGGGTTTCTTTTCAGTCATGGGCGTCAGCCCCTTTCCGGGGCCGAAGCCCCATTGTTTTGACTCCGGCGATTTGCCGAAGTCCTGCTCTTCCCCTGAAGCACCGTTGCAATGGAAACGGTTGCCGCACAGCTAGTCAGGTACTTAGCGCTGTGGCTCTGGAGCAAGGTCTATTTAGTTTTCGTCCTCGTCGTCTGTCGTTGGAAACAAGAACGGGTTGCGTGCGCGAGCCGCCTTTTCACGGATGCTGTCGCTCTGCTCAAGCACCTCGAGGTCGATGTTCGCGAAGTGAACCTCATCGATGTACTTCTTTTTGTATGAAGACTCGAGAGCACGCTTGCACTTCTTGCAACGGTCTGCACCGAGTGCAGATTTCTGGCACTCAAAGTCGCAGTGCGAGCACTGGCCCTTTGAGAGTTTTGTGCCACAGGCACAACGGCCTGGCTTGTTAGCCAGTAGATCTTTGTTCTTCTTAAACATGTATCGCCGCCTTCTTCTTTTGGAAATGTTGCAGGTTGATTGTCAACAAAGAAATCGAGAGTTGTATTCCCGAAACTTAGCTGAATTTTCTAGGCGTTATGAATCCGTAATTCGGTTCATGAGATTCCTCCGTTCAGTTGACAACCAATTTGGTTGCCCATATTTTTTCAACCATTCGCACCTTCCCGGGAGGCCCGGAGGTTGCCACGATCTTTTATTGATCGCTATCGGGGGCATGGTTGCCGATCCGATTCCTATAGCGGTATAGATAGTAACGCGAACTACCGACATTTATTACGGCAACGCGAAAATTTTTTGTCTACATGTGTGGGGATTTATTCTTGAGGTATTTTCTGTTCCCAAAATTTGGGAACTGATAATCAGAGCTCTTCGTCGGTATCGAAGTCGAGCTGCGATGTATCCATGTTGAGCTCGTAGAGTCGCGCTGGCTTTCCGCGCTTGGTGTTGTCGACCTTCATAGTTTGACGAAGCAGCGGCATTTCTGATTGCAACATAGATCGCCTGAACTGGTCGGCCTGTGACTTTTCGCCTCGGGCGACATCCCTGAAGTTTTGAAGATCACTTATGCGAAACTCGCGCCCGAATGGAAGCACGCCGAGAAAGCGAAACGGGTCGAGACGCCCGGTGAAAGCGTGGCGCAGTTTGCGCCAGCCGTAGAACACCATGTCGTCGTGATCGTGGCCCAGAATTGCCGGCTTGCCCATATCCAAGTTGGTTCGGCGCTCGTGACCGCGCTTTTGGTTTGGCGCGAGTCTGTGGCCGAAGCGCGAGACGCCATCGAACTCTTCGAGCCCGTTGTGCTGCTGCTCCCAGGTGTCGATGAACTCTGTTGAGGTGACGAGCTCGAGCCCCACCCTATAACGCCCACCAAGAATCAACCTAAGGTCGTCGAAGGCAATAGCACCCCAGTAGGGAATCGAGATGACTCTGTGGCCAACGTTGCGATCTGCCTTATCGAAAATGGCGATTTGTCGCAGTTTGACCTTTGCTGTGACGCCCAGAACGTCGCGAACCACACGGATGGCAGCCTGCAGCAAAGACTCGTCGCCGGTTACAAGGTCGCCTGGCAAGACACGGGTTTCTTGGTCGCTTTCGGTGTCTCGCAGGGTCACCACAAATAGGCCGGTTCCAGTGTCAGTGGGTCCTGATAACTTTCCTGTACTGATGAGTGAATTGGCCCAAATTGAACGCGAGAGCTTCTCGGTCTCGACCAGCGTGAATAAGACAACGTTGACCGCTAGGTCTGGCTTACTTCTGTCGTTTTCGATCACTTGAGGCACCTTTCGGGTCGAGTTTATAGGAATTTCATCCAATACCGTAATGAAATGTCAGACCCTGCGTATACTCTTACATAATAACAGCGCAAATGAGATAAACAAGAAAGGTTTCCGACATGAACGCAGATAACAAGAACTGGGCCGCAGACGTGGCCAGCAACACCCCGCTAGACCAGCTGCTCAGCCAGCTTGCTCAGTCACGCCCTTCAACTACCAAGGTTCTAGCCGGTGCCTTGCCAAAGATTCACGTCGGTCGCAGCTACAAGGTCGCAAACCTCGAGTGGTTTCCAGTCTGGACAGACGCACCTCTAAACGACCGCACCTATGTCACAAACTTTGACGCGCAGAAGGTCAAGGTCGCCGAGCAGGCCCAGGCAAACGTGGGCGGTCTTCAGATCGAGAACACCACCAAAGAGCCGGTGCTGCTATTCGAAGGCACCCTTCTCGAGGGTGGCTGGCAGCACCGCGCGCTAACCAAAACCGTTTTGGTGCCGGCGGCATCCGTGATTTCGCTACCAGTCGTCTGCGTCGAGCAGGGTCGCTGGGGCGGCGCTTCACATCAGGTCATCGGCAAGAAGGTCGCCAGCGCCGGCATTCGTGCGGGGCTTCGCGGTCTTCGCAAAGAAGGCCAGTTCGTTGCCCAGAGCTTCGCCGACCAGAGCGACGTGTGGAACAAGGTTGAGCGTTTGGCTCACGAGTCAAACACGCACAAGCCGTCGCAGTCTTTCGTAGAGATGCGCAACGACCTAGATGTTCGCATGCAGCTTGATCCGATTGTTGCGCTCGCCGGTCAGCGCGGAGTTGTGATTGCAATTGGAGGTCACCCAGTGGCTCTTGAATTGTTTGATCACCCAGACACTCTTGCCGAGCGTCTCGAGTCGATTGTTCAGGGATACGTCGCAGAGTCAATGCTTCGCGACTTCGTGGCGACACCAAGCTCACGCGTTCGCACATTCGTTGATCGCACCGAGCGTCAAGAGCTGTCAGAAGAGATCGATGTAAATCGCAAGCGCACAACTTCGAATGCACACGTGGCGTCAGAAGCGTTGTTTGAAAACGACAACCTGCTGCACCTCTCGACGCTAAACGTGAAGCACGAGTTGGTGTTGGCCGCATAACAGCGAAGCCGACGAGGCGTGCTGGGTCTGCAAGCCGCAGACCATCGAATTACAACAAATTGAATTTCCGAATCTAAATAGAAGGATGTGATTGTCAATGCAAGTTGACTTCCGTTTTGAGCACCACCTGGTGAAGGCCAACACCACAACACCAATCGGCCTGATGATCGAGTGCACAGCACCAGCCGCACCGATTGTCGCTAACGCTACCGTTCGCGCATCGCAGGGAGTGGTCTTTGTAATCGACCGTTCCGGTTCAATGGGCGGCGGCCGTCTCGAGTTGGTCAAGCAGACCATTCTCGAACTACTGTCACGCCTAAACCGCAACGACTTCTTGTCGGTTGTCAGCTTTGACGACCACGCAATTGTCGACGTTGAAATGAAGCGTGTCTCTGACCACAACATGGCCGAAGTGCGTCGCCGCATTGGTGACATGCAGCCTGGTGGCAGCACCAACCTAGAAATGGGTTACCGCAAGGGAATCGAGCAGGCAGCACTTGCTGGCGTCGAGACCAAGATCGTGTTGCTGTCAGACGGCCAGGCAAACGCTGGAGTCGTTGACCCAGTGCTACTTGGTCAGCTGGCTGCGCGGGTAACCGAGCACATGATCACCACCTCGACCATCGGCATCGGCACTGGCTACGACGAGCGCATCCTTGATGCTCTTGCCGCGGCAAGCACCGGAAACCACTTCGCTGCCATCAACCTGGGCGAAGCAGTTGACGGTCTAACCGCCGAGTTTGACGACCTGTTGAACAAGACGGTTACCAACATCAAGGTGTCGATTGAGATGTCGCCACGCTTTGGTGGTGCCGGTTCAAGCATTCGCAAGACTCAGTACTTGCGCAAGTTCACTGCACAGGGTGGCGTCGCAAACGCTGAGCTAGGCGACATGTGCTCGCAAGAAGAGAAGAACTTTGTGTTCGACCTCAACTTGGGTGCCGTCGACTTTAGCAATGGTGCATCAGAGCAGGCAGCAAAGATCAGCATCGAGTGGCTAGACCTCGCAACCAACCAGTTGCGCAGTCTTCAGACCGAGCTGAACGTATCCGTGGTGAAAGCCGAAGACTACGTTGAGCCAGCTCGAGACGAAGATGTGCTTGCCGAGCTTGCAACCATTCGTTTGCAGGAGCAGAAAGAGCTTGCAATTCAGCTCATGCGTGAAGGCCGAGTTGCCGAAGCGCAGGCGTTGATGGCTCAACTTGGCATCGAGTACGAGCGCATGCTCAACGACTTTGTTGGCATGAGCCCGCGTTCACGTTCTCGCATGAGCAGTGAGTGGTCTGAGAGCATGGCGTATTCGACGCTACAAGGCGATGAATTCATCAAGCGCAACACCGAGAGCATCAACCGCAAGCGCTCGAACAAGCCCGATCCTCGCAAAAAGGGTGATGTCTAATGTGGGTTTTCACAGAGACCGGGTTTGTTAGTGCTGTGCGAAAAGACAGCACGCCTGATGTGATCACCGTTCGCGCGCGTGATCGCAAGTCACTCGAATCTCTAGCTGGGCTCGCCCAGGTTGAGATCGCGAAGTCGCCAAATGGCGACTACCCGTATCGATTGTTTGTTGCCACCGAGGTCTGGGCCGAATGGGTCAGCCTCGTGGCGATGAACGTCGACTACGACAATTTCAAGAGTCACGTGGCGCAAACACGTGGTTATGACTACGCTCACGAACTCTCGCGAGTGTGGTCGGTAATGCTAGATACAGAGGATGAAGATGCAAGACCGCACTAAGAAACTGCCACTATGGGTTTCCTACGGACCGATCTTTCTTGACTGGAAGTTGGGTGCGGGCGATGGCTCGCACCCAACTAACCCAATTCGGGCCAAGATTGCCGTCGAAAAACTCGTTGAGAGGCTCAAGAGCAAGATCGTGGTTCACGATCCTGCTCTAAATGCCGACGTCGAGGCCGACAAGGCCGAGTTGGCAAAGATTCACAGCGAAGAGCTAATCCACGCTGCCGTCGACAACTATGTCGATTCGCAATGGGGTGGCTCGAACGAGAAAGTTGCACGGGCCGGCCTTGCCATGTTCCGCGCCACTGTTCGCGCTGTTCGTGCGCTCTTGGCTGGCGAGGCTCGAGTTGCCTTCAACCCGCAGGGCGCTAAGCACCACGCTATGCGCAACGTTTCGAGTGGTTTTTGCCTGTTTAACGACATGGCCTGGGCCGCCGAAGAGTTCAAGGCTGCTGGGCTAAAGCCGCTTTACCTCGACTGGGACATTCACGCCGGCGACGGTGTTTACGAGCTTCTTCGTGAGACCGACATTCCGACGCTGAGCATCCACAACGGTTCGATCTTCCCTTCAAACCCGAGGATGAAAGACTTCGGTCGCCGCAATGAACGCCACGAGTTCCACCAGCTCGACGAGCACGCCTACAACTGGAACCTGCTCGACGATGATGGCGACGAGGGCTTCAAGTGGGCAATCGACGAGGCTGCAAAGGTGATCGACGGCTATGCGCCGAACGTCATCCTGCTTGCCGCTGGCGCAGATGGTCACGAGGGTGCCAACGCCCTGGGCATCAACAACCAGTACACCTACGCCGGCTTCGAATATGCTGCCGACAAGGTGGCCGAGCTCGCCGCGAAGCACAACGCGATTGTGCTGATTGGCGGGTCGGGCGGCTACCAACCGCTAGACCACACCCCAGAAATCTGGGCCAGGGTGGTCGAGCGCATCTACACCCGCCTTTCTGACTAAATGTCAGAGGGTGGCACTATGTTGACCTGTGAAAGGAGAGCAAATGTTGTTTTTGACCGAGAGCGACTTTATTGACGTCGTTAAAGAAGAGCAGTTCGACGACGTCGTTACTGTCAGCGCCAGCTCGCCTCTGGCGTTAGCAAAGTTCAAGCACCACAGCGAAAACGAAATCGTTGTGAACACCGACAACTTTGCTTTTCCTTTCGCTGTTTATGTCACCCGTGAATCGGCTGCACACCTGCTCAAGTGCAGCCGAGTCTATTCAGCCGAAACAGTGGCCAACTTTTCACCAGAACCCGTGGCCTACTGCTTCCGCGGTTACGATTCTGAGACAGAAGATCCAACCTGGGGTTACTGCTGGCCAGACGATGTTGAACACATCAGGTTCGGAATCGTAGGTGTCAAAGACATGAACTTTTATCCGCTATTTGAGGTTCCGGCAGAGTTGCAAGAATCACTCAACGAGAGAGGCTAGTTAGAGATGGCTAAGAAGAAACCTTACGTGCAGTACCAAGACGAAGTTTTCGAGATTTCGCGTTCGAAGATCGAGAACTTCGTGCAGTGTCCACGTTGCTTTGTTCTCGATCGACGACACAAGGTAGCTGTGCCAAGCGGGCCATCTTTCACAATCAACAGCGCGGTTGACTCGCTGTTGAAAAAAGAATTCGACAGGCACCGCGCTGCCGCAACCGTTCACCCGGTGGTCAAGCAGCTTGGTTTAGATCTTGTTCCATTCAAAGACCCAAAGATTGATGAGTGGCGCGAAAACTTTAAAGGTGTTCGTTACCTGCACGAACCAACCAACCTTGAGGTGTTTGGTGCGGTTGATGACCTCTGGGTTAACCCTGAAGGCGAAATCGTTGTTGTCGATTACAAGGCCACAGCAAAGGCAACTCCAGTTGAAGAGTTGGGCACCGAGCGTTGGCACGATGCTTATCGCAGGCAGATCGAGGTATACCAGTGGCTGCTTCGCCAGCTGGGATACAAGGTCAGCAGCACTGGCTATTGGCTTTACGAGACTGCTCGCAATAACGTCGATGAATTCAACCAGAAGCTCGATTTTGATGCCCGACTTATTTCTTATGAAGGCAACACCGATTGGGTTGAGCCAACACTTTACAAAATCAAAGATGCACTAGATGACGACGGTCTGCCTTGGTCAGCTAGTGGTTGTGAAGTTTGCAAGTTTTTCGATGAGCGCGCTTATGCAACCAGCAGCCAGGGCGAAGAGATCTACCCACACTGCTTTGTTTGCGGCGAGGTGAAAAAAGAGACCCGCTATGGCATGCCATCTGGTCCGGTTGATGAAAGCCGTGTAGTTCTAATGGGCTGCACCATTATTCCGGGTGAGGTGCGCCCTGAATGGCTTTGCACGAACTGCGAAGACAAAAATTAGCAAAGTCAAGGTCGTTCTGGGCGACATAACAAAACTCAAAGTCGACGCAATCGTAAACGCCGCAAATGTGTCGTTGCGCGGTGGCGGCGGAGTCGACGGCGCCATTCACCGGGCAGCCGGGCTAGGTCTGCTCGAAGAGGTAATCGAGAAGTATCCCGACGGAATTGTCGTAGGAGAAGCTGTTGCCACTTTTGGCCACAAGCTCAAGGCCATGTATGTGATTCACACTGTCGGCCCACGCTATTACCTCGACGGCGTCGACCATGCCAAACTTCTAGCCGACGCTTACAGAAATTCAATGCGAGTTGCAAACGACCTAGGCTGCAAGTCAATTGCGTTTCCATCAATCAGCACCGGCGTTTACGGCTACCCAATAACCGAGGCAGCCGAGATTGCGGTTCGCACAGTTCGTGACGAGATCAGCGCCGGAAACGAATTACAAGAAATTGTTTTTTGCTGCTTCAGTCAAGAAGACGCCGCAGAGTACAGGCAACTCTTGTCCTGAGGCAAGGTCGAATTGGCTCCTAAAGTTGCATCAGGCAGTTGAGCTAACCTCGAGTTAGCTCAGAAAAGTAGAATTAAGGCGTTATGCGCTTGAGAGCCAATTTTCGATTTAGGGCCCTAACCGCAATGCTGGTTGGGTTGCTAACCCTTACTGGCCTGCAGGCCTTAGAGGTTGCAAACCCCCCAAGGGCATCAGCGACCCTGATGAATCTTGATGCGCCAGTCATTAACTCAATAACCTCACCGGCCGGCAACCAGTTAGCAGTTAATTTCAGCGCGCCCTCTAACCCTTCTGGTCTAACCATTACCTCCTACCAGGTTGAATACTCGACTAATGGCTCAACCTGGACCGTCGCGTCAAGCTCGGTTGCTGCCAACGCCACCACTTACACAATCTCGGGATTAACGCCAAGCACAAACTACTTTGTGCGCATGGCTGCTTTTGCAGGTGACATAGGTTCGTACGGTTACCTCTGGCAGAAGATCTATTCGACCAGTAACCCGACTCGAAATGCCAGCAACCAAATTGTTTATGATGCTGGTTTCGGTCTTGATGCATCTGATGCCGCTGTAACCTATGCCAGCACAAATTACTCAAGAATACGTTACCTGATGAGTGCAACTTATGACGGCTCGAATCGATTTGTCGATGCTAACTTCAGTAAAAACATGTCGAGTCTTGGCACCGGAAGCGAATCGTTTACCACAACTTCGAACCTTCAATATCTACGTGTGCCGTCGAGCGACTCCAACACCGCCAACCGATTTGAGATTCAGGGTGACGTTAGTGACCTTACAGTTCGATCGAACGTTTCAGATGTTGAAAACGGCTCGGAGTTCTCGGGGCGACTCGAGATCTGGCCTTGGAATTATGCCGTAGCACCAAATACTGGACTTTCGTCTGTTCGAAGCTCAAGCATTTACGATGACGGTGACTCGTGGGACAGCAATGGAATGTACGGATCTTTTCAGCTTCACCGACTTTCATCAGATGCCGCGAAGAGAAAAACTATTTTTGCATGGAACCGTCACGAATCCACTGTGGCCGACATCGGTTTTGGTCAGCAGACTTCTCAGGCTGGAAATGCGCACACTGACTGGACATTTGCATCCCTAAATTCTCCTTATAGCACCCGAACGAACTTTAACCTTTCAATTTTTATCAACCCCGTGGTTACAACCGCCGCCGGCTTTACCGTCTCGTATGCCTTGAATGGTGCTACAGGAACCACCCCGAGCCAGACAGCCCACACCGCCGGCACCGTAATCACACTGCCTACGGCTTCGGCCTTCAGCCGGCCTGGTTATAACTTCGCGGGTTGGAACAACGGCACCACAACTTTTGCCGCAGGTGCTAGCTATACCGTTGGCTCGTCGAATGTAACCATGACGGCGCAATGGACTAGCGCGCTTGTTCTCGATTACGACGTTACCGACACCAACTCTTACACTTCGGGCACAACATGGACAAATAGAAACTCAAGTTACACAAACGCAACGTTGTCATCTTCATCAATTGCAAATAGATCCACGCAGACTATGCAATTCAGCGGTGGAACACACGCGACCACCGGAAATATAAATGCAGGCCTGTTCAGTTCTGGCCTAACAATTGACATTTACGGAAGCTTAGGAAATGACTCCTCATCATCTTGGGAGCGATTTATAGACTTTGGAAAACTGAAACCTAGCAGCATCTACGCAAATGATAGTTACAACCTTGACGTGGGTCGTTACTACAACACCAACAAAGTGTTTCTTGAAATCTTCAATCAGAACAGCGGTACGTCATCAATTGGTCACTGCATGTCGAATACAGATCAACTTAGTAACACCATTCGCCGATACACCTTCGTGTTAACGGGCACAAGCTGCAGTCTCTTTGTTGATGGTGTTCAAGTTCAGGTGATAAACAGCTTCAGCGGCACCGCCTCGTCATCAATCTCCTACGGCCTTCCCTTGAACACAACATGGGATAAAAACCTAATTGCGAGAAGCAACTGGGCGCACCTCGGTGACGCTGATGCGACCGGAAGCATTCGATCTATCAGAATGCTAAACAACGCCAGCACCCCATCGGTGATTGATCAAATCGATTCTGGTCGCTTGGTCTACAAGACAGTGTCTTATAGCTCACCCGAGACGGCTACCCTGCCTGCGGCCGATGTAACAACTGGCACGTTGCGATTGCCCCTCGCTAGCGCGGCAACACGAACTGGGTTCGCCCTTTCAAACTGGTTCACCACCAGCGCAAGAAGCACCGTGGCGGCGGCTCCCGGTGGAGACTTTGCAGTAACCTCATCAACTACTCTGCACGCTGGTTGGACAGCTGCAGCCTCGGCTCAGTCGGCCCTTACCGTGACTTCAACGTCTGGCCAGTTTGGTACCTCGCTAACGCTAACTACCAGTGGTGGCAGCGGCACGGGTGCGGTGACCTATTCGGTTTCGAATGGAACAGCCACGGGATGTTCGGTTACGGGCAGCACTCTCACCTTCACATCGGCCGGAACTTGCATTGTTACGGCCACCAAGGCGGCCGACGCCAACTTCTTGGTTGCGTCGAGCCCGGCCACCACCGTGACTCTTTCGCCCAGATCGGTAGCGGTTAGCGCAGGCACTAGAAACATTAGTTTTGGCGGCACTTTCACTAACAGCTACTCTTCCGGAACGCTTGTGGGCGCAGATGCCATCTCGACAGTCACATACACCTATCTGGGAACTGGCGCTACGAGCTACGGACCCTCGACTGTCGCTCCGACTGCCGTTGGAACTTACTCGATCACCCCGACTGTGACCGCCATGTCAACCGGAAGCCTGTCGAATTACAACTTCTCGTACACCGCGGGAACCCTGACGATAGGACTGGCGACCCTGAGCGAACCAGGCTCTGTTTCTTCGGGCACCACTCCTGGAGTTTTGAAATCAATTGATGTGTGGTGGCCGGCTGTCGCCAACGCATCCAGTTACACAATTAAGTTCAATACCGGTGGCGTAGACGTTTTCACCGTAGATGTAAACACGACATCAACAACTGTCGCCGACTCAAGATTTGTCAACGGAGCCGCTTACAACATCACTGTTCGCGCAAATGGCACCGGCAACTATGCGTCTTCACCATTCAGCTCAAGTTCAGCAACATCATGGGCAAACAGCGTCTACACGATTACATTTGTCTACAACGGCGCTGACGGTGCAAACAGTGTTGCTAGTGCGAATTACATTCCGGGTGGTGCGGCAATAAGCTTGCCAACTCCAACTAGAACCAATTTCTCTTTTGCCGGTTGGCATTCAAACATAGGCCTCACCACTTTAGTTTCTGGCGATCAAACGCCATTCGCGAATGAAACTCTTTATGCAAAGTGGACGGCTAGTCACTATGCCGTTAGCTTTGCACCGAATTATGGAACGGCGGCATCTAACGTTGTTAGCGTTGCTGTCGGATCACCAACCATTCTTCCTAACCCCACTAGGTCGAATTTTGTTTTCGATGGCTGGTTCACCGCCGCAACTGGCGGAACAAAAGTTGGCAATGCGGGAGCGAGCTATACGCCAACACAAAACGCCACTCTATTTGCAAGGTGGATTCAAGCTTCGCTATATGGAATTGCGCCTGGAAACTTAAGTCGAGTTGGAACTCTTACTGCAAACGATTTGGTTTCGTCTTCATTCAGCGGCACCCTCGGAAATAACTCTGTAAACGTTCAATTGCCGAGTGCTACATTGCCTGCTGGCACAGTGGTAGCTCTAGATTTGATTACCGACACAACCTATGCACGGTCTCTGCTAACAGGTGTAAATAGTTACCTTCTGTCGATAGCGGTGAGTTGGCTAGCTCCCGATGAGACTGTGCCGAACACAAACAGCGGAAAATCCGTGATTATGACAATCACGAACCCGGCCATAAAGGCGGGCGCGCTTATCTATAGCGTGCAAAGCGGCACTGCTCAGCTTCTTGGCACGGCTCAAGTTGACGGTTCAATTACCGTGCAACTGACCAGTGACCCAGCACTTTACCTAGTTGCTACAGTTCCCGGAACACCGAGGTCGGTAACCACATCTGCAAGTGAAACCTCTGCGGTTGTAACTTGGGTGGCACCCTTGACTACAGGCGGCGACGCCATCACCTCATACACCGTGACTCTGAACACTGGAGCGATCTGTACGACCATTTTGCTTACTTGCACCTTCAACAACTTGACTGCTTCGACCACCTACACCGCAGAGGTGATTGCCACGAATTCAATCGGCCCTAGCACAAACGTCAGCGCAAGTTTCACTACTACTGGAGCAAACGTTGTCGTTCCAATTCCTCCGGTAACACCGGTCCCTCCGGTGACTCCAGTGCCGCCAATTGTGCCTCCGGTAACACCGGTCCCTCCAGTTATTCCGCAGCCACCAACAGCACCGTCAAGGCCTGTGATAACAAAAGCGCCAGTTACTAGCGTGGTTGTTGCTGTGAAGCCAAACAACGTGCCAGTTTTGAGTGGTCAAAAATTAATTGAGCCGTTGTTGTTCGCACCAAATTCAACTGTTCTTTCAGCCACTGCTATAAGTCAGCTTCGGGCCTTAGCTGCTCAGCTTAAGGATTCCAAAGGAACTCTTTTTGTGACTGGATTCGTTTTCAAAGCAAATGTGAGTCCGACTGTAATGAAGAGAATCGCAACAATGCGTGCAAAAAACGTGTCTCTTCAACTTTCCCGATTGGGAATCAAAGCAAACATCGGCTACCTAGGTTATGGACCTCACAACATTGTTTCGCCCACGGCAAAAGATCGTAAGGTCGAGTTGCGTTGGGTCAATTCGAGGTAAATTAGCCAAACAGCGCGGGCAGAGTTGCCTTGAAGGCAGCGCGCATTTCTTCGAGATCGAATGTCGAGACATCCTGAATTTCGATTTCACCAGAGTCATCGGTAACGCCAATTCGAAGAACCGGAATTCCGCGAGCTTCGCAAAGACCCATGAACTTCACGTCATCCTCGCGACCAATCGAAACCAAAACGCGACCGGTCGATTCGCTGAACAGAGCGCAGGTGCGATCAACGTTGTCGCGTTCGCAAATCTCATCTAGCCATACGCGTGCACCCATGCCGAACCTGAAGCAAGACTCAACCAGTGCCTGCGCCAAACCTGCCTCGCTGAGATCGTGAGCAGACTCAATAAGACCCTGTAGCGAGGCCCCGTGCAGCAAGTCGGCAAGCGCAGCCTCGTGAGCTAGGTCAACAACGGGAGGTCGGCCACCGAGGTGGTCGTGAATAACATCGGCCCACACAGACCCATCGAGCTCATCGCGGGTCACGCCGAGCAGGTAGATATTGTTGCCGGCATCCTGCCAACCAGACGGGATGCGCCTTGCGACATCATCAATTACGCCGAGAACACCCACAACCGGGGTTGGGTGAATCGCAATGTCGCCGGTCTGGTTGTAGAACGAGACGTTGCCGCCGGTAACCGGAATGCCGAGTTCGAGGCAGCCATCGGCCAATCCGGCCGTGGCCTGCTTGAACTGCCACATCACCTCGGGGTTCTCTGGGCTGCCGAAGTTGAGGCAGTTGGTTACCGCCATAGGCTTTGCGCCGCCCACCGCTACGTTTCGGTAGGCCTCGGCCAGAGCCAAACGAGCACCCTGGTATGGGTCGAGCTGGCAGAAGCGACCGTTCGCGTCGGTGGCAATCGAAACACCGAGACCGCTGGTCTCGCTAACGCGAATCATGCCGCTGTCGTCAGGCATCGCAAGCGCAGTGTTGCCGCCAACATAGTGGTCATACTGATCGGTAATCCAAGACTTCGAAGCTTGGTTTGGTGAAGTGACAATCTGCCACACCTGTGCGCCGAGGTCACTGCCACTTTCATTTGCTCGATACAAACCTCGGGCGTGAACCGAGTCTGCGTTGAGCGCATCTTGGTATGACGGAAACGCGACTGGGCGTTCGTAAACCGGACCATCGTGTGCAACAGTTCGGGGTGGCACGTTGACGATTTCTTCGTGGCCCCAGTTAATGTAGAGCCGAGGCTCAGCGATTACTTCACCGAGAATTGAAAACTCTACTTCCCACTTGTTCACGATTGCTTCAAATTTCTTGCGGTCTTTCTTCGGAACAATCGCCATCATGCGCTCTTGTGATTCGCTCATCAGAATTTCTTCTGGAGTTAGCGACTCGTCGCGCTTAAGAACGTTCTGCAGTTGCACACGCATTCCTGCGTTTCCATTCGACGCGAGCTCGCTAGTTGCACACGAGAGACCGGCACCGCCGAGGTCTTGAATTCCGGCAACAACGTTTGCCTTGTAAAGCTCGAGGCAGCACTCAATCAAAACCTTTTCTGCGAACGGGTCGCCAACCTGCACTGCTGGTCTGCGCGAAGGGCCTTCGCTGTCAAACGTTTCTGAGGCGAGAACAGAAACGCCACCGATACCGTCAGCGCCGGTTCGCGCACCGAAGAGAATTACAAGATCGCCAGGATTCGATGCGATTGCAAGTTTCAAATCTTCGTGGCGAAGAGCACCGATGCTAAGCGCGTTGACCAGCGGATTGCCCTGGTAAACGCGATCAAAGACCGTCTCACCACCGATGTTTGGCAGGCCGAGGCAGTTTCCATAGAACGAGATGCCGCTAACCACACCGTTCACAACGCGAGTTGTGTCTGGGTGATTCGGTGCTCCGAAGCGAAGCTGATCCATGACAGCGATTGGGCGAGCGCCCATGGTCAAGATGTCGCGAACTATGCCGCCGATGCCTGTGGCCGCACCCTGAAATGGCTCGATATAGCTTGGGTGGTTGTGGCTTTCTACCTTGAAGGTGACCGCCCAACCCTCGCCGATGTCAACCACACCGGCGTTTTCACCCATGCCAACCATGAGGTTCTTCTTCATCTCGTCGGTGACCTTTTCACCGAACTGACGAAGGTAAATCTTTGAAGACTTGTATGAGCAGTGCTCAGACCACATCACTGAATACATCGCAAGTTCGGCGCTCGTTGGGCGGCGACCGAGAATTTCACGGATGCGCGAGTACTCGTCTTCTTTCAGCCCGAGTTCTTTGAACGGCTGCGCCTTGTCTGGAGTCTCGGCTGCGTTGGCAGTTGTGTCAACACCCGATGCGATCTTCTTCTTGAAAAGTGCCATCTTCTCGCCTACGCGTTCACTAGTGCGTTCAGCACAGACTTAAAGAACATCAAACCATCAACACCGCTGCGCATCGCAACATCGGTGTCTGGCCCGAAGCCTGGTTCAACCGCGTGCTCGGGATGCGGCATCAAGCCGACAACGTTACCGCGCGAGTTTCGCAATCCGGCGATGTCGTTCATCGAACCGTTCGGGTTCACGTCTAGGTAGCGAAAAACAACAAGCCCCTCACCTTCGAGTCGTGCAAGTTCATCTTCGGTGGCGATGTAGCCACCCTCACCATTTTTCAACGGGATCGTGATCTCTTGATTCAGCGCGAATTGATTCGTCCAAGCGGTGTCAACATTTTCAACACGAAGCTTTTGATCGCGGCAGATGAAATGCTGGTGTTCGTTGCGAATCAATCCGCCGGGCAGCAGGTGTGACTCAACGAGCACCTGAAAGCCGTTGCAGATTCCGAGAACTGGTAATCCTTGATTGGCTTTTTTGATGATCTCTTGCATCACGGGAGCCTGGGCTGCGATTGCGCCACAACGCAAATAGTCGCCATATGAAAAACCGCCTGGCAAAACCACGGCGTCAACTTTTTGTAATTTGGTGTCTGCGTGCCAGAGAGAAATCGGTTCACCACCGGCCAAACGAATCGCTCGAACTGCATCGCGGTCATCGAGTGTGCCCGGAAAAGTTACAACACCAATCTTCATGTTTAGTTCTCGACTGTGACGTTCACAACGTCTTCGATTACCGCGTTGCTCAGAAACTCGTCGCCAATCTTGCGGGCGTTGGCCAGGTCTGTGTCTGTGATTGGTCGGTCAAAGTGAAGCTCGATGCGCTTGCCGATTCGCACGCCTTTGATGTCTTTGTTGCCGCCGCGCTGCAGAGCGTTTGCAACTGCCTTTCCTTGCGGGTCTAGAAGGTCAGCCTTTGGCATGACCTCAACGATGATTTTTGGCATTTTTCCCCTATTTTTGGGCAATTGCGAGCAGTTGTAGGCCCGACGGCATCGGCGAACCCCTTTATTTTAGCGGTTCGATTAGCGCTTGAATCGCAGTGCTACGCAGTTTCTGAGGTCAGACGTTCGACCAGATCGGCATAACGGCTCTGGGTTTGAGTCACAATCTCGGCAGGCAGCATAGGCGGCACACCAACCTGGTTCCAGTTGTCGGCTAACCAGTTGCGAACAATCTGCTTGTCAAACGAGTCGCGGCGATCACCGGCAAGCCAAGAGCGTTTCGCCCAGAATCGACTCGAATCGGGGGTTAGCACCTCGTCGCCGAGAGTGATTTCGCCAGTACTCGCATCAATTCCGAACTCAAATTTGGTGTCAGCGAGAATCAGGCCTGACTTCTCGGCAAGAGCGCTCGCGCGCTCGAAAATCTTCAGACTCAAATTCTTGAGCGCGTGCGCATTTTCGGCACCAACAATTTCAACGACTCTGTCAAAAGAAATGTTTTCATCGTGCTCACCTAGTTCGGCTTTGAACGCGGGCGTGAAAACTGGCTGATCAAGTTTGTCTCCAAACTGCAGCCCCTCGGGCAAAGTGATGCCGCAAATTGAGCCCTTGGCCTGATACTCCTTGAAACCCGATCCTGCGATATAGCCACGAACTACACATTCAATTGGAAACATCTTTAGCTTTTTGGCAACAGTGGCACGACCGGCAACTTCTGTTGGCACCGGCACCTCGTGCGCGACGTGGTTAGGCACATCAAGGTGACTGAACCACCAATTAGTCAGGGCAGTTAGATACTCACCCTTATTTGGAATTTCTGGCTCGAGCACCTGATCGAATGCAGACACTCGATCGCTTGCGACAATCAAAATCAAGTGAGAGAGATTCTCGTCGACACTCTCGTATAGGTCACGAACCTTGCCACTATAGACGTGGCGCCATCCGTGAATATCGAGTGCCATTAGTCGCTGACCTTTGCCGCGATGTCGCTTCGGTAGTGCGAACCTTCGAGCTGAATCTTCGCGATGTTTTCGTAAACAAGTTTGCGCGCACTAGCAAAGTCACTCGCGGTTGCAACAACGCTTAGCACTCGTCCACCGGTCGCAATCAATTCGTCGCCATTGCGAACCGTCGATGCGTGGCAAACGTGCACGTTTTCGTCTTCAGTTATGCCGGTGATTTCGCGATCTGGTGCCGGTCGCTCGGGGTAACCCTCGCTGGCAAGAACCACTGTGACTGCAACATCCTTGCTGAATTGCGCGCTTGCACCATCGGCCAGTCGCCCGGTTGCCGCTCGGTGAAGCAACCCGGCAAGTGGCGTAACTAGGCGGCGCAAAACCACCTGGGTCTCGGGGTCGCCGAATCGAGCGTTGAATTCAATAACACGGATGCCTCGCGGCGTAACGATGAGCCCGCAATAGAGAAGTCCGACAAACGGGGTGCCCATTCGGGCGAGCTGATCAACGGTTGGCTGCGCAACAGTGCGCTCGACCTCTTCAATGAAGTCTTTAGGCAACCAAGGCAATGGGCTGTAGGCACCCATGCCCCCGGTGTTCGGCCCTTCATCGTTGTCGAAGGCGCGCTTGAAATCTTGTGCTGGGCTAAGTGGCAAGACTGTTTTTCCGTCAGACAAGAAGAACAGTGAGACTTCTTCGCCTTCAAGAAACTCTTCAACCAGAATGCCCATGCCGATGAATTTCTTAGCGTGAATGAGGGCAGCATCGCGATCACTCGTAACGATGACGCCCTTGCCAGCGGCGAGCCCGTCTGCTTTAACGACATAAGGCGCACCGAACTCGTTGAGTGCCTCTACAACTTGTTCTAACGTTGAACATTCGCGAGCCATGGCCGTTGGAACACCCGCTGCTGCCATAACTTCTTTTGCGAAGCTCTTGCTTCCTTCTAGTGCCGCAGCTTCTTGAGATGGCCCGAAGACTGCAATGCCCTGACTCCTGAGTGCATCGCTAACGCCCGCAACTAATGGAGCCTCAGGACCAATAACAGCCAAATCGATTTCACGTGACAGAGCGAACTTAACGACTTCAAGCGGATCATTTGCGTCAAGCCCAGGTTCGACTTCAACTTCTAGGGCAATGCCTGCGTTGCCGGGGGCGACAATGATTTCTGCGGCTGAAGTTCCGGTTCTGATCAAAGCTTTGGTTATCGCGTGTTCGCGAGCCCCACCGCCGAGAACAAGAATCTTCATTCTTCGAGTTTAGCGAGCCGTTGCGCAGCAATTTCGTAGACTTCATCGTCACGCCTATCGGCTATAACGAATACTTCGCTTGTCTCAAAATCGGGGGTGACCGAGTAGAGAATTCGGATGCGTTTTTTACCGACCACCAAACGTCGAAGAGGATGAAGGTTTCCGCTGAGTATGCGCCCACGTTTTTGAGGCTCATGCTCAAGCTTTCGCAAACCGAGCAAAATGGCTTGCCTAGAACTGTTGTCGAAACCATTCAAGTCTTTAAGCGCCGGGTCGGTGAATTCGACCTTGGCCATTTACGACTTGCGAGGTGGAAGTTTGATGCCGTATTTGGCGGCGACGTCATCAAGGGAGTGGCGAACCCCGTTATCTTCTCGCATGCGTTTTTCGGCAATGGCCTCAAGTTCACGCCACTCGTCTTCTTCTTCAAGAAACCGAAGGCGCTCGAGCACCGAGATATCGACAATTGCTGCCACCGGCTTGTTGTGGTTCAGAATGATCTGCACTTCACCGGCCTGGGCTTTGGCGATAGTGGCTGAGGCCGAACGGCTCATCTCAGACACCGAGATTAGGTTTTGCAATTTAATTTCCACCTGATTCTCCCCTCGTGATTTATACGCATAAAAATACGCTAAATCTTATGCATAATCAAGGTGTTGTAGATCTGTGCAAAACCTAAGCGAGAATGAACCAGTGCGCAGAAAGATAAAGCCCGAGCAAGGTCAACAGGCCGTTGCATTGGTGCGGCGCGGAGACCAGACTCAGCTCGCAACAGCCGTTCGCTACCTGCTAGAAGAACTGGCAACCCGAGCAGAGGGCAACACCGTTGAGGTTCGAGTGCCGCCATTCGGTGCCGTGCAGTGCATCGAAGGGCCGCGGCACACCCGTGGCACCCCGCCGAACGTAATTGAGATGTCGCCCGAGACCTGGTTCGCGCTCGCGGTTGGCGATCTATCCTGGGATGCCGCCCTGGCTGCCGGTTCGATTCACGCCTCTGGAACCCGCGCCGAAATAAAAGACCACCTTCCGCTGGTTTAATGGTCTCGTGACCAACAAACGCGAAAAGACCAGCACAGCGCTCGTAGATATTCGCCGAGCCCCGAAGTTCATTCCGTTTACGGCCACGGCAGCGGTTATCGGCTTCATTGTTTCGGCAATCACCGCATGGGCCACCCAGGCACCTGGCAACTTCTTCGGCTACGTCATCGTGTGGGGAACCGTTCTATTTGCCTCGCTTGGATTGGTTGTCGCAGTCTTGCTCGAGGCATTTTTTCGGGCTCGTAGCAAACGCATCGAAGCAACTAAAATAGAGGGGTAGCGAAGACTGGTTCTTCGCCTAACGCACTCACAACGACAGGAATCTGCCCTTGCTTAGAGGCGATGGACGTCTGAATTTCGATCTCGCGATTAGCGATGACGATGAGAAAGCACCACAAGATCAGTGCGGCGTATTCGGCGTTTGGGCTCCCGGAGAAGAAGTAGCAAAACTTACATTCTTTGGGCTCTATTCTTTGCAGCACCGCGGTCAAGAATCCGCGGGCATCGCAACTTCTAACGGCGAGAAAATTCTCGTCTACAAAGACATGGGTTTGGTCTCGCAGGTTTTTAGCGAGAGCGCTCTCGAATCACTTGTTGGCCACATCGCGGTTGGCCACAATCGCTACTCGACCACCGGTGCATCATCTTGGCGAAACGCGCAACCAACTCTCGGCCGAACTTCTGCCGGCACTGTCGCGCTGGCGCACAACGGCAACCTGACCAACACTTCTGATTTGCTTCAGCTGTTGGCCGAGCGCTATCCAGATCAAAAAGCTAGCGAGATCACGGCCGGCAACACCACCGACACAGCCGTGCTCACTGCACTGCTCGCCGGAGATTTAGATCACACGCTCGAGGCCACGGCACTTGAATTGCTGCCGAGCGTCAAGGGCGCTTTCTGTTTGGTTTTCATGGATGAGAGCACGCTTTACGCAGCTCGCGACCCACAGGGTGTTCGCCCGCTTGTGTTAGGTCGGCTCGAACGCGGCTGGGTAGTCGCTTCAGAAACAGCCGCTCTCGACATTGTTGGCGCATCTTTCGTGCGCGAGGTTGAACCAGGCGAGCTCATTGCCATTGACGAAAATGGTTTGCGTTCGACTAGATTCGCAGAAACCAAACGCGCTGGCTGTGTTTTCGAATACGTTTACCTCGCTCGACCAGACACAACTATTAACGGCAAGAACGTCTATGACGCTCGAGTCGAGATGGGTCGCACACTAGCCCGCGAGTATGCGGTTGAGGCAGATCTTGTAATTCCAACTCCAGAGTCGGGCACCCCGGCAGCAATTGGTTATTCGCAAGAATC
>JACCEA012555899.1_pt1 | contig 23922 bp, 21 predicted proteins | sample 7449851 | NCBI WGS metagenome assembly JACCEA01 (sample SAMN15323453, study PRJNA562643) | freshwater metagenome | isolation source: river surface water | place: USA:Blue River Watershed | collected 2017-08-18 | reverse complement strand
GTTTTTGAAAATTTGTAATTTGCTTTTTGCTTTTGCTTTTGCTTTTGCTTTTGCTTTTGCTTTTGCCTTTTGCTTTTGCCTTTTGTTTTTTGCTTTTGCCTTTTGCTTTTGCTTTTGCCTTTTGCTTTTTGCTTTTTGCTTTTTGCCTTTTGCCTTTTGCTTTTTGAAATTGAAAATGTCATCTTGTCATATTTTTTTCCGCCATTTTTGGGGCAAACTGACAATTTATAGACTGACATCGGCTTGGCACAGTCCTTGACTTACCGACCTCGAGTTGTTAAAACGAGTATACAATAAAAATTAAATATATTAAAAATGGGTAAAATAATCGGAATTGATTTAGGTACGACCAACTCTTGTGTTTCTGTAATGGAAGGTAATGAAGCAGTTGTTATTCCTAACGCAGAGGGAAAAAGAACAACGCCATCTATCATCGCTTTTGTAGAAGGTGGAGAAATTAAAGTGGGTGATCCTGCAAAAAGACAAGCAGTAACTAATCCAACTAAGACTATTGCTTCTATCAAACGTTTTATGGGACACACTTTTGCTGAAACTCAAGAAGAGGCAAAAAGAGTTCCTTACACAGTTGTAAAAGGTGACAACAATACACCACGTGTGGATATTGACGGTCGTTTGTACACTGCTCAAGAATTGTCAGCTATGACACTTCAAAAAATGAAAAAAACTGCTGAAGACTATTTAGGTCAAACAGTAACTGAAGCAGTTATTACTGTTCCTGCTTACTTTAACGATGCACAACGTCAGGCTACAAAAGAGGCTGGTGAAATCGCTGGTTTGAAAGTTATGCGTATCATCAACGAGCCAACTGCTGCGGCTTTGGCTTATGGATTGGATAAAAAAGGAACTGACCAAAAAATTGCTGTTTACGATTTAGGTGGAGGTACTTTTGATATCTCTGTATTGGAATTAGGAGACGGAGTTTTCGAAGTATTGTCTACTAATGGTGATACTCACTTAGGTGGTGATGATTTTGACCAAGTAATCATTGACTGGTTAGCTGACGAATTCAAAGCTGAAGAAGGTATTGATTTACGTTTAGACCCAATGTCATTACAACGTATCAAAGAAGCTGCTGAGAAAGCAAAAATTGAATTGTCTTCTTCTGCAGAAACTGAAATCAACTTGCCATACGTTACAGCTACGGCTTCAGGACCAAAACACTTAGTGAAAAAATTATCTCGTTCTAAATTTGAGCAATTAGCAGATAGTTTAGTAAAACGTTCTATGGCTCCAGTAGCACAAGCATTGAAAGATGCTGGTTTGTCTACTTCTGACATTGACGAAGTTATCTTAGTAGGTGGTTCTACTCGTATCCCAAGAATCGTTGAAGAAGTTGAAAAATTCTTCGGTAAAAAAGCATCTAAAGGAGTTAACCCTGATGAGGTTGTAGCTATTGGAGCTGCTATCCAAGGTGGTGTATTGTCTGGAGATGTAAAAGATGTATTGTTGCTTGACGTTACACCTTTATCTTTAGGTATCGAAACTATGGGTGGTGTAATGACTACTTTAATCGAAGCTAACACTACTATCCCAACTAAAAAATCTCAAGTTTTCTCTACGGCTGCTGATTCTCAACCATCTGTTGAAATCCACGTATTGCAAGGAGCTAGAGCAATGGCTGCGGATAACAAAACTATCGGTCGTTTCCACTTAGACGGAATTCCACCAGCACCAAGAGGTGTTCCTCAAATTGAAGTTACTTTTGACATTGATGCTAACGGTATCATCAAAGTATCGGCTACTGACAAAGGAACTGGTAAATCTCACGATATTCGTATCGAGGCTTCTTCTGGATTAACTGCTGAAGAAATCGAGAAAATGAAAAAAGATGCTGAAGCAAATGCTGATGCAGATAGAATTGCAAAAGAAAGAGCAGAGAAATTGAACGAAGCTGACAGTATGATTTTCCAAACAGAATCTCAATTGAAAGAACTTGGTGATAAATTATCTGACGATAACAAAGTTGCTGTAGAGTACGCTTTAACTGAATTGAGAATGGCGCACCAATCTCAAGACATTCCAGCTATTCAAACGGCTCTTGACAACATCAACGCTGCTTGGAAAAAAGCAACTGAAGCGATGTATGCTCAAGGTGAACAAGGTCAAGCTGCTGCTGAGCCACAAGCTCAAGCACAAGGAGACAATGTTGAAGACGTTGAATTCGAAGAGGTTAAATAAGTATTAAGTACTTTGTACTAAGTATTAAGATTGAAACCGAGCTAGAAATGGCTCGGTTTTTTTTGTGTTATAGTCTCAAATTTTGATACCAATGTTTTGTTTTTGATGATGTTGAAAAAGGAGAAGTAATACAACTGTTATTTGAATATAGTCTTATCGTTTTATGTCATATCGAGCGCAGTCGAGATATAACTTGGGTTCTCGACTGCGCTCGAACTGACATAATGGACTATTTTATGGTTTTTCTGTAAGGTTTTTTGACTTTATAGGTATCAAAATTCAGAAAACAAAACTACAAGCTTTTGAAAAAACCTACAGGATTTAACTATTTGATATCCTATAAAAAAAGGTCTCGCTATAAAACGAGACCTTTTGATATTCAACTAAAATGTTGCTTGTTATTTTGGATTCAAAGCACTGTCGATTCTAGCTACTAAATCCAATAAGTGGAATTTACTCAAACGGTCCATTCTCGCCGCAGCGACTTTCATTTCGTTTTTCAATCCTACCAATTGTCCTCTAGCGATAGAAGGCAAATCGGTTTGGGCTAAATTTACAGTTCTTGAATTCATACCGTAAGCCGCACCTACACTGTTAGAACGTACTACTGCATTGCCTGGTTTTAGCATAGCAATTACTTTATCCACATACAGTTTTTGGATGTTTCTGCGGTAAATGTCTATTTTGGCACCGCCAGCTAATTCTGAGAAGATTCCTTTTTTCAAGTCGGTCATTAATTCATCTACAGAATAGTTTTCTGGGTTCATAGCTGCGGTTTCCATCAAACGCACCATTCTGTCTCCAGCCAATAAGTTAGAAAGGGTTCCGTCTTGCATTGCTTTGATGGCTTCTACACCACTTTCTGGACTAATTTTAGATAAAACGTTAATATCTAGTAACCATTTTGGTGTAGCAAATAATTGAGTGTTTAAGAAGGTAACTGCTTCTTTTTGGATGCTTTTTGGAACAACTTCAAATTGGTTACCTGACATATCATAGGTTTTTGGTGTGTCATAAATACCTCCAACGTTTTTAGTCACGTGTCCCATATAACGTCTGAATTGCCCTGTCAAAGCATTGTACATTTCTTCTAATTCTGAATAGCTTTCTCCTTTTTCGGCACTCCAAATGATTAAGTTTGGCAAAATACGTTTTAAGTTTTTGATTCCGTAAGCAGAAGCTTTCATAGCATTGTCACCAATATCTTCTGTTTGGTATCTTGGGTCATAAGGACTAGCTTCTGTTCCAAACCACAAACGACGGTTTTTGTAGGCTTCTTTGGTCATTTCGTTCAAGATGGCTTTTTCTGCTTTTTCATCTTTGGCGTCAGCAAAATAAGAATACCCCCATTTGATGGCCCATTTGTCATAATCACCAATTCTTGGGAATAAGTGTTTTACGCCGTCTTCTGGCTGTGCTACGTAGTTGAAACGCGCATAATCCATAATAGAAGAAGTGTGGCCATTCTTTTCTTGGAAAGCAGCATCTCTAAGTTTTTCTACTGGGGTAGCGGTACTTGCTCCCATATTGTGACGTAAACCTAAAGTGTGTCCTACTTCGTGAGAAGATACAAAACGAATCAATTCGCCCATTAGGTTGTCATCAAATTGTTTTTTTCTTGCCGCTGGGTCAACCGCAGCAGTTTGAATTAAATACCAGTTTCTCAACAAACTCATAATGTTGTGGTACCATCCGATATGGCTTTCTAAGATTTCGCCTGATCTTGGGTCGTGTACGTTTGGCCCATATGCATTTTGGATATCGGCTGCAAAATAACGCAATACTGAGAAACGCGCATCTTCTAAACTCATTGTTGGGTCATTCTCTGGCCAATATTCGCCACGAATAGCATTTTTCCAACCTGCTGCTTCAAAAGCTACTTGCCAGTCGTCAATTCCTTGTTTGATGAATTTTCTCCATTTGATTGGAGTAGCAGGGTCGATATAGTACACGATTGGTTTTTTCGGTTCAATCAATTCGCCTCTTTTTTGTTTGGCAGCATCATCGGCGTTTTTAGGCTCTAATTTCCAACGAACAGCAAAAATTTCGGTATCCGATTTTTGAGATTCTTCTTCAAAAACATCAATTTGGTTGGCAAAGAAACCTACACGAGCATCGAAAGTTCTTTTGCGCATAGGTACTTTTGGTAACAATAACATCGAAGTATTCAATTCAATAGTCACCACTCCTGCATCCAAACCAGCAGGTAAATTGGTTCCAATTCTAGGTGTTGGATTCAACGATAACTGTGGTGCAGTAGTAGCGTACGTTTTTACGGTTTTGATTTCAACATTAATTGGGTAACTGCTCATTTTTTGAATAAAAGAGCGGTCTTTTTGAAACCCTTGAATATTGAGTAATTGCTTTTTGATAGGATCCAAAGAGAAAGTTTGCAAATCCAATTCAAATGTTGGCGTTACATCAATTACATAACCTATAGTTTCTTTTCCTTCTTTTTTGAAGGCTAAAATTTCATAGTTACCAATAATTGGGTCTGCTGATGAATTTTTTACTGCTTGAGCAATAGGTTTGTCTTCATCTGGAGAAGTAATTACGTGTGTAATAGAGCGTAACAAAAGGTTGTTGTTCAATCCTTTTTCCCATTTGATAACTTGACGATTTACTTCTTCACCCCCAAAAACACCTCCACCAGCTGGAGTTTTAGAATAACGTGTAATCGTCATTATTTCTTTTCCGATAAGCGTATCGTTGATTTCAAACAAAAACTTATTATCGGTTGTTTTGTGAATATTGAAAAGTCCTTTTTGAGTAACTGCCGTAGAGTCGACTACTTTGTTATACGGTTTAGGTCCTTTTTTTTCAGGAGCCTTTTGTTCTACTTTCGGAGCTTCTTTACCCGCATCCTTCTTTTTTTTGCTTTGCGCAAAACTTACTTCGGTACAGCAAAAAAGAAGTGCCGTACTAAGTAATAGCAATTTGGTTTTTGACATGTTGATTTGAATTTTTTAGTGGTAATAGATTGATATTTTTTTTTGAAAACTCTACAATGAAATAGTTTTCTAGCTTCAAACCTATTAAAAAAAATCAAAAAAGAAGTAGTTTTGTAAGTTAAAATTTAAAGATTAACAATTGTTGACGGCAATAATAAATTTATGTAAAACCTGATTTTTCTCATAAACTAAACTCTTTTTTTGCTTTATTTTTGTCAAAAATATAACTAGTGTAGACACAGTAAGTTCTGTAATTTGTAAAGTCAAATGACTTGAATTCAGCTAAATATTAATTTATTTTTCGTAATATTACTAGATAAATTCAATTCATGAGAAAAATAAAATACCGCAAAGGACGAAAAGTACAGCCCAATAGTTTGGAATATACGGGTGTTCACAAAAACAAAGAATCAGAAATGCAACTCTTTGTTTATGATGAAGTTAGCTTTTCTGAGTATGTGGATTTTGAATTCAAAGACTTGAATAAGTTAGTTGATATTACTAAAAATAATTGGTTGAATATTCATGGCTTAAACAATCTTGAATTGATTAAGGCGATAGGTTCTCATTTTTCGATTGATAATTACGTTTTGTCAGATGTACTAAACACCAGTCGAAGAACAAAATTGGAAGAGTCTCACGATAGGTTGTTTTTTAATATTAAATCAATATTACCGACTGAGCATTCAGATAACATAAGTGTGGAGCAAATTAGTTTTTTGTTAAAAGATGGTTTACTCATTTCATTTCAAGAAAAGCGTTCGGATTTTTTTACTCATATTCGAGAACGTATTCGTCAGAACTCGGTTATTTTGAGGACCAAAAAAACGGATTATCTGTTGTATACCTTGCTTGATGCTGTAATGGAAAATTTTTACATCACCATCGAAAATGAAGAAGACCGTTTGGAAGAGATTATGAATTTATCTAAAACTAGCTCTGACCCAGTAATTTTGCAGCGAATAGAAAAACATAGGGATAATTTCAATTTTTTAAAACGAGCTATTATTCCGTTGCGCGATTCATTGTACGATATAAAAAGCATAAAAGACGACAATACTTTTAATGTAATGCAACCCGATAGTTTTGTATTTTTTGCTCGTTTGTACCAAAAAACATTAGAACTTTTGGAACAAATAGATTCGGATATGGGATTGTTAGAAAGTGCTTCGAATTTCTTTTTTACAACACAATCGCACAAGATGAACGAGATTATGAAAACGCTAACGATAGTGTCTGCAATTTTTATTCCGTTGACTTTTATAGTAGGCGTTTATGGGATGAACTTTGATAATATGCCAGAATTGCGTTATCAAAACGGTTATTTTTATATACTATTATTGATGTTGGCCATTGGAATTGCAATGGTAGTTTACTTCAAAAAGAGGCGTTGGTTTTAGTGTTTACAGAGTATTTTAGAATAGGAAAAAATGATTAAAAATAGTTACAATGAATAAAGCAATATACATCGCCACTAGCGAACAAAACTGTGGTAAATCAATCATCAGTTTAGGATTAATGCAGTTGTTAATTGGTAAAACTGCGCGTGTGGGGTACTTTAGACCCATTATTGAGGATTTTGAAGAAGGACAGTTTGACAATCATATCGAAACTGTGATTTCTCATTTTGGTTTGGATATGAAGTTTGAAGATGCTTATGCTTTTACCAAGAGCAAATTAATCAAGAAAAAGAACAAAGGAAAGATTGGTGAAGTACTAGATGTGATTATTGAAAAATTCAAACGACTGGAAGAAAAGTTTGATTTTGTTCTGGTAGAAGGAACGAGTTTTATAGGAGAAGGTACCGCTATAGAATTAGGGATTAATGTTCTTATTGCAAAAAATCTAGGTATTCCAACTATCATCATTGGTTCAGGTATTGGCAAAACACTTGAGGAATTGGTGGATAGTTTGTATTTGGCTTACGATACGTTCAAAGTAAAAGACGTTGAAGTAATTTCAGTCATTGCTAATAAAGTGCAACCCGAAAATATAGAATTGGTAACCAATGATTTGAAAATGAACCTACCAAGTTCGGTTTTAATCAATACGATTCCTTTAATTTCTAGTTTGAATCATCCAACGGTGCAAGAAATTGTAAATGAGATTGGTGCCAAAGTGTTGTTTGGTCACGAATATTTGAACAACCAAACGGGAAGTTACAGTATTGGAGCGATGCAATTGCCAAATTATTTATTGCATCTAAAAGAAAATGGTTTGATCATTACGCCGGGTGACCGTGCCGATATTATTTTGGGAGCCTTACAAGCCAATGAGTCGGCTAATTATCCTTCTGTTTCTGGTATTGTTTTGACGGGAAATATTATGCCGGAGGAAAGTATTTTGAAGTTGATAGAAGGATTGTCAACGGTAGTTCCTATTCTTACGGTAGAAGGCGGAACGTATAATATTTCGAATCAAATTGGTGCTATTAAGTCTAAGATTTATGCCAACAATACACAGAAGATTGAAACCTCGATTGCTACTTTCGAAAAATATGTAGATATCGATGCTTTGGCTGAGAAGTTTACCTCTTTTGAATCAGATGGTATCACCCCAAAGATGTTTCAATACAATTTGGTAAAACGAGCCAAAAAACACCGCAAACATATTGTGCTACCTGAAGGAAATGATGAGCGAATTTTGATTGCGGCTTCGCGTTTGCAACTTATGGATGTGGTTGATATTTCTATCATTGGTAACCGAAAACAAGTGGAGAGCAAAGTAGCTGAACTTGGTTTAGACTTTGATTTTGATAAAGTAGCTATCATTAATCCAACGGAATCAGAATATTACGAGGATTATGTAAACACGTATTACGAATTGCGAAAAGCCAAAAATGTATCGTTGGCGATGGCAAGGGATTTAATGGAAGATGTGTCTTATTTTGGTACGATGATGGTCTACAAAGGACACGCTGACGGAATGGTTTCGGGAGCGGCGCATACGACGCAACATACTATTTTGCCAGCGCTTCAGTTTATCAAAACTAAGCCTAATTCGTCTGTGGTTTCTTCCGTGTTCTTTATGTGTTTAGAAGATAGAGTTTCTGTTTTTGGAGATTGCGCGATTAATCCGAATCCAACTGCAGAACAATTGGCTGAAATCGCTATTTCATCAGCGGATTCGAGTTTGGCATTTGGAATAGACCCTAAAGTAGCGATGTTGTCGTATTCTTCAGGAACTTCTGGTAAAGGGGATGAAGTGGAGAAAGTAAGAGCCGCTACCGAAATTGTAAAAGCCAAACGTCCTGATATTAAAATTGAAGGACCGATTCAGTATGACGCTGCGGTTGATATGAGTGTGGGTAAAAGTAAAATGCCAGATTCACAAGTTGCAGGACAAGCAAGTGTATTGATTTTCCCAGATTTGAATACAGGAAATAACACCTATAAAGCCGTTCAAAGAGAAACTGGCGCCTTAGCTATTGGTCCAATGTTACAAGGATTGAACAAACCGGTGAACGATTTGAGTCGCGGTTGCACTGTTGATGATATTATCAATACAGTGGTCATTACGGCCATTCAAGCCCAAGGGTTTTAATAATAATAAAAAGAATTAAAAAATTTTATAATTCTTAATAATAAAAGAACTTTGCCACTTAGTATTTAAGTGGCAAAAAAAAGAATTGTTTTTAAAAGAAATTTAATATGAAAATTGTAGTAATAAACTCGGGAAGTTCATCCATCAAGTACCAATTAATCGAAATGCCAGATCAAAAAGTAATTTGTTCGGGCATGGTTGACAGAATTGGATTGGAAACTTCTAATTATACGTATGTAACCGATAATGTTAAGGTAGAGGAAACTTTGCCAATTGCCAGTCATAAAATAGGACTGGAAAAAATTGCCAAAATGTTGATGGACGATGAAATTGGAGTTATCAAAAGCACCAAAGAGATCCAGGCTGTCGGTCATCGTGTGGTTCACGGGGGTAGTTCTTTTTCTGCTCCAACTTTGATTACTGCTGAAGTTAAAGATGAAATAAGAAAATTATGTGAGATAGCTCCTTTGCACAATCCTGCGCATTTAGAAGGAATTATTGTTGCCGAAGAAATTTTTGTTGAGGCCAAACAAATCATTGTTTTTGATACTGCTTTTCACCAAACAATGCCTGAAGTAGCTTATAAATATGCTATTCCAAATCATTTTTTAACTGAAAACAAACTAAGAGTATATGGTTTTCACGGAACCTCTCATAAATATGTTTCAGAAAAAGCGATTGAGTATCTAAAATCACAAAATAAACCATACCAAAATATCATTACGGTGCATTTGGGTAACGGTTGTAGCATTACGGCCGTGAAAGACGGAAAATGTATTGATACCTCAATGGGCTTTACGCCAATTAGTGGGTTGATTATGGGAACTCGAAGCGGTGATATTGATGCATCTGTGTTGTTTTATATGATGAAAGAATTGAATTATACAGTAGATGAACTAAGTACTTTGTTGCAAAAACAAAGCGGAATGCTTGGTTTAACTGGATTCAGTGATTTGAGAGAAATTGAAGCAAAAGCAGGAGAAGGAAACAAAGAGTGTCAATTGGCTTTAGACATGAATGCTTACCGAATCAGAAAATATATTGGTTCTTATTCTGCCGCCTTGAACGGTTTGGACGCGATTGTGTTCACTGCTGGAATTGGAGAGAATTCAGATTATATTCGTCGATTAGTGTGTGCTGATATGGAGTATTTTGGTCTTGAATTGGATTTAGAGAAAAACAGCATTCGCTCTAAAGAAATCAGAGAAATTAATACGCCAAGTTCTAAAACAAAAATATTGGTGGTTCCAACCAATGAGGAAGTAGAGATTGCCAATCAGGTGTATGATTTGCTTTCGTAGTGAATTGAAAATAAAAATAACAATCCCCTAAAACTATTTAAAAAAGTTTAGGGGATTTTTTTAATCTCTATAATTCAAGGCTGGTTTACGGTCACCAAGTAAAGGTTTGTATTGATAGTCGCCTTTGCTGGATTTGAATTCTTCTTTGGCTTTTTGAACCAAAGATGGATTCGTAAACAAATCGATGGCCATATACGAAAGTGTTTTGGCAGCCACAAGCATTCCTTTGATACCTATATCGGTTCCGCCACAAGCTACGGCTTGCCAGCTGTGTGCTCCTGTTCCTGGAACCCAAGTCGCGGTTTCGATTCCAACAGTGGGAACGGTATAACTTACATCGCCTACATCCGTTGAGCCTAGATTTTTCTCAATATGCATCGGATTGACTTTGACGGCGTTGGCGATTGGTGGTTTTTTGTCAATAAAACTACTTTGAATTTTAGTTGCAAAAGCTATTTCTTCTGGTGTATACTGTACGCCTCCAACTTTTTCTAAATTGATTTGTATGGCATCTGCCAATGTTTTGTTGATTAGCAAATCGTGAGTTCCTCCGATGATTTCATATTCGGAACGGGTTCCTGTTCCTAAAGCTGCACCTTCGGCTGCTTTGGCCACACGATCAAAAACATTGACAGCAATGGTTTTCTCTGGATTTCTCACATAATAATATACTTCAGCAAATTCTGGAACTACGTTTGGAGCTTTTCCGCCATTAGTAATGACATAATGAATTCTTGTTTCCTGTGGAATATGTTCACGCATCATATTAACCATATAATCCATAGCTTCGACTGCATCCAAAGCGGAACGTCCTTGTTCAGGAGAAGCAGCTGCGTGCGATGAAATCCCATAAAATCGAAACTTGGCCGATTTGTTAGCCAAAGCACTAGTGTAGGTTACCGAATTATTATCCGAAGGATGCCAATGCAAAACAACATCTACATTATTGAAAAGTCCTTCTCTCACCATGTATACTTTTCCGCTTCCGCCTTCTTCTGCAGGACAGCCAAAGACTTTAATGGTTCCTTTTAACTTGCCTTCTTTCATTAGATTTTTAATAGCAATACCAGTAGCAACCGATCCAGTTCCGAATAAATGATGTCCACATCCATGGCCATTATTTTTATTCGGAATCAATGTTTTGGTAGGCGAGGTATCTTGTGATAATCCAGGAAGCGCATCGTACTCTGCTAATATCCCAATCACAGGATAACCCTAACCATACGTAGCAACGAAAGCGGTGGGTATCCCTGCTACACCAGTAGTAACGGAGAAATCATTTTCTTTTAATTGTTGCGCTAGCAAGTTAGAACTATTCGTTTCTTTGTATCCTAATTCGGCATAATCCCAGATATTCAAAGCTATTTTCTTGTAAGTAGCCTTTTCTTTTTCAATGCTAGTATTTGCTTCTTTTTTTAGCGTTTCGATTGATTTTTGGGACCAATGGGTTTGTATAAATAAGGTTAGGGCTAGCAAAGTCCAAATTGTTTTTTTTCATATCTAAAAGGTAAAAGTCAGATTTATTGTGATGTTTTATGAAGATCAAAAGCGTTTTATTGCAATCTTTTGATGAATAAGCTGATATACATTGATTTTGCTTATCCTAGTTACTTTTCATAAAATTCAATAGGCAACTGGTCGGGGTCTGCAATAAAAAGAAAGCGCTTGTTGGTGAATTCATCTGTGCGAATGGCTTCCATTTCGATTTGATTTTTCTCTAAATGGGCTACTATTCTATCCAAATCATCCACCTCAAAAGCCAAGTGACGCAAACCGGTCGCTTCAGGTCGTGAAGGTCTTGAAGGAGGATTGGGAAACGAGAAAAGTTCAATAATATAGTCGCCATTGAGCGCTAAATCGAGTTTGTATGACGCTCTTTCTTCTCGATAAATTTCACGGATAATCTCTAATCCCAATACATCAATATAAAAGCGTTTCGATTTTTCATAATCGGAACAAATAATTGCGATATGATGAACTTTAGTAAGCATAACTTTCGATTAGATTTTTTTTTAATTTAAATAAAGAATAGCAGTTGGTCTACTAGTCCAATTGGTATTTGAATCCAATTTCATACACGGCTTCTTTTCGTCTGTCAAAAGGCAGTTTCCCGTTGGAGTAGCTTACATAGACTCCACTTGAAGAGGCGATAGCTGCTGTGAAATATGAAAACGAATCAAAGCTATTGTTTTTTATCGCATTCGACGCATTAATTTCTTTGAAGTATTTAAAAGAACTATTGAAAAAGAGTGTTTGGGAGGAAATCTCAGTAAGTACGGTTCTAAAACCCGTTTCAAAATGCATACGTGGGAAGGGCTTTAGATTGGGGTCACTTTTTTTTCGTAAAGTATCTTTTATTGGATTTACATAATCAAAACCGAACAATAGCGTGGGAAGGGTGATACCCGAATGGAGCGTTCCTTTGTATTGAGTTAATTTTCTGAGGAAAGCAAAAGGATAATCAAGTATATTGAGTTTTGTTGCTAGGCTGTTTTTATCCCAAGATTTCAGAGTACCACCTAATCGCATACCTAAGGTGCTTTGTTTTTTGGAAAAATCTTGATTCGATTCTAATCCTGCATTCAAATCATATTTGAGAATCCAACTGTTTTTGAGTTTGAATTTTTCGTTCATTTCACGCCATTCTGGGGCATTTAGTATGGCTTCGGAACTTTCGTAGGTAGCGAGTTTTCTGCGTAAATTGGCGTAGTAAACCAAATCATTCTGGGTTGTGGTTACGGTTACGCCTCCACCAATGCGGAAGAGATTAAAAGCCAATTTGGTGTTTAGAAAATTGTAGGGATTGACTTCTTTGTTAAAAGATACATTTCCTTTTGTCTCTAACGATATTGATTTTCCTCTTTTTATATGGCCTTTCTCAGTGATTTTTGCTCTTTCGATGTTGAGGTTGTAGGTAAATCCTAAAGCCGATTTAGTAGAATCTTTGTTTTGAAAGGTTTTCAAATCCAAATCAAAGTTATTCAACCATTTTAGATACGAAGTGTCTTTTTTTTGGATTTTTAGGGTCATAAAATTCAATAAAAGCCCCCAATTTTCGGGTTGCTTTTTTAGAGAATCAACTTTTTCTATGACTTTGTTTTCTTGCAGTAGTTTGTCTTTGGATGCAATAGTTGTAAGCGATTGTGCATTCAATCCGCAATATGAAAATAAAATCAGGACAAAAAATAGTAATTTACGATTCATTCTCGAGTTTAATTTCGTTTGTAAAAAAATAGTTTTCGTCATTTTTTTCAGCCAAGTCCTTTATCGTTTTATCTTCATCTAAAAGAATCTGAATCATATCGTTTATGGCGGTATTTCTAGATATAGAATTTTCTAGTTTGGCACCCCAACTCGAAAAAACTTTATCAATGGTATCGGCAATTAATGTTGCTTCAATTTTTAGGTTATCCTTACTTGATAACGGATTGAAAAATGTAAGCTCCGACATTTTGATAGTATCCGCAGCATTGAATTGTTTTTTTGTCTGCCCTAATCGAAATAATGAAAACCAAGTGTCTACAAAAGCTGGGTTTTCTGTTGTCCATTTTGCCATAAATCATTTTTTTATTTTTCTTTCAAAACGCTTTTTGATTGAAGAAAGAATCTATAATTAGTGTTCTTTCAAATGTATCAATTGCTTGTAAATGCCACAAGTTTATTGAGGATATTTCTTGCATTTATTTTGGTATTTAAAAGACAGCAAAAAAGCCATTTCCTGATTTTTATCATAGAATAGGCGAGTGCTGTGTTTTAATTTTAGGATTTCTTTAATACAGAAGCTTTTACAAGAAACTAAAGCAGTTCCTTCTTAAAAAATCAGGTTAACTACCTCTAAAGCTTCTTTCAAAATACTAAAAAAAATGCTTATTGAATTCAAAAAATGGATGCTATTTTCCTTGGCATTCTTCACCTCGCTTTGCTATAGTCAAAGCACTGAACTATCAGAAAAGAAAATCGAAAATCAACCCCCACTTTCAAATCCACCCAAAGAAACCCAAGCGGCAGATAAAAAGCTTGATTTCTTAACCAAAAAAGCCAGTTATGCTGTTCTTTTTGTAGGGGATTATGCCAAAACATTTTCTTCTAATGTGGATATGAATGGTAATCACACTACCGATGATAAGGCTTCAGACAATGGCTTTTACCTTCGTTATGTTCGCTTACAAGCCAAGTTCGAAATCAATAAAATTACGGCTCAAGTGCTGATTAATTTAGCCGATTTTAAAAATAACCCTCAAACTCGTGTTTTAGAATTGGCTAATTTGAAATACAAAGCCAATAACTATTTGTCGATACAAGCTGGGCAATTTCGTCCTTATTTTGGCTTAGAAGATTTGTACCCAGCCGATATTTTAAAATCCTATAATTGGTCCAATCAGTACACTCTTTTTGGGAACAATGGTTGGCAAAGCTTTCAAATAGGTGCTGCTGTTTTTGGTTCTTTATCAGATTTAAAAATTCCTCTCAAGTACTATTATAGTTTTGTCAACGGAAATGGAAAAAATCAAGTCGCGGACTCCGATAATGCAAAGCATCATATGTTTCGGTTAGAATACAAGTTAGGCAAGTACGTTAATTTGGGTGGCAATGTTGGTTTTTCGCGTTGGGATGGGCAATCCGCTAAGGCATATGGTGCCGATTTGCAGTTTGAGAAAAAAATTAGTCCAACATTATGCTTGGCTTTGGATACAGAATATAAACGAGGCTCGAATTTGAATGCGTATACTGCTTCGAAACTTGTTCCAAAAGAATTGAATGATTATGAAATGCAAGGCGTTTATGTAATTCCTTTGGTTCGAAAAATTATAGATGTAGACAAAAAAATAGGCATAGAGTTTTCGTTTCGTTATGAATACCTCGAGAATCTAGTGAAAGCTGGCAATCCACTCCGAATTTACACACCTATGGCAAGTTATATTTTGGGAGAAGATTATATCGGGAAGTTGTCGTTGGTTGGGCTTTTTGTAGATTACAACAAAAGTATTCCCAATTCAGCACAATACGATTACAACCAAATTTTATTGCAGTATCAAATTCGATTTTAGGTAAAATAGGATGTAATATCTCGGTGATGCAAGGCTATTATCACCGAGATAATTTGAGACTTTGAAAAGATTATTTTAATTTTCTTTTTTTGGGGCTTTGTCGATTGGAAAAGAAAGATAAGATTTCAATTCGGTTTTCTGAAATACGATAGTAAAGGGTATTTAAATGTAAAACAACAGCTCTTCGAATTTCTTTTTTCTCAACTGAGGCTTGAAAAATATATGGATTTTGAGCGATAAGTTGTAATGTTTTTTCTAGAGCAACTGCTAAATTTTTAAGTTCTTTTGTAGTCCACTTTTCTTTTAGATAATTTAGTGTAGCTTCTAATTCTTGAAGTGCGTTATCAGTCCATAGAATTTTATAACCACTTTTCATATAATGCTCTTGCTTCTGAATGCTCGTTTAGTTTGCCTGATTTTGCATCTTCTAGACCAAGTTCAATGGATTGTTTCTCATTTTCAGAAATAGAATTCCACCAATCTGTGCTTTCTTTTTTTCTTAAATCCATTATTTTTTGAATAATAGCAGAATCTTCAATAGTTGAAAGCCACTGGATTAATTCTAATTTTTGGTTCAAAATGGTTTCATTAGCATTCATACCTAAACATTTTAGATTTCAAAGATACTAATTTAATGGTTTTTCTTCACATTTAGAATTATGAGTCGAATTGAATTATAGTATCGTGTTTAATTAAAACATTTTCTTGGCTAGTTAAATCAAATGTCCACAAAAAAACCTGACCAATTGGTCAGGTTTTTTTACAGTATCAGCAGAAACTTTCAGGTTCCTTGCTTTATGAATGGATTAGATAGCAGTAACAATAGCTAAGAAATCAGTAGCGTTCAAGGCAGCGCCACCAATTAGACCTCCGTCTACATCTGGTTTAGAGAAAATTTCTTTAGCGTTGTCTGGTTTTACACTTCCACCGTATAAGATAGTAAGGTCTTCTGCGATATCGCTTCCGAAGGCTTTGCGAACGGTTTCTCTAATGAATTCGTGCATTTCTTGTGCTTGCTCTGGTGAAGCCGTTTCTCCTGTTCCAATAGCCCAAACTGGCTCGTAAGCTAAAACTACTTTTTCCCAATCCGCAGCTGTAATATGGAATAAACCATCTTTCAATTGGTTTTCCACAATGTTAAAGTGATTTCCAGATTGGCGGTCTTTTAATTCTTCACCAAAACAGAAAATTACGGTCATATCGTGTTCTAATGCCGTATCTACTTTTGAAGCAATCAAAGCATCTGTTTCGTGGAAAATAGCTCTACGCTCAGAATGTCCTAAGATAACATAGTTTACACCTACGCTTTTGATCATATCAGCAGAAATTTCACCTGTAAAAGCGCCACTTTCCGCTTGGTGAAGGTTTTGTGCTGCAACTTCAATAGCGCTTCCTTCTAATTTGGTTACCGCAGCTGCTAAGTTTATAAAAGTTGGTGCTACAATTACTTCTGCAGTAGTTTCAGTAGGTATTTTTGCTAGTAAGTCAGTCAATAATTCTTGGGTTTGTGCTGCATTTTTATGCATTTTCCAGTTTCCTGCCACAATCTTCTTTCTCATTTTTTTTTGTATTTAAAGGTTGTATTATTTTATTTTAAACTTTTTAATGTTTCATCAATGGCTGCAAAATCGGTTTCAATAGCACGGTAACGCACGATTTTCCCTTTTTTATCGATAATGATGTAACGCGGAATCCAATCTAGGTCGATGGCTTTTCCAAAAACACCTTTCATTTGGTCATTAGCCATATAATGATCGCCTTTGATTTTGTGTTTCTCAATACCCGCTTTCCATTTATCAGCGGTTTTATCCATAGAGATGAAAACATAGTCTACCTTTGGATGATTGGCTTGTAATTCTTTTAATTTTGGCATTGCTTTTACACAATCACCACACCAAGAGGCCCATACTTCAATGACTACTGTTTTGCCTTTATGTTTTTTTAAAACATCTTTAAAAGCTACTTGACTGCTATTGGCTGCTAATAGTTTTTCATTTAAAGCTACTGACGAAAATGCTGATTTTTGAGCTTGAGTGCACGAAAAACTAGCAAAAGCAATAAAAAGAGCGATTATTTTTTTCATATTGTTGGTTTTTCATTGTCTACAAATTTAAAGAAACTATTTCATCTAGGCACCGCTTGGATTGTTAGTTTAGTTGTTTTTTTGTTAAAAAAATACAACAATAACGTTATCGTTAATAAAATAGGGGATTTGTCGTAAAATGCGAGTGCTCTTTAGTGATTCATTCAGATTGATGCTAAAACTAAGATTCTTAAATTGTTTTTCGATACCTTTTTAAAACAAAATCTAGCTTTTACAAAAAAAGAGTGCCTTCCGTTTAATGGAGGGCACTCTTTTTTGTTATTTGATTTTGAAGGGATTATAGCTTTAAATCTTCAATATCGTTGTAATGAACTTTTTGTTTGACTACTGCTTTCGAGATAATCACGACACTAGGGTTGGCTCTTTCAATGGTTTTAAGCGCAATAGCATCACAGAAATAAAAATCGAAAGTGAGACCAAATTGTTTTTTTACTTTCTCAATTTGCTCAGGAGAAGAAGCAGTCATTCCAATTACTTTATAACCTTTAATCAATGCTTTTTTATGTAGAGCCTCCATTTTAGCCATTCCATCTGCGCTAGATTTGTTCAAATCGTAGGCAACAATTAGCATTAGCTTTTGTTCATTTAAGAATTCCTCTTTAAAATCTTTGCCATCTTTTTCTATAGTAAAATCATGAATTGGCGGAATGTAGCCTTCTTTGATTACTTTATCAATTCTGTCAACAAATGTGGCGCCTGCTGGAATGTTCATTAACTCTTTTTCGGTATATTCTTTCTGAACGCCATTTACTTTGTAGATAAAGACCATTTCTACTTCGCTTTTTGGAGCATTCTCTGGAATTTGCATCCCTTCGTTGATATTGTTTCCAACTTTAAAGGGTCTAAAGTCTTTTAAAGGCAAGTGATTCAATACCCAATACCCCATAAAGCAACAAAGTACTACTGCAAGGGCAACAAGAGCATTTTGTGTTTTTACTCCAAATAAAGGTTGTACTAATTTTTGATTAAAGTATAGTATTAAAATAAAAAATAATAAAACTACGTCTTTCGTAAAGGATTGCCAAGGCGTTAGTTTTAAAGCGTCACCAAAACAACCACAATCTTTCACAACATCAAAATAGGCGGAGTAAAAGGTCAAAAAGGTAAATAAAACAATTAGAATTAATAAACTCCAAATGGTGAATTTGGTTTTGTAACCAATTAATAATAACACACCCAAAATTACTTCTAGTATTACCAAAAACAATGCAATTGCTAAAGCAAATGGTTCTAAAAAAGGCATATTAAAAACAGGTTCACTAAAATATTCGGCTAGTTTATAGGAGAATCCAACTGGGTCGTTGAGTTTGATTAATCCAGAAATGATAAATAAAATTCCAACGAAAAGTCGGGAGAATTGAGTAAGAATGTTTTTCATAGTGGGGAATAATTTATTTTTTCAAATGAAATTGCATCAAGATTAGGGCAAAAACAGCATAGTTTATCATGTCTTGATAATTGGCATCAATGCCTTCAGAGACTAATGTTTTGCCTTTATTGTCTTCAATTTGTTTCACTCGGAGTAGTTTTTGTAAAATCAAATCGGTAAGCGAACTCACTCGCATTTCGCGCCAAGCTTCGCCGTAATCGTGATTTTTGGCTTCCATCAAAGTTTTGGTAAGTTCGATTTTGGTGTCGTACCAAGTGGTAGCAGTAGTTACGTCTAAGTCGGGTTGTTCTACCACTCCCAATTCAAGCTGAATCAAAGCCATAATCGAATAATTGATAATACCAATGAATTCTCCAGTTTCGTCTTCGTCAATTTTTCGGATGTCGTTTTCTTGTAAACTGCGGATGCGTTGTGCTTTGATAAAAATTTGGTCGGTCAGTGAAGGTAATCTTAGTATGCGCCAAGCACTTCCGTAATCTTTCATTTTGTTGATGAATAATTGCCGACAAATGGCTATAACCGCATCGTATTCTTGTGAAGTATTCTTCATTATTGGTGTATATTTGTATTCTGATTGCTCCAAAAATAAGCTATTTTTTTGGAATCGTTTACCAAATTCATACAACAATCAACAAAATCATGACAATCAACTGCAATGGTGAATTAATTGACTTATCTATACCCAAAGTAATGGGGATTTTGAATGTCACACCCGATTCTTTTTTTGACGGAGGGCGTTATACTAATGATTGCGAAGTTTTACAAAGAGTAGAACAAATGCTTACCGATGGCGCTACTTTTATAGATGTTGGAGGCTATTCAAGTAAGCCTAATGCTGTAGCGGTTACTGTTCAAGAAGAAAAGGCTAGAACGATACCTGTGGTGGCTTCTATCGTACAACATTTTCCAGAAGCAATAGTGTCTATCGATACGTTTAGGAGCGATGTGGCTCAGTTGTGTTTGGACCAAGGGGTAGCTATTGTTAACGACATTTCTGCTGGACTTTTGGACCCGTTAATGTTGAAAATTGTAGCTAATTATCAAGTGCCTTACATTATGATGCACATGAAAGGCACGCCGCAAACAATGAGTGCACTTGCCCAATATGATGATTTGGTCAAAGAAATATTGTTTTATTTCTCGGAACGAATTGCTGCCGCACGTAGTTTGGGAATATCAGATTTGATTGTAGATCCAGGCTTTGGCTTTGCTAAGACTATTGATCAGAATTTTGAATTGTTGCGTCATTTGGATATTTTTAAAAATTTAGATTTACCAATTTTAGCCGGAGTTTCCCGAAAATCAATGATTCATAAAACATTACAAATTAAACCTGAAGAAGCCTTAAATGGCACCACTGTTTTGAATACTCTCGCCTTAGAAAAAGGAGCTGCTATTTTGAGAGTTCATGACGTTAAAGAAGCAGTAGAAACCATCAAATTATGGCAAAAAGTATCGATATAATAAAAAAAATGATGAAATCAGTTATTTTAAGTGTTTTGGCTATTCTTTTGCTAGCTTGCGAAGGAAAAAAAGAAGTTCAATTACCTAAGTCAAATCAGTCATTGGTAACAACCATCGGGGAGCATTCGCCCGTTTATATTTTCTTTGCTTTAAAGGGAAAAGACACTATTGCAGATTTAAATAGGAGCAATACTATTAGTTCGACCCACTGGGTGTTTAACATCGATAAACGATTGCCTCTGCGTTTGGTGATGCCTCAAATAGTGAAAATGCAAACCAAAAAAGAGAAAAGCATGCACAAAAGTGAAACCTCCGAAAACTATTTTTCGTATGCTGATAGTCTTCACAAAAACTTGGCTTTTGTTTCGTTTACGAATGTGGCCTATAAAATGGAGAAACCGAATACCGCAACTTTGATTCTTTTTACTCCAAACAATACCGTTATTGTAGATGCTAAAGAAATTAATAAAACTGCTTTACAAGACTATTTGAATCAATTGCCAAGCAACAAAACGAGAATGCTGTATTTTGGTTTTGCAAAAGAAAGTAGTTTTGATACTTACCTACAACATCAAATCTTTATAAAAGGCTTGCAGTATAACGGATTTGACGCCAATGCGCCTCGACAAGAATTCATTTTTTAACTACAATTATAGAAATCAATAAAATGTTTCTTTTTAGTGTTTATTGATGATGGTATGGTTCGTTGCGTAAAATAGTAAATCCACGATACAATTGTTCAATAAAAAATAAACGCACCATTTGATGGGAAAAGGTCATTAATGATAGTGAAATTTTGCCTTGCGCTTTGGCATAAACCGTATCCGAAAAACCATAAGGTCCACCAATCACAAAAACTAAGGTTTTGATTCCTGAGTTCATTTTTTTCTGCAATTCGGCAGAGAAGCCGACGCTTGAAAAGGTTTTTCCGTTTTCGTCTAATAAAATTAATTGATCGGTAGGTGTAATCTTTGATAGAATCAACTCGCCTTCTTTTTCTTTTTGCTGATTTTCAGACAAGTTTTTTACATTCTTGATGTCAGGAATGATTTCCAATTCAAATTTGATGTAAAACGACAATCGTTTGGTATAATCATCGATTAAGGTTTGTAATGCTTTATTGTCGGTTTTGCCAATGGCGATCAATTTGATATTCATACGCTATTAAAGAGTTAAATAGTGATGTTTTATGGGTGTTGTAAATTATAGACTTAACAGATATGCTTTCTTTAAAGAACAATTGTCTTTAAAGTTTATTGAAAAGCCATAAAAGACAAAACCCCGAAAACATTTTGTTTTCGGGGTTTTTGCGGAGAAAGAGGGATTCGAACCCCCGGACCTGTTACAGTCAACAGTTTTCAAGACTGCCGCATTCGACCGCTCTGCCATTTCTCCAGTAAGTCGCTATCATTTCGTGATTGCGAGTGCAAATATAAGAACCTTTTTTGGTTATGCAAATGTATTTTTATAAAAATTGCACCTTTTTTTTGAGCTTTTTTTTAATCATTTCATTTTCTATGTTTTAGGAGAATAAAAAAAATAAAAAAAATAATTCCAAAAGCTTAATAGTTTACGTATTCTGTAATTTCAAGGCCGTAACCAATCATTCCAACGCGTTTTCCTTGTGCTGTATTGGTAACCAATCGTATTTTTGAAATGTCTAAATCGTGAAGAATTTGAGCTCCAATCCCAAAGTCTTTACTATCTATTTTTATTTTAGGAGCTTTGAGCTCTCCATTGGCTTGTAATTCTTTTAATTCTGCAATTCTACTCAATAGGTTTACGGCTTGCATGTCTTGATTAATAAAAATCACGGCACCTTTTCCTTCATTGTTAATGGTAGTAAACATATCATCCAATTGTTTGTCGGCATTATTGGTTAATGTTCCCAACAAATCGTTATTTACTTGCGAAGAGTTGATTCTTGTTAGGATAGACTCACCAGAATTCCATGTTCCTTTGGTTAAGGCAATATGTACTTGCTTGTTGGTAGTTTGTTGGTAAGCACGAAATCTAAAGGTTCCAAAACGAGTTTGTATATCGAAATCTTCTTTCTTAACAATAAGGCTATCGTGTTGCATTCTATAAGCAACTAATGCTTCAATAGAAACTAATTTCAAATCGAATTTTTTAGCCACTTTAACCAATTGCGGCAAGCGAGCCATGGTTCCGTCTTCGTTCATGATTTCTACAATCACACCAGCCGATTTAAAGCCTGCTAAACGTGCAAAATCAATTGCAGCTTCTGTATGTCCAGTTCTTCTTAATACACCGCCTTGTTTTGCGATAAGTGGGAAGATATGTCCTGGACGAGCTAGGTCGTGTGGTTTTGTATTAGAATCCACCAAAGAAAGAATTGTTTTTGCTCTATCAGAAGCAGAAATTCCTGTAGTTACACCATTTCCTCTTAAGTCCACCGAAACAGTAAAAGCAGTTTCCATAGGATCGGTATTATTGCTCACCATTACATGCAGTCCTAGTTCTTTACAACGACTTTCGGTTAGAGGAGCACAAATTAACCCTCTTCCATGGGTAGCCATAAAGTTGATCATTTCTGGGGTTACTTTTTCGGCTGCAGCCAAAAAGTCTCCTTCATTTTCTCTGTCTTCATCATCTACTACAATGATTACTTTACCTTGACGAATGTCTTCAATTGCTTCCTCAATTGTATTGAGTTGTATTTTATCTGCTACCATGTGTAGAATTAGTTTTTAGAAGGGAATAATTTTTTAACCAATTTTTGAAAAGGTTCTGTTATACGATCCATATTGATCATGCCAATGTCGTTGATGGCTCTGTAAGTTAATAATAAAGCCAAGGGTGTTAATATAAATGAGGACATCCAAGCTCCCATGAAAGGAGTGAGTCCTTCTTCTTGCGAAATTCTTTTCCCGAAAGTGTTGATGAAATGGAAAGTAATAAATATCAACACTGCAAATACTATTGGAAGTCCAATACCTCCTTTTCGTATAATAGCTCCTAATGGTGCTCCAATGAAAAACATTAAGAAACAAGCAAAGGCAATTACAAATTTCTCATAAATGACAAATTCATGACTGTTGATGTTTTTCTGTTTTAATTTCAAATCCGAAAGTGTTCCGTCAATGCTAACCACTGTACTTTGTGTATTGGCCAAAGCATTTTTGTAAACGGTTGCTTTTTCATCATCAGTAAAAGGTGCCAAAGGGTCTTTGGCATTGAACTTTTTGGTTTTCTTTACAGTGTCATTAGTTGGAATAGTTGTAGAAGCTAATGGAATAGTAACTTTCTGATTGATGTTTTCAGAAAAAGATTTGGCTTCAGTGGCTTTGCTTTTTGATAATGAATCGATAGTGTATACAAGTTCTGATACATCTAGCATTCCTTTTGTATTGGCTTCTTTGGTGTCTTCTACGGCGGTAGTGTTTAATTTAGATAAGTCAATATTGATGATGTCTTTTTTAAATGAACTTTTTACAAAAGGCATTTTTTCGCGATCTTCATATTTCTTTGGAGTAACATCTTCATAGTAATAACCATCTTTTAAAACCAATTGCAATAAGTTTGATTCTTCATTGCTAATCAATTCGCCAGTTTTGGCTTTGATGACAGTTTTATTTCCATCACCCATTAATGATTTTTTGTGAATGGTTACGCCACTTAAAAAGTTTCCTTTATCCCCCGATTTTTTATTCACTTTGATGTTGTATACACCAACGGTGTTAAATTGTCCTTCGGCAATAGCTAAGGCTGGTTTTACTTGAGCAATATTTCTTCTAAAACTCATGAATTTATACTCAGCGTATGGAATTACATTGTTTGCAAACATAAAAGCAACAATGCTTAATAAAGAGATAAAAACAATTAAAGTACGAAAACATCTTTGTAATGAGATTCCAGATGATTTCATTGCTGCTAATTCATAGTTTTCAGAAAAACTTCC
>JACCEA010925294.1_pt1 | contig 23923 bp, 25 predicted proteins | sample 7449851 | NCBI WGS metagenome assembly JACCEA01 (sample SAMN15323453, study PRJNA562643) | freshwater metagenome | isolation source: river surface water | place: USA:Blue River Watershed | collected 2017-08-18 | reverse complement strand
GGGTAAAAAACGTTACAATCTAAAGGATTAGAGGGGGAAGATTTTATTATCAAAACCCGTAGGGCTTGAACTTGCAAGCCTCATATCTCGCCCTAACTTTGCATTTATTTTTTTTTATTTCTCGTCAGAGAATAAAGAATTAATTTTTTTCTTTCATTTATTTTAAATCTAGAATTCAATTCCAGAGAAAGGAACAGTAAAGAATCCGAAGAAAGAAGCTATTGTCGAAGTAAGGAATAGGAATTTAAAATCAATCTATTAATGAAAATCAATTCACTATTAAATCAATGATAGCTTATAAAAATGAATAGCATTTAAGTAGTTAATCCCCACTGAATAAGGAACAAATAAACTTATTCATCGTTTTTTTAAATCATAAATCTGATTAATTAGACCTTGAATGAACGAATGCAGTGTCCTAAATTTGTATTTAATTTTTATTCTTATTTCTATAAAGGATGATAGCAAAGATTAACGTTTTGCATATTTATGAGTGGCGGATTTTGAAAACCGATGTTTCATTTTAGCACTTAACTTTCTTATATGCACAAAGTTTACTTTTAGCACTAAACCCGCCATTTCATATATATGTTGTTAGTGGCTGGCGTTATTATTCAGTAACTTCATTGTTTGTAGTTTGTGCGTCTTCTTCAATTTCAATTCCATCTTTAGCAAGACTATCGTAATAAAGTTTTGTTAATTCTGAAGTAAGCAAATCGTCATTTAAAATTTTAATTAATAAATCTTTAGATACTTTAGTGTCTAATGTAAATTGAGTTTCATCTGCATTAAATCTCATTTTTGATTTTGTCAATGGGTGGGATTTTGCAAATGCAATTATATTAGCATTGGGAATGTTATGTTTAATAACTGGTGAATTCCTTGCTACTTTTGTTAACTTTCTTGCAAAACTCACATTATTTACTAATTCCTGTAAACTACCTATGTTACTAATAAGTTGCATTTCATTTATTGCGTTAAGACTTACAGTTGCTTCTCTTGTAATTACATCGTGAAAACCAAAGCTTTTCTCAATTGCATTTAAATCAATAATTATTAATTCTCCATTAACTCGAATAACTTGAAATTTTGGTGTAATTCTAAGTAATTGGTCATCAAATTTTTCAAGTCTTTGATTTGACTTTTTAAATATATGTCCACCTCTTCCAATTACTTCAACTGGAGAAAGTTTTTTAAATAGAGAAACTTCGTTGTTGTCGTCAGCCAATACTACAATAAGAGAGTTTATACTTGATAATTTAGTGTTGTTAAAATTGAAAATTTGTAAATTATCATTCCCAATTACATTTTGTAACATTTGCAATTCTTGAGGTATTTCTAAATCATAGTGGTAAAAACATTTCCCTCTTTCGTCAGCGGCAGAAAGTTGTAAAACAACATAATCATCTTTTGTAATAATATATGTTTGAATAGCAACAATAAACATTTGTTTCAATGTTGTTAAATCATCTTCTGCAATATCCAATTTTTGAGGTTGTTCAACACCTTCTAAATTGGCATAAAAAATTATTTGTAATTCTCCTTGCGGTGTATTTACAAAACTTAAAGCATTATTTAGTTCTAATTTATTCATTTGTATTTACTTTTGAAGCATAATAAATTCGTTCGTCGAGTTTAAAATATTTAACTCTGTCGTCTTTACATAATTTGTCTTTGCTTATTATTATTTTATTGTTTCTTGTTTCTCCATTTCTGAACTCGCCACTTACTTTGTAAATTTTAAATTGAAGAATTGCTAATGTAGGATTTGCATAAAATAAATCAGTTCGGATATAAATTGAACCAATTACGATTAACAGAATTACAAATACAATTATATATCTTAAATTTTCAAACTGGAAACATACAAGAGGAATAATATAAGTTGTTAGAAATGTTAAATGCTCATAATCAATATTTTCTACTTCCTTTATTTTAAATGATAATTCAGGTGTTCCTTTCATTTGATATTTAAAGTCAGCATATGAAAAACAACCAATGATTAGAGCAACAAAGCATAGTAAAGGAATTATATTTGTTTTAAACAAAAAGGCAAAACCAACGAATGAGCAATCTTTTGAAAAACAAAAAGGAACTTTTGCTGTAATGACAATAATCAAAACAAAAAGTAGCCAAAGCGAAAGAAAGAAAAGTCCAATTTTTCTTGTCATTTTATTTATTATTTTCTGTCATTTTTATGGTTTTGCGGTTCGCTACGCATGCCTGTAACGTTTTGCAGCTACAAGAAGTTGGCGATTTTCATCACAAATTTTCATACAAAGAACGAATGTTTGATTAACCACAAAACTATCATATGAAGCAATGAACCGCCAATTTTTTGTAGGTGCTTTTAGTGGCTGGTTTTCTGTCCGACTGTCTGCAAAATAGTCTTTCAGGAAACCATATATTGGTTAATTTAAGTTTCAATTATTTTTAGTGTCCTTGACAGCTTTTATAGCACCAAATATTTTATCATCAATTTTCATCTGATAAAATTCAATGTCTTTTTCTTCTTTAATCTCTTCTGTTTTATTATTTATCCATTTGTATTTATAAGAAATGCATTTTCTGCCTTTCAGTATGGTTTTTATTGTTTGCTTATCCTTGTCCGAACATTTTACACCAAAATAGACGGCCTCTATGCAATTTGATATTGGCAAAGAAATGTGAGAATCATGGTTTGTCGGATTGAAATATAAAAGCCGTAATTCATTTTCATATTTCCAAGATTTCCCTTTTGCAAAAAAGGCATCCTTCATATTTATAGCATTTTGTTTAAAGTATTTTTTCAAATTTGAAGTATACTCGACATCTTTGAAGTAAGCTACATAGTTTTTATTATCATTATCTGTAGTAGTTACATCGCTAGGGAACTTATATTTTATGCAAATGCCATTATGTGAGTCAGCGTAATGAGCCCACATTAATTCGTTAAGATATTCCTTTTTGTCTTTTTTATTCTTCTTGTCATTATTTATCGGAGTGTCTCCCATGTCATTGGAATAAGGTAACTTTTCATTTTTTACAAAGCATGCCACTTTTACTCCACTTAAATAAGCTTTTCTTATCAATTTCGAAATATCATCGTCATTATTCATCAATTCTATTACCGGACAATCAAATATATCATTGAATGTTGTGGGAGACGAAAGATTTAAAGTATCATTAACTAATGATTGAAAAAGAAATTTAGAACAATTACGAAATGAATAGCAAGCTAATCCATGATAACTTGTATGATTGGAAATATCCAATTGATAATATATATGTTTTTTGAATGCTTCAATAGCCAATTTATCATATATCGAACCTAATTTATGCCAACAAAACCCAAGATTACCATAAAGTGCTAATTTTATTTCCGACATATTTTTCACCTTGTTTTCATATTCTTGTATCTCGGTAATTAGAGTCTCAATAATACCTTCAGTGATAGGATTTATTTCAGAAATTGCAACTGAAAAATTGATGAGAACATTTCCATACTCTCTTTCTCCGTCTTTACCATCTACTCTACAGCCAACGACAGTCTTCCAGGTCGAATAATTATTCAAAAATTCATCTACAGCTTGTTGTGCATTAGAAGTAGTTATCTTTTCGTTGTAATTTTTGATAAATATTTGAATATTATTCATTTGTGTTTGCATTCGCAGTCATTTTATTATTTTGGTTTATTTTGTTGGTGTTGGGTTGTCCGTCAACTTGCCACTAACTTATTTATATACGCTAAAAACATTCGCATATACGTCCAATATTAGTTTTGATTAGCGAAACTATTTGGACATTTTCCTAAATTACAAAAATTTCAAACGAGGGATTTTTGTAAGAAATGGTTATTTAGATGTAAATAAAAGCAAATAAATGCTGAATTGCTTAATGAGTATAGTATTTGATTGATTTTGAGATATTTTAAGAATGATGAAAAAATAGTATTTATACTAATAAAATTAGGTATTTATACTATTTTTTATTTTGTTCTGTATCCTTTGTTTTGTGGAATAAATTAGGAAACTCCCCTCCAAAACGCTCCCGATGGAGATGAAGACACCACTGCAAGAGGTTGGAGAACATGGACTGACGATTGGAGCCTTCAGGCAACGAAAGTGACTGGGAATGAATGAAACGCGCGTGGCGATAAAACTCATCTTTTGACATGGAAGCGAGGATTGACTTGATGACTGCTAGATTGATGTGATAAATGACCTTTTGAGAAAAAGGGGAAGGTATTTCAGCACCAGTAGGTCATAATTCTAATTATCGTTTCGAATATGATTTGATATTCAAACATTATTTCTTTTTTCGCAAAAGTGAGAGGTTATGGTCATTTTTGGCGCTAGCGTGAGTTTTTGTATGAGTTAGTTTTGAAAATGGGTTTGGCGGTGCCTTCGAGAGCCTAAGGAATCAAAAGAAAAATAATTTATTGAAACTATTTGAATGCCCTTGGGAAACTGAGGGCATTTTTTATTTGATAGAAAATGTAATTGAAGGTGGTTGCACCATTTTCGTTTCTTTGATTTGGTAAACTATTTTACTTCCCAATTCTAAATAACTTGTCATTTTGTGATAACTTAACTACGAAATACTCTTCCTTATTAATTTCTACTGGAAGTTTGTCTTTTAGAATTGATGCAACAAATTGAATATTGTTTCGATTAACAAACTCAGCGATTTTCACAAGCTGTTTATCGTCCATTAGTTCTTTTTTATCATTTAAAAGAAAATGAAAACAAGGTATGTTTTCTTCGTCTGCAAATAGAGTGTATGCAAGATCAAAACAAGAAATCTCACCTTGCTTTTTCCCTGAACTCATATTTGCATTAAATGCACTGAACTTATACAATCTTTGTCCTTTTCTATTGGTAATAATGTCATATTTTACTGCATACTGTTCACCATACAACTCATTCGAAATTGAAGCAAAGTGAACATTAAATTTATTAAGTTGTGTTTTCACAACTTGTTCAAAGTCATCACTGAAAAGTTCGTTATCAATTTCGCTTAATTCTTTATTGAATTCTTTAAGGTTGGTCTCAACTTCATTTAATTGTTCAATAATATTTTCATATTCACCTTTTTTTCTGTACTTTTCAGTTAATTCAGCTATGATATTTTCCAATTCTTCAAACGAATCACTTTTAGAAATTTCTGAGGTTAAAACTTTTTCATCATCGAGAAGCCTTTTAAGTCCATTATTATTTTCTAGGATTGCTTTTTCTATGGATGGTAGTTCCTTTGTAATAAACTTAACCTTTTCTCCAATCATTGTATTATGAAACGAAACAAGGTCTGAGAATGATTTTTGTATTGAAGTTATCTTTGAGGTTGCCTGTTCGTATATTATCTCTAATTGTCGTAAATCAATTTCTGATTTACTTGATTTAAGTTCTGCTTCTGCTTCTTGAATAAGCTCTTTACGAATATTCAATTTACCAATAACCGAACTTATTTTATTAATCTCATACTTGACTCTATTTAGCCTATCTAAGTCTTTTTCAAAATTTTCATTCAGATTAAAACTGCTCTTTTTTTTGTTTAATACTTCAATATCATTATTTATAAGTGAAAGAGCGGTTTCGTAAGCTGTTTTAGTTTGATTCTTTTCTAGCCTTGTTTTATAAGTGTCTTCTTGTCTAATTTTCGTTAGGATTTCTTGCTTACTGTTACCTTTTGTAAATTCACATCCGAAAAGAAAAAGATAGAGTGTTTCATACTCTGCATCTGAAGTAAAAGTGTCAAGAGTTTTAAGAGTGTTATTAATACTTTCATCTTTGTAGCGAACGTTGTGAGAAATTATTTGTCTAAATGTAGGTTTACTTGCTTGATGTTCTGGAAAAACAAGATTACTTAATTTTATATCAAACTCTTCCTCAGTTAATTCTTCGCCGTTGATTTTTCTAATAATTTCTCTTCTAGCTAAAAAATTCCTTTCTAATACAATGTCTTCAGTTCCTTTATCTAAATCATTTGTGAGAACAAGGGTTATTAGAACTTTATTTTCAATTAGAAAATCCTTTACTAATTTATATTCTTGCTTTTTTGTTTCGTGGTCAACATATATATGCTTGGGATTTGCCCCTAAACAGAAATCAACTAGTTTAAGAACTGTCGTTTTCCCAACACTATTGCCAGTAATTTGATGTTCGCTTTCGTCAATAATCAAATTAAGCCCTTTGTGAAATTCAATTTCACGAATGACCTTAGAACCGCTAGTAATTATTAATGATTTTATGAACATAATTCTATTTCGCCTTTGGGGTTAAGTTTTGCAACTTCTAATAAGTATAGCCAATCTAAACAAAGTATAAACACAGAAAATGACATTTGCTTTTTTAATTTCACCTCTTGGTATAAGTCCAGCATTTTATAACTAGTGTCTTTTTTTAATGAATCAATTACAAATGCACCGTTGTAGTAAATGCTGTTGTCAGGATGAATGTTATCAGGTAGTAGCATAATTATAGCTGTCTGGGTTTTCAAAAATTTTACATCTAATAAAAGCATCGACAACGAGAATGTTAATGCAAAGTTCAAGTTCGTCAAATGGAATTGCTGTATAATTGGAACTATTCAAAATCTTTTCCTCTACTTTTGAAATCACATAAAAGAAAAGCTGATCATCAGTCAAGTTGATTTTTGATTTTGCATACTCCTGTCTAATTGTAGAGAGAACAGAACTACTTTTGTTGCTCCCTTGTGAATCGAATTCTGTGTAGATTTTGTCTACTCTACCATAATGAACTGAATAATCGTCAATGATTACTTTTGCAGCATTCAAGTTGTTGTAAGAAATTTTTCTGTCAATCTCAAAGCTGTTTACTTCTGCAACTGGTTCTTTCTTGTCCCAATCTTCTTTTGAAAGAATATTTATAACAGCCGCCAAATTGGATTCCAACTTCATCGTGTCAATTTCTATAACCAATTCCTTTTTTACAAATTGGTAAATTCGTTCTTGATCGTCAATGTGCAACCCCCTTATTTTTGATAGAATAGAATTTTTATCAATGATATCTAATGAAGGAGAGAAACTGATTCCATGAGGATTCTTGAAAGTGTCTTTTCTTAATTCGTCAGCGTCTCTTGCAATCGAAATAAACTTGAATGTGTAACCCATATAAGTTTTAATAGAGTTCTTGGAAAGAGAAGACTCTATTTTTTGTTTACTCGTTGTTGACGAGACTTGAATTACAAACTTATTCGTATGGTCAATCAAATCAATCGCCTCAACATTTTGCTTGCTATCGTTTTCGTTTGAAACAGTCCAACCGTAAACTTCATTCAAGAAATATTGGTAAAAGTTTTCTGAATGTCCATTATAGTCCAAAATGTTTAACCTGCCTCTGGAAATTATCCGAACTGCAAGAAGGTTCATACGCTCTTCTATGACATTAAAGTAATCTGGTCTATTCATTTTCTGTTGCAAATTTAATCATTTCAAACCTAATTTATGTCGTCATTTATTGTTTATTATCCTTTTTCTCTTTCAAGTTATTACAGTCTTTTACACTTTCCAGTAACGTTTTGCAGCTACCCGAAGGGCGGGACTTTTACCACAAAACTTGATTTGAAAAACTAATGTTTGTTTAACCACAAAACTGTCTTTGGAACACGAAACCCCGCCTTTTGGGTAGGTGCTGTTATGCGATGGCCTTTTTCTGTCGTCCGTTTCCATGTCAGATTGTTAAGAATTGTTCGTAAAGAATTTTTGCATAATATTTTCCGTATCTGTTTATAATAACTTTGCTAAGTAAAATTGGTAAAAAGTATATTGAGATTAAAATAAAACCCAAATTTCTTGTCGCAATGTCACCAGTGCAAAGCGAAGAAATAAGAATAGTTAGTGAGATTACAAACGCTAAGAATGAACCACCAATTAGGTTTCTGAAAAAACCATATTCAATATTGTGTTGTAGTAGTAAAGAGTTGTCTCTTAGAACATTTCTAATCTGTGAAACGGTTGTCGCTATTAGTTTTCTTGCTCTTGGTTCGTCTGCCGATTCTTCAGTTGAAGAAAGTAAAGTAATGTCAAACTTGTTTTTTATTTTATCTTCAATTTTTTGCTTTATGCTTGTTTCAAGTTCATTATTTGATTTAAGTAATAAGTTGGTTGTTGGCATATTAATTTCGTCCTTGAAATAAAGTCTTTGAAATATCTCTTTAGATAGGAACCGATTTATTTGAACAAGCAAAAAGATTATTGCACCTGAAAAAATCACATCTGTGATTGTCGGAAGTCCTGTATAAATATTTTCGAGTTTATCATGATATATTGAAGCAACAAATTTGTTGTAAAGAATTAAAGCTGATATTGAAGTCAATACTGTGGGAAATAATCTAGCTTTTAAATAATAAGTGTTTACAGCCATAACTCTTATACGTTTAATTGTCCGAGTAAATATGCATTATGAACGGAATTATAAGTAGGAGCAGTCCAATTACGTTTTGGATTTAATCTAAAGTCTTTTGCAAACTCAAAGTTCTTTACAAAAATTTCAATTTGGTCAACAGCAATATCTAAGATGACATAACCTGCCTGATTATTTGTTATTCGTGTTTCAGGATATTTTGTGTATGCTAAATGCTCAGAACTTGCATTTCCAAATAGTGTTACCTTAGGTTTAAGGGTGTCTAAAAAGTCATAATTTCTACTCGAATCTCTCCCATGATGTGGTGCAAACAGGATGTCAATATTGGAAACATCACTTTTATGATTTTTCAAAATGTAATCCCATGAATCATCATGAGTATCTCCTGCTAAAAGTATTTTCCATTTACCACCGTTCTTTTTTGGTGGAGTGAACAATATTGCATAGGAAGAATCATTGTAGTCTTCTGTTTCATTGCCTAGTTTAACAAGTTCAGCAGTAGGACATAAGATTGTAATATCGTCTTCGTTGAAATACAGATTATTCGTTTTTGAGAAATATGTAAGTCTTTTGGTAGCTGTTATTTTTCCTGCTCTTAAGTTTTTATAAAATTTCCAGTCTTCTTTGTTGTAGCCAGCAAAGAATCCAGTCAAGTCTATGTATTTATCATTATCAGTATCCCATGTATTTGTGATTTCAAATTCATCAAACAAGTCTTTTATGCCGTCTAAATGGTCCATGTCTGGATGAGAGATTATGAACCTAAAAATATCTTTGACCTTTAGTTTGTTCTTTAAATAGTCGATTGGATTATCAGGGTCTTTCTTTTGATGATAATTTTTCTTGTCTGATGGAACAAATGTTCTATTCCGCATTTCTTCTCTTTCTTTTGAGGCTTTTACAGCTTTTTCTTCTGCTGTATCTTCGTCATTGTAAGCGTTACTTACGTCCATAACTGTAACACGTCCAGAGTCATGTTGGATTATGTTACAATCTCCTTCTAATACGTTTAAAAAATGTATTGTCGCCATATTTCTTATTTGTCAGTTTTATGTTGTGATGTCGGTTTTAGGCTTTCGCATAACTTATTTATATACGCTAAAAACATTCGCATATACGTCCAATCTTAGTTTTGATTAGCTAAACTATTTGGAGATTTTACTAAATTACAAAAATTTCAAACGAGGGATTTTTGTAAGAAATGGTTATTTAGATGTAAATAAAAGCAAATAAATGCTGAATTGCTTAATGAGTATAGTATTTGATTGATTTTGAGGTGTTTTAAGGATGATGAAAAAATAGTATTTATACTAATAAAATTAGGTATTTATACTATTTCTTATTTTGTTCTGTATCCTTTGTTTTATGGAATAAATGAGGAAACTACCCTCCAAAACACTCCCGATGGAGATGAAGGCACCACTGCCAGAGGTTGGAGAAAATTGACTGATGATTGGAGCCTTCAGGCAACGAAAGAGACTGGGAATGAATGAAACGCGCATGGCGATAAAACTCTACTTTGGACATGGAGGCGAGAATGGACTTGATGACTGCTAGATTGATGTGATACATGACCTTTTGAGAAAAGGGGGAATGTATCACAGCAACAGTAGGTCATAATTCTAATTCTCGTTTCGAAAAGTTATTTGATATTCAAACATTTTTTCTTTTTCCGTAAAAGAGCGAGGTTATGGCCGTTATAAGAGCCAGCATTAGTTTTTGTATGAGTTTGTTTTGGAAATGGGTATGGCGTTTCCTTCGAGAGCCTCAGGAACCAAAAGAAAAATGATTTATTGAAACTATGTGAATGCCCTCGGGAAACAGAGGGCATTTTTTGTTTCTGTATGACTGCAAAATCACGATTTTGCCCAACAATGGGAAATTGATGATTGAATATAAAAAATAATGTCGCCTCAAACTGAGGCGACATTATTTTGTTTAATCTTTTACTGTTTTTAGTTTCTTACTCAAAAGGAGTTTAAGTTCTATTTATTTTTTACTCAAAATGATTTGAACTTTTTTATCAGGAAAACCTTTAGTTTTTGTGCTTTCAAATTGCATGGTTTTTCTAGAACGATCCAACACATCATATTCTCCACTCAAAGCATTGGCGAAATTATCTAAGGTATCGAGGGTATTTGGCTCGCATTCTTCACACAGTACTTGATAGTTGATGTAAAACTTCTTAGCTTTCTCGTGGAATTGCCATTGGAAAATTGCATCGTAATAAAGAATGTCAGGGTTTCCAAGAACTCGTTTTGTCCAATAAGTTTGTGGTACCGAATCATAAATATTTACACCTTGCGTGATTTCCCAAGAGCCAGAAATCTCGGAAAGCGTGTCGTTGATTTTGATGCTTTGCACTGTCCACGTTTCTCCTTTCATGAGGCGTTTGGAGTAGAATTTGTCTTTGTTGCAGGCGAAAAGCGTGATTAAAAAACTAAAAGCTATTAGGTATTTCATTGGATGTTATTTTACAATTAATTGTTTGGTTTTACTTGCTCCAATTGTGTTTAACCTTACAAAGTACATACCTTTAGCAAGTGGTGAAACATCAAAATTAAATTGACCGTTTTGACCTTGAATAATTAGGTTTTGTTCTTTACCCATTACATCAAAAACACTTAAAGTTGCTAACCCAGACTCATTGCCTTCAACTACAACTCTTGTTAATTGAGAGGATGGATTTGGGTAAAGTTGGAAGTCAAAGTCTGATTTGGCTAAAATTGAATCTTGTTCATTTTGACTACTTGTTCCGTTTTGACTCACATTTGTCGAATCTTGTACTGTTTTATTAATATTAACAAGATTTCCCATATAATTCTGCCCTTGTGGATTTTTATTTCTACAAAAGCTATCAACATAAGTAGAATTTGATTGATACATAGGGTGTGAATAATCTAAAACTGGTATAATTGATAGAATAATTTCCGGTGAGATTGAACCCTCATCAATCGTTGTAATACTATTTCCAGCTTTTATATTTACTGAATACCCATTGGAGGTTGAAAGATTTCCAGAAATCGTAATGTCATTCCATGCTTGACAAGTATATAATGATCCAGATAATTTGCAACCTCTTACTTGAGAACCATTAAAAAGAGTTGTGCCAAATTCTAAATTTTCATTATAGGGGGTCATGTCTAATTGTTGAAATAAATTAGGAGCTAATGAAGTCGATATTTTTGAAATATTTGAACTTGGTATTTTAAATGATAATATTTGAACTGTTGTGTTCTTATTATTAGATGTGTTAATAGTTTGATATTGAATATCAATCATTAAAACCAACTCAACATCAAAAAAATCTAAAGTAACTCCGTTTAATTCTGATATATAATCTCCAGTAAGTGAAAAAAATTCTTGTTTTAAACCGACACTTGGAATAAAATTATAAAAGGAATTAAGAGGTATAAATGGAGTTTCAAATAATGCGGTATCATCAGGATAAGTTGTTGACCCGCTTGGTAAAAATGGACCCCAACCATTATTAACATTATTGTTAAAAGGAGTTCCTGAATAACTTCTTAAAGGATCATAAGCATTTACATTTTGATTTGTTGAAACAACATTTGTTGTATAGTTTGGATCGATAAAAGTGTTAAATTCTTGACCATTTGTAAAGATATATTTATTTTTCGCTTTAAATCGTAATTGAGCTTTCACATTATGTTTCTCAATATCAAGAACTGTATTTAACGCATATTTTATATCTTCTGATAATTTGAATTGAAACTCTCTAGTCCAAGATTTATAAGTAATTGGAGTTGTCACACCATTTGATAAAGTAATTGTTTTACTCAGTGTTGTCGAAGTTCCTGGAACAGGTCTTTCTGACAGAATCAATTTTGGAGTATTTAAAAGTGCAAAAGTTCCCAAAACATCATTATAAACTGGATAACTATACATAGAACTTATTATTGGGTCTATAGTATCATTTTCAACAATTATTTTTGTGGCCTTCGTTCCATAAGTTCCTGGAGTATAAAATGTTGGCCCTCCTTTTTCTTGCCATTGAGTAATTAAACCTTTAAAGTGCATTTCACTAAAAGTAATACTAGGTGTTGGAGTTGGTGCACTAGGTGTTGGTAGTTTTTCAAAATCCTGCTCAATAAATGTTTTAGCATTTGATCCCAGAACTTTTTTTCCTATTTCAAGAATTTTATCAATATCAAAAGTACTATCTGCTTTTTTTATAAAATCACCATATATTTCATTCATTTTTGGATACCAATCTGTTAGTTGAGCTGGCCCTATATCAATTGCAGATGGGTTTGCACCAAAAGTTAACACTGCTGTGAGCATGTACTTTAACATTTTCAAAGCGCCTAAATTGTTTTCTACTATTTCATTGTGAAATTGAACATTTGCAGAATCTATTAAATAGTTATTGTATCTAATAATATAATCATCTACAAGATTTTGAAGTCCTTTATAAATTAAAACCCCTCCTTTTTCTGTATCATTGCCTTGATAATCAAAACTTGATAAGAAACTAAAAGTATTCACTTGCAAACTATTATTAATTATATCATCATCATTTACAGAAAGAGAACGACCGTGTAATTTTATAGATTCACTTTTAATTTGATTAAAAGATAATTGAAGTTGAGAAGGATTGTAGCAAGTACAAGGATCATAAGCGACTTGAAAATCAGCACTAAACCATTGTCTTGCCGAATTGGTAGCCTTAGCTATTGCCTTCATCGTTTTGATTTTTGTTGAATCATTTAAAGCTTGATCTTGTCCTTGATAAAGTCTTGCTAAGCCATTAACATTAGGAGTCTGTGGGTTTTTAAAGGCTAAAATTATTTCAACCGCATCAGCACCAATAGGAAGAACATTATCCAAACCAAAATTTGCAAACACTCTTACTACTCCTGAATATCTATTATAAATTACTATATAAGGTATTGCTTGAAATGATTCGTTATTGGTAACCTCAGTTACATCATCTGGATATCTTCCAAGATTAATTAGTAATAATTCCCATCCGTTTTTTGATACAGGAATGGGTGTTTTAGAAATATAATTGTAATAGGGTAGGGTTTGATCCGACCATATATTGTCCATTTCTAATAAAGTTGTACCAGACCAAATCATATTAGTCAAATCAAAATCTTCTAATTCACCTGCAGGGGTTAAGGGATAAAAATTTGTTCTATTTAAGAATCGAATATCATTATCGGTTAATAAATTCCTAGGTAAATAATCATTGGTAGGGTTTTGATAATCGGTACTTACATTGTTATCACAGTCTGTTTGTGAAAACAATAACGTGCTACAAAAAAATATGTAGATAAAAGAAAAAAGTTTTTTCATGATTTAGTTTTTTAAAGTTTTCGTCCTTCATAAGAGAAATATATAAGATTGTTAGCTAAAATATCTCCTATTCTAATATTAAAAATGTATTGGTCATTTTTAAAATGAATGTTTCCATTAATACCATTACAACTAACTTGACCAGTTTCAAACCAAATTTGATTATAGTTAATTAGAAATTCATCCATATAACCAGCACAAGAAGCCCCGTTTCCATCGTAATTATAGATATTAAAACAATCGTTCCCCCATCCGTTAGTTTCTATTTTGGTTGTAATGTCAAAACTATCTGGCAAAAAAGGAGATTTTACTCTAAATGTTCCAATGTATTTTAAATTTGAATATGGTTGTTGAGCTTGAATCGTAAGAAATTTAGTTATTGAATCTTTTCCGTCATCATTTGGAAAGCAAATAGAGTTTGGTTTTTTTTTAACCACAAGTGTTATAGGTACCGTTTGTCCAATCCAATTGTCACTAAAAAATCTAACCAAAGATCTTGTGTGAATAATTTCTGTACCTACATACCAAGTATATTCCGCATCTACTTCTTTTGCTGTAAATTTTACATTTTTTGTATCAAGAATAGTGTCTGTTTCAGTCAAATAATCATCAATATTATTTCCAAAAAACATTCCCCTCTCCTCCATTGTAAAATTAGCAGAAACCTCCTTCGCACAACTACAATCCAATTCCTTCATTTCAGGTTGAACTTTTTTGCAGGAGTATTGGGCGAGTAGGATGATGCCTAGTGCTATAAAAATCAGACGTTTCATAGTTTATTTGTTTTCGAGTGCTTTTGTACGTTCTTCTAATTGAAGAATGTATAAAGTTAACTCTTCTACCTTTTCTAGCAACTTTCTGTTTAATTCTCCTAGATCTAGTTCGCCTCTTTCTTCGTATTCTTTTGCAGAAGGGATGTTTGGTAAATGTTTGTTAGTTTTGATATACGTTTTTAATTCATTTAGTGACATTAGTTTGTAAGAAGGGTCAAAAACGTAGTCAGGTATAGCTCCTAAAGTTGTGGTATATTTTCTTGCGAAAACTTCACCGTTTCCTTTTACAGCATAATTGATAACATTGTCAGAACCTCTTACATTCATTGCTAAAGAAGTACTTACTGCTGTTTTCAAACTTAGCGCGTATTTTGTTCCATAAGACTGAATAAACAAACCATTGTCAGAGGAAGGAGCAATAATGTTCATACGAGCGTTATCTAAACTTAATATATTTGATACCGTACCAACCCAAATTCTACTACTTTGATTTGAAAATATCATACCAACATTAGGTACCGCAATTCTAATATTACCAGCTTCGCTGTTTTCTATTGAGAAATCATTACCAGACATTCTAAATTCCGTTCCGTCGGTATTTGCCATTCCTGTAGTGGTATTTGTGAAACCCAAACGTGTTGTTTTACCATAATTTACAGGAGCTAAAATTCCATTTCTATCAGCAACAATCCAATCTGCCGTTCCATGTAAATGGAGATTGAAATTGGGAGTTGGTAGATTATTAGCCGCAGTTGTGTTTTTTGTACCAATACCAACATTGTAGTTTGCAGTAGTGTTGTTCCAAGTTGAATTGATCTGCCCGAAAGAGATTTGTGCTGCCAAACTTGAAATGGCGAAAAAAAGAATTTTGTTCATAATAGATTTTTCATTAAACCTATGAACTTTAATGGAGTGTGTTTTTATGCTTCTTCTTCAAAATGTAAATTACATAAGCCTTTAATTTATTCTATTTTTTATATGTCACTGTAAATGTGAGTATTGGAGGTTTGATCTAAATTGTTGAATTGAGCTTTTTAACTAAAAGAATGGTATATGTACTAGGGATAAATAGTATATGTACTAATGAAGAGATTAATTAATGCAACACTTTGGCAGTTTTATTGCATTATTAATTTTAAATAAGGGTATTTAACTTTTCTGAAAATATAGAATAGAAATTTATATTTATAGTTGACTTAATTTTGATTTATCAACAACAGTAAGTTTCGACTTAATTGTTGCTTTTCTTTTGTCAATTAGGTTTAACTTAAAACCAATACAATTATCCTCAGTAATATTGCACATGTCACTTGTAATATTTGCAATCTCAAAGACAAATTTAACTTCATCATTTCTATTAAAGTTTGTTACGGTAACAGAATATTCGTTAGGTTTTAGAAGTTTCTTTTTTAATCTATCAACACCAGTCTTCGTAATATCAGTGTGTCTAAGGATTTTTGATGCAATATCAAATTCAAATATTACTCTAAATTGTTTATGATCTATATTTGTTGTATTCTTTAGAATAAATTGTTTCGAGAAAATGTTCTGATGTGTTCACCTTCATTTGTTGTCATTGGAAGTCTTGAAATAACATCATCGTCAACATAAAAACATTTCATTTCCTGTATACGACCTTTAAAACGATTGTAAAAAATAGTTATTATTGACCCAATTGCTCCACCTGAAAAAAAGCTAAGTATTGTTTTTGCATCCATAGAATTTACTGCTGATTTTGAGCTAGATAATGTGTCAACTGAGAGTAAATACATTATTATATTTTTACTCATAGTTGATGTTTGTTATGTTTCCAAATAAATCAATTTTATATGTTCCAAATCTGGCAGTTATTCCAACTTGTTTACATAGACTAATTGCAAGATTTTTTTTACTAAAAGGGACTAATATGTAAAATGAAGCTTTTATTTCTGTTGCATATTTTTTCCATTGATTCGTTGCTTCTATAATATTAATGCTATCATTTGTTTCTACCTCAATAATAAATTCAACTGTTTTTGTTCCTTTTTTAACCAATACAATATCTGGGTAATTATCTCCTATCCAAACATTGTGTTCATTACCAGGGTTTATATAAACGTCATGATTGCTCTTATCTAGCCTTTCTAATGCAAGTTGGATCACTTTATCATGTTGGCTTTGAGTTATATAATTTCTTTTTGGCATTTTAATTTTTTACTTTGTAAATGTTAAATATGAAATAAAGCCTTTTTTAACCTTAAAACACAACTTTGGAAGTTGCAATAATTAATAGTTTTATTCTATTTTGATTTTCTTGATCTTAGTATTCGAAACACAACAAAACGTCCTTTTCTACCTTGTCTTTTAAAATATCCAATCTAAGAAACAAAAATTTAAAAACCGCCGAATCTGATATTATCAGATTCGGCGAATATTTTTATTTTGAATTTAAATTGAAAGCCTGTTCTAAAAGTTTTTTTTGTATTGTTACTTGCTCCTTTTGATAAATACTAATATCAACTTTATTGCTCTGAAACTATTGGATATTCTTCACAATTAATGACTACAATCAAGTTGTTAGAATTTTGCTTATTTAGTACTAGTTTAACTTCCAGTAAATCAGCAAAAGGGGAAAGTGACTTCATATTATTTTCGTTTTCTTTGGGAACAAAAAGATCTAATTCAAAAATAGGATGTTGATGATATGGTGTTAGCTGACTAGATAAATCTAACGGAAAGTTATTTATGGAGCCATCTGTTGAGGTTGATTTAAAATGAACTTGAAGTCCGTCTAGCAGACTAACCCATTCTGAAGTCGGGCGTGTTGAAAGAAATGGGATTTGCATTCTTTTTATTCTCAATCCACTAAAACCGTATTTACAATTAAACGTTTTTTTTGGATTTGTGCTGTCAAGTGAAAAGATAAATTGTTGCTTCATTTTGTATGTTTATATTTTCTTGCCTACTCTATCCGGTTTTCGGCTTTTCCGTTTTTAGTGTAATTTTTAACTTAGTATTTCAATGTCAACAGACAATGATTCATTTAAATCGTATCTTATTGTAACTTGGTTATATGTATTTGCAATTTGTTCCGAATTCTTATAAACGAAAGATTTTGGAGTACCTTTCATAGGTCCATTTCCTTGAATCACTTTAAGATTAAGTATTAAAATTTCTGGAATAATCCCTTGAGGTTCAGCTTTTGTAATTTTAACCTTGTCATCTATGTGATAAGTCATAATTGAACCATGAACATAAAGTGTAATAGGGTTCTCTTTTAGATTCATAATGGCATTGGCAGCAATGTTTCTCATATATTTGGTTTTAATTTTATGCCTACTCTTTAGTTTTTCGGCTTACACTTTTATATTGATTTTTAGATAATATAATTTTCTTTTTTCCTTTTAAACTTGCTGTGAATGTATCGTAATTTAATATAATGATGAGTTTCAAACAAGCTTAAATTCGACCAATTATGAAATTGAAAAGTTTCTTATTATTGATTAGCTAAGTTGCAAAGTATAGCGACTTATGATTTTTGATTGTAATTTTCAATTCAATAAAATGTGATAAAATAAAACTATGAAAGTCTTATTTAGTTTAGCTTTTGGAGAAAAAATAGTATTTTTTTGGAAGTGAAAAACTAGTACTTGTCCTATTGATTTTTAGTACATGTACTATTTTAAAACTCATAAAGTTGAAAAACGTCACCTCATTGGGTGGCGTTTTGTTATTTAATCATTTTGTAGCTTAATCATGTTCTGACTTACAGTCAGAAATTTTAAAAAAGGAAAGTTAGACTGATAACTCAGAAAAAAACATTGATTTTTAGAGACAAGAAGTTTACGTTTTCAGATACGAGAACAATCTGCAAGCAATAATTTTTTTACGAAGCACAAAGCTTCACTTGAGCACTTAACCCGGTTTTTGCCAAATGTCTTTTAATGGCGTTCTTTTTTCATTTCGCTTCATTTACTTCTTCTTCGTCTTGAAATACCGAACTTATTTTGTCAAGCATACTTTGAATTTTCGCTTGCTCTTCATCTGAAAGATTTGTAAAATCTGTATCATCAAAAACATTGTTTGTTAATAGCTGACTTACCATTTCAGTATATGAAAAATCTTCAACAATTGTCCCTTTTTGAAGTTGAACATTAATCTCGTTATTAGCGTCTTTTGTAAAAATTAGTTTCATATTATTCGCTGAATTTTTTAAGGTTATATTTTTTTACTCGTTTCTTGATTGATGGTTTTCCTCCATCGGTGATTTCTGCAATGTGGTCAACAACATCTTTACCATCAATTTTACCTTCTAGTGGACTTGATTTTATTATTAGCTTGTTGTTTTCGTTTCTACACAATACAATGTTTTGTGCGTCAGCAAGCATTGGAATCGTAGCATTATGAGAAACAAGTATGATTTGTTTTTTTGATTTTATTTTTTTAATTGCCTTGACTAATCCTTTATTGATATAATTTGTTGCTAGATTATCTTCTGGCTGATCAATGATTATTGGAGAAATGTCTTTATCATAACCTAAAATTATATCTAGAATAATGGATGTTTTCCAACCTGGACTTAACTTTTCAAACTCCCTACCATCATTCGTTATTATTTTATATTTTTTCTTATTTAACGCCTCAAAACTGCTGTAAACTTTTAACTCAAAATCATCATAATTTCTTACTAAAGGTCTTTGTTTAAAATTTGATTTAAAGAAAACGTCTGGAGTAATACCGTCAAAATCAGGAATGGTTCTTCTCAGGAAATTGTTTACAACTTCAAGAAATTTATCTTTATTCAACACAAAATCATTTTCAATATAAAGTTTATGTCCCATAGATTCTATTTCTTCGGAGCCGAATGTAAGAGCATAGTTAGAAATGATTTCTAATGTTTTATAGAATGCCCGATATGCTTTAACATATTTGTTTAATGACTCTATAAGTTTTTCAAAATTTTGCTTTTTTGTTTGTTCTTCTGAATCATTTACTTTTAAGAGCTCATCATATTTTTCCTTTTCCTCTATTACAATTTTCCTTGCTTCCTTTTCTTTTTGTGAATATTCAAAACTTAAATCTAGTTCAGCTTTTAAGTACTCTATCAACTTTGTATTATGCTTGATGAAAGGGAAATTTGCTAAGAATTGTTCAATCTCCTCAAGGTTTGAGATAAACTGTGTGTAACGTGGTGTTGAAAATTGAAGCTTTTCAATTTCGCCTTCAGCTGGAATTATTTTTTCAAAAATATTATTATCAATATTACTCCTAATCAAAAGTCTTGAAAGCTTGGGGATTTTACTGAGAGTCTCTGTTTCTTCTTCCAATATTTTTACATTTTTCACTAAATCTTGGATGTTCGATTTAAATAACCTTAACCCCGTGTTTATACTTTCTTTTACTTCTTCGTCACCAGGAAATACACGTTTGATTACATCAATATTTTCGATTTTGTCATCAGTTACATTATTTACAATTCCCATAATATAATTTTGATGTAAGTAATGAGGAATCATACCTGAGGGATTATCAATCTCTATTTTATCAATTTCATAATGAGTATAAATTGAGGAAGATGTGTTTTTTGTCAGCTGCTTTACGATTGAATCAACTAATAGTGTTTTGCCACTTGATGAGCCACCAATAATAACATTTAGACCCGATGTTAGCTCAACTTCGATTTCAATGTTGTCTTTATAATGTTTTATTGATTTAATATTTTCCGACCAAATTTTCGGCTTTTCAGCAGAATAAATAAGTCTAGATTGTTCTGAAAGGGAAAGACGTAAACCGTTGAATGTTGGCAAAGCCAACATCCAAGTTGGTTTAAAAGGATTTTTGTCTTTTCCATTCGGGTATGTTGATGGAGTGTAGTTGTCACTACATGTAATTAGGTTTACAAATTCACCTATTCCAAGTCGCTTAAAATATTCTTGAGTTTTTTCTAATCCTGTATCTCCTCTTGCTGTAAATCCTTCGAAATGATTATAGTATATATTTTTTTCTAATGTTGTGTCCAGTTTTACTCCATCAGGGATTGACGTATTAAAAGTAGCGTGAGATTGACCTCCATGTGGCAAAAGCATAAAATCATAAGAATCAAATTTGTTAATGACATCTTGAATCGAGGGAATTGTAGTATCAAGTTTTTCGACAACTTTTTTGGGATAAAGTATATTTAATTTTTCATTTAAATCGTCTAGAATGGATTCCGTAATTTCTTCTATATCAAAATAGATATGGCAATGGTATGCTGGACATCCTTCGTAATACTTAATGTGAAGTTCAACACCGAGAATAATATTTATATCTAGCTCTTTTGCTTTTAAGTAAGCTCTAGTATTTATAAAGTTATGGTCTGTCAAAGAAATAAGAAACTCAGAGCCTTTATTGAATTCCAATATTCTTTTGATTAACAAATCCAAGTCATAATTGTCATTTGGTTGGTCTGGATTTTCCGAGGTATGAATGTGAAGGTCTGTATATATTGGATTCATTTTGTCTAACGCTTATGTAAATTAGTTCTTTTGTTTCGGTAGCATTTCGATTACTTTCTCTAAATATTCGTCTATGAAGTTATTCATTTCAATATCATCATCTTCGAAAGTCATTTTAGCAATTTTGTCTTTGGAATCTATCAATGTTTGCGAGTCGATTTGCTTCGCAATTTTCTCAATGCTTTCATCCAAGTCTTCTAATAGGTCCTTTGTTAACTTTGGGTTTACCAATTGCTTAATATCAAATGCAATTTCATCTGTCATAGATTGGACTTCATTAATATAGTCTTCAGTATTTTTGAGTCGTTCTTTAATATTATGCCTTCCGCTTAACTCATGAGCTAAAATTGGAAATATTTCTGCTAGCTCGATAAGGATTTTATCGATGTTTTCAGCTAAGTATTCAAATTTATTTTCTTGTGTTTTTGTCTTTAAAATCATTTGTTCTAAAAATGGTTTCCATTCGGTTAAGCCTAAATTAAGGTCTGGATCGGTTTTGTCAATCCCAAGTTTTAAAGCCATTTTACTCTGTAAAATTTTGATATACTTGTCTAAATCAAGATCATTTGAAAGCTCTCGCGCAAAATGATATCTTAATTCTAGCAAAAAGAACAAAAGCTTTTTAAGTTTTCGTTTGTCTTGCTTTTTATCAGCAAAAATTTTACCTCTTTCAGAAAGAACCCATCCAAGAGCAACTCCAAACAAAGGCAATATTGTTTTAATCCATTCCATGTGATTTTTTAGGCTTTAATTTTAATTTAGGGTCTTGACTAAACTTGCTACTTGTTTATACGCGCTAAAATCATTCGAATTTACATCCAAGAAATGTTGTATAGACGAAGCTTTCAGAACTCTTTGTTAAAAATACAACTTATTTAATCATCTGTTTTTTGTAAGGGATGGATGAATCTATTAAAAATTAATAAAATTAAATGCTATATTGCTTATTGAATAAAGGATTTTGTTTTTTTAGAACGTTTTGATAATGATGAAAAATAGTATTCATACTATAAAAAATAGTAATTGTACTATTTTAAAATTTTTAAAATAATAAAACACCACCTCTTAGGGTGGCGTTTTATTATTTGATCATTTGATGGCCGATTAAGGTTTTAAATTCTTTCATGGATTGAGTGAGTTTGGCGTATACTTTTTGAAATGGGTGGTTATCAAATGGGTATAATTGTCAATTAGATAATCTATGAAATGAAAAAATGTTAAAAAGAATTGTGGAGATTAAATTCTTGTCTATATTTGTGACAACAGTACCCGAGATGCATACCGTAAGATCTGCACTCGGGTCATTTTTTTTATGCCCATGCCAAATAAACTTCCTCGAGAACTGGATGAACAATTGGAGCTTCTCATTGAGCGTGGAATGACTGTCAATGATAAAGCTTCTGCACGTCATTTTCTACAAAATATTAGTTATTATCGATTAAAAGGATATTGGTGGGATATGCAGTCTGATAGAGAAAATCATATTTTCGAAGCAGGTACATCGTTTGAGCAAGTTATTGAACGATATAATTTTGACAGACATTTGCGCATTATTTTATTCGATGCCATTGAGCGAATTGAAATTGCATTGAGAACGAAAATGATTTATCATTTATCTCTTGCATACGGTCCGCTATGGTATTCTGATGATTCTATTTTCACGGATAAAAATAAGCATAAAGTACATTTGGATGGATTGAATCGGGAGTTTGGATTTAGTAATGAGATTTTTATTAAAGATCATAAAAAACGTTTTCCTGAGTTTGAACCTGAGGCATGGAAGATAATGGAGGTAGCATCAATGGGGACTCTTTCTAAATTTTATAAAAACCTTAATCATCAACTCCGAGAAAAATCAATAATTGCTAATGAAATGGGGTTGAACTTACACAGTGAATTGTCTAGTTGGCTTGAATCTATTGTTTATGTTAGAAATATCATCGCCCATCATTCAAGATTATGGAATCGAAATATGGTAAAAATCCCAATAGATGATATTAAAAATCCGCAATCTGATTGGTTGAATGACATTCTTTTGCCGGTACAAAAGAAACGCCCTTTTTTAATTATTTCCGCAATGATTTATTTATGTAATGAGGTATCACCTAATCATCATATTAGAACTAAAATTTTAGAATTGATTGAAAAAAATCTAACTGTTCCAATCTATAAATTAGGTTTTTTGAACAAGTGGAATGAGCAACCTGTTTGGAAGACATAGTTAAAAGATAACAAAGAACGCCACCTCATCGGGTGGCGTTTTTTTTGTTATCTAATCATTTGATGGCCGATAACAACTTTCAATTCTTTGATTGATTGGGTTAGTTTGGCGTATTCCTTTTCTTTTTGTTGGAGGAGCTGCAGGGCTTGGACATTTTTGCGGAATTTATCCGGGAAATGATTGGCGTAATTGATTCCTTGATGGATGAGGTTGGAAAGTTCTTTTTTGCGAATGAAGGGAATAACTGAACCGCACAAAACTTGGTGAAATCTATGACCTTGCCACAAGGCGAACAGGATCCAGTATAAGTTTTCTTTTTCTTGTTCTGTTTGGCAAATACAAACAAAGCAATTCGGGCAAGGCTCTGTAAGTGGTTTTCCACTGTTGTTTCCTCTATTAAGGATGAAAAAATGGGGTTTTTGATACGCTGCTTCTACTCTGTGCGTTTTTAAATTGAACTGAAACATAATTATTGGTTTAAAAATTATGCTCTCGGGCACTCCCTTTTTGCGCTTCGCGCACACACAAAAAACCTCAAAAGAAAAAAAAGGAAAAAAAAAGAAAGTGCCAGCAAAGGGGCAAGGATATGAGGTAGGCAAGTTTTTTGATAAAAAAATACTACCCGACCTATGGGCGAGAATTAATAGTATTTACAAGAAATATTGGAGGGGTAAAAAACGTTACAATCTAAAGGATTAGAGGGGGAAGATTTTATTATCAAAACCCGTAGGGCTTGAACTTGCAAGCCTCATATCTCGCCCTAACTTT
>JACCEA011662251.1_pt1 | contig 23932 bp, 44 predicted proteins | sample 7449851 | NCBI WGS metagenome assembly JACCEA01 (sample SAMN15323453, study PRJNA562643) | freshwater metagenome | isolation source: river surface water | place: USA:Blue River Watershed | collected 2017-08-18 | reverse complement strand
TCTTTACATTGGTATAGATTAACTGGTCTACCATTTACAACATCAGTGAATCTATGTTCTATAAATTTTGAGAACAATCTTTTAATCATAACACTTCAGTTAATATTCTCCACTCCTTTAACATCATCCCTTCAAAAGTTACTTCGACAGGAATGTTTTTCAATTTATCAACACTATCTACCTTCGCATCCTTAAGAAGTTTTGAAACAAACCTAATTGTTTCGTCAATACCTTTACTTCTATCTTCTTCAGTCCACTTAGTGTGCTCACTACGTTTAATCATCTCCGGGTCCCAAGCACCTTTGAAATCACCAACACCCCAACTACCGTTACCAAGTGTAACCGATAAACCAATACAGGCGTCTTGATAACCACCGTGTCCGAATCTTACCGATTCAATTTTTCCTAATTTCTTTTCCATACTATACAAAATAATATTTTGATTGAATATAATTTAAGTTTTCCATCTCTACCCAATCTTCGGAAAGACCGTGACCAAATGTGTCCTTACCCTCAAAAGTCCATATTGGATTAAACCATTCTAATGGCCCACCTTGTTTAAAAACTTTTCTGAAGTTACCATCATCGTAGACGTCAACCCGTTCATTTTCATATGCCGATATCAAACTGTCTCTACTTGTTGACATCATAGCAATCTTTCCAGATTCGGCTCTATCTGTTACGGGATTCATTATTAGAAAATAAACCTTAACTTGTTGTATTGTTCTTGTTTCCATATTTTAATTTAATTCTATTGATAATCTAATCACTATCGTTTAGATATTAAATGATTTAATTTACGAGACATTTCACTCCAGAAGTCGTCCCAAAATATTGCCATATCGACATCACCCATTGAATCGGATTCGGTTGTATATTGTGCTTGTGCGATTGACATCAAAACTTCAAGAATGTAGAATCTCCCATTGGTATCCATTTCAGAATAAATGTTCATATAAAATGGATGTGAAATATTAATAGTTACTTTAAACTTACCTTGTTCAGTAGTTAAAAACCAAAATCTACCAGTATCTCCTAAATCGGCAAATTCAATGTTGAATGTTTTCTTATTTTTAATTCTTGCCTTCTTTGGTTGTTCAACAACTTCGGTTTCTTCGGTTTTATCATAAGGACCTCTTGGTCCCCTATCTTCTTTTGGTCTTTTAAAGTTAGCATCTTCAGCGGCTCTATTAAGTTTGTTTTCGTGTTTCTGCAACTCATCAACCATATCTTTTTCCGGCTCGGATAGACCTTTTTCAGATCTTAATCTTAAACCCCAAGAATACATCTCCTTCAATTTAACAATCAAATCAGATAACTTTGGATATAAATTCTTATCTAAATTATCAATGTTCTTTGTCTTGTTAAATTTAATCGGGAATACATCTGTTAATTCTTTAGGTACAGTAAACTCAATACGGATATGATTTTGAGATGGGTGCTGTGCCAAGATACCAAGTGTACCACCTGTTTCAATATATTGGTCACCATATACAATATAAACGCCCGATTTCTTTAATGTGAAACCTTTGTCGACATTTGCTCTATCCCAAGAGTGTCTATCAATCTTTCCTTCTTCAAGACAAACGGCATCGATTTTAATTTCGTGTTCTGTACCATCAGTACCTTGAATAGTTGCAAACGTATAGTTTCTACTTAACTCTTTGTTATCTCTATATAATGGATCATTTGGTGTAACTTCATCTCTTAAGATGTCACCATCTTTAATCTTACTCACATAAATCTTTGATTTGTTATTCATCAACGGTTTACTGAAATAAGTTGCAATGGAATTCTTTAAGTTACCAACCAAAAAATGTGGAGTATTCTTAATTGTAATTTTGGTTCCGATTTCATTTCTATCTGACTTGTATACATCAAAATGTAAATGGTCAACAAATGGTGCATACACAATTTTAGTTGCCTCATTTCCATCAAAGGTATCAATCTCTGCCCAATATTGGTCATCACTTAATCCTTTTTGGATATCAAATAGATTTAAGATTGCCGTCTTTAAACCCATACCGAAATAACCGGTATCTGTTCTACCGTAATCTTTATCAACACCGAAACTCATTGAGTCGAATAACGTTTCGGGAGACATCCCTTTACCATCATCAATGATTTGGAAGATGTTTTCTTTCTCATCGTAAATAATTTCGATTTTTTTGGAACCAGCATCAAGCGAATTTGCAATTAATTCGAACTTGGCTGTATCGTTGGTGTAACCAACGCTTCTTAATGCTTCTGTGAATACTCTTCTGTGAACTTTAACTTCGTAAGTACCCGTTTTTTCTCCTACCGATAAACCTGTGTTATCGGACACTGTTTGTTTTTTCATTCTATTTTGTTTTTTATGTTATCGATGGAAATGTACCACCAAGACAAATATACAAAATATTTTTGAAATAACAAAAAAATTTTATAATAAATTTAATGAGTTTGGATAATATAATAGAGTTGGGTTTTTCTTTTGAATGTCGATGTTTGGGTATTCTTCCTTGAATTTCATAACATCAAATCTTTTAGTGATTAAGTGATGTCCATTCTTGGTTGGAATGATTGCCTCAACCTTTGGACCAACACTATAACCTGTTGGTATTCCAACTTTATCAAACTCAACTTCGGTTATTGGTTTACAATTATATTCAATGTGTGCAACCATAAGTGGTGATGGTGTTGTCATTCCATCAACATCAATAATCCATCTCTTCTCACTAGTTTTAATTTGACCCACAACGGAATCGAATAAACCTTTTTGATTATGTTGTCCGTTCTGAATTCGTTGAGCTAATGATACCATCATATTCAGTGACACGTCGAAATGATTTTGTTTCTGAACGTGAATGTATGCTCTTGCTTTAAACATCTCGCACATTTGAATAACCTCATCGTATCTACGTTCTAGATGTTCGATACTCTCAATACAATATGTTTTGATTGTTCTAACCGACTGATGATTATCTTTCTCACCTTCTGGTTGATCCTTCTTACGTTTGAAAACGTACAGCATATAAAAATCTCCGGCGTCGGAGAAATTTAATAACGGTTTAATAATTTCAATATTGTTTATCATCTTAGTGGTTCATCGTTAATTCTGTAAATTTGATACTTGTCTACCTTGTCTTCGTCCGCCCTACCCTTAATAAATTCTAAAGTGTTCTTAGCATCTTCAATGTCACCATAAAATACTGTGGTGTGGAAGGTGTAACAATTTAATTGATTCTCCTCTTCTGACCACAATCTTGCAATAACATAATTGAATCTATCCATTATTTGGTTGGGTTATCTGTTGTTAATTTTTTTATTTTATCTTCTAGTTCCGATACTCTTTTCTCTAACTCAACAACTCTTCTAACTATATTGTATTTTGAATCTAATTTAAGATCTCTATCGCTCATCCCATTAGTATTTATTCTTTTCCGATTTACCTAAATGTGCTCTACCTTTAATTGTTCCATTAAAGTTGTCCTCTTCAATATTTCTATCAACAATCAATGAGGTGCTATTAAGACTTATCATTTCTTGGAGTGTTTTCTTTGCGATTGAACCCGCGTATTTTCTTTTATGTTTGGTGTTGTCGGCACCTAACAATGGTGCCTCAAACTCAACTTCAACCTCCAAACTAATTGTGTATTTGAATAACATATGATTATTTTAGTAGAGTAACTTCAACTCCTTTTAATTTAATTGGTTTTTCTTTTGACCCAACAAGAATATCAATTCGTTTCTTATGTCTCTTGTTCATTACATCTTTAACAGTGTAAACACCATTATACTTTCCCGCTTTTCTAATTCTAACCTTCTGATTAAACTTCCACTTACGTTTTAAATCTCTTGATACCGCAATGATTTTGTGTTTCTTTGGGTTATCAGTATCTATTTTAAAACCTGAAGCGGTAATGTTTGGTGTTGAATCTGTTTCACCTTGGGTTGGACTGTACGTTGTTAATGTTACAACCTCAACCTTAATAGGTTCTACGTGTTTACTTACTGGTATTTCACGTGTTAGATTGTTGTGACCAATTGCCTTCGGGAATAATAATAAAAATAGTATCATTACTTTCATAATTCCAAAGGTATAATTTATTCTAGAATATTCCAAAATATTTTATGAATTCTTTGTTAACCCCTCAAAAATACCTTGAGAAGACGACGCAGCAAATAACAAATACAATACTTTAGTAATCCAATGCCACGTGAATAAATTAGGTTCATTTGATATGAACCAAAATATCACATACCAAATTCCAGATCCAAACACAATCGACAATACCAATACTAATATATTTTTTACTATTTCCATATTAACCCACGTAAAATTCTTCTATTAAGTTTTCACCTTTAAATTCTTTCCTAACTAAATAACATTCAGTTTCAGACGATCTTAAACTTTTTAATCTCCTCTCCGCTTGCTCAAGTGAATCACATTCAACAACTTCCTCACCCAAAACAATCTCATACTTCATTGTAATTTTCATATTTTATTTTTTATTCGTAGCTTTCTCTATCAATATTGATAACGTAAGGAAATCTAGGTATACCGTCTGGTGTTAAATTGAAATATTTAATGGTTGCCTTCTTACCTATTAAGTTTTGTTTATCTTTCAGTAGTTGTGCACCTTCCTCCCAGGAACATTTAACGTTTGATTTAAATGTCTTCCCATCTATTTCAAATACCATATACCCAACCTGTCCACTCTTATTACCTTCACCCTCAACCACATCAATGATTACATACTCTTCATCAACGAATGATTTATGTTTAAGTAATGATTTACTACGTTTGTTTTCATAGTGTGAATTAACACGAAGTATCTGTCCTTCATAACCATACTCAACATACTTCTCATAAAGTTCCATAACTTTATTCTCATCACCAACTGGATGAGTTGTGACGTATTCACAAGTAGATGGTAACTTAACACCATACAACGCTCGGAACCTTTCAAAGAATGTTCCACCTTGTGATGGAAAATCGTAGATATGATATTTGATTACTCTTGAACACTCATCTAAATCTTCTTGTGTTGGTTTAGTTTTCTTAACTAAGGACACAATCTTATTGAAGTCGTTGGCTAGTTTATCACAATACAATTCACCATCGAATATGTGATTAGGATTCTCGTCGAACAATGGTTTCATTGATTCGAAGATGTGTGGTGCGGATAATATTTGTTTACCGTTTCTACTCCACATACCATCAGACTTAACGATACAACGAATACCATCTAACTTTGGTTGTGAGAAGATTGGGTAACTAACTTTATCTTTATGGTCTTCCCATTTACTTGCCAACATTGGTTCGAAGTATTGTTTCTCATCAATTGAATTGATGTCTTCAAAATAACCTCTTTCAAGTTTAATCTTTCTCTTAGCGTGAGCTTCAGCAACTGCTTGTTCCTCATCTGTAGTTTGATTAGACTTACCAGTGTTCTTACCTTTACATACAGTCCACTCACTTGTAACTTTCAATCCATCAGTTTGTCCTGAAATTGTTCGGTGTTTATTACCTTCAACTTCAATTGTCCACTCCTGAATCTTATTACCTTTGGTTTTCTTATATATCGTTTCTAGTTTCATATTAATCGTTTAATGAACCCCACTGATGAACAAACGCACTTGCAATTCCATCAAAGGTTCTGTTACGAATTCTTTCTCTTTCTTTTGGGTCTTTTGATGCCGCTTCAGCATACCACTTAGACATTCTCTTACCACTCTTGTATGTGATGAACTCACCTTTACTTACAATCTTAGTTGGTGTTAGTAATGGTAATCCCTTCAACCATAAACAAGTACTCTTACTTGCCTCGTGTCCAAATTGCCAAGGGTGAACAACCTGGTCAGGTTTTCTCCATATAGTACTCATCACACCAATAGGGTTCTCAATTGCAATTCTTGGTATGGGTGCGTTAGCTAATGCCATAAAGAATTCAATACCTTCTTTCCTATGTTGTTGTCTATCAGGAAACCTCGGATGTGGTCTACGTTCTGATGTTGGTAGATGTCCATCTTCAGGATGATAAAACCATTTGTTACCTGTTACAGTTAAGTAAGTACAAGGTGGATGTGCAATCATCAAGTCCCAACCTTGGTCTAATATGTCTAAGACATTTCCTTGGTAATGTTTACCAGGAGTTTCTGATGGTTCAAGATCACAAGATGTCGCATCGTGTCCCATTTTTGTGAACCAATCTCTAACAGTTCCACTGAATTCGCAAGCAATTAATACCTTCATAATTTATTTTAGATTTGACATATGGTCGATATGTTTATTACACTCTTCAATTTTAGTAGTCATTAGATGCCTGACAATCTTACCAAGCATACAATCATCCTCAGTCGTTAATATGATTGAGGATGGTATTGTTATTGACTTCTTAGCATCCTCTGATAGTTGGATACTTTGTTTTTTGTAGATTTCTCTTTCAGTGTTCGGTCCCATATTAATCTACTTTATGAAATGTCATTTCTTCAACGGGATAACAGTTACGTAAAGCTAAAACAAATGTTTTTAAATGATTGATACAATCATTATCAGCTCTGAGTACTGCCTCTGTTAAATTATTATTCACTATTGATTGTACAAAGTCTCCACCTTGCCAACCCACATTGTCTCTCGTTCTCATAATAGAAACGATGATGTCTACAATGTGATTACTCGCTTGAATGTTGTATCTCTTCAAGAAATTTTCTGCCGCCGGATAGTAAAGTTCTTCTGACATATTAAATTGATTTATATAAACGTTTGTGATTATAAAGTGCCACTGGATTTTCTTCTGCGATTAATCCATATTCATTTCTTACCTTATCATAGATAGACTCGGTATCTTCGTTGATGTGTTTTGAGATGATGTTAACAAACCCATAGTTAGATTCATCAACAACCTCTTGTGGTGTTCCAGGTAATCCACAGTAACTAGCCTCACCAACTTCGCTGATGAACATTCCACTATAGAAACCCTTCAACCCAAAACCATCAACAAACTTATCAGCGTTACACCAAATGAATACTGAGTTGTCTTTCTCTGATAATAAAGGAACCATTGTGTCATCAATGATATACGATGCACCCCATCTACTACCTGAACTTGGGTCGGTGAACTGACCTACTGCGAATAAACCAGCAGGACTACCGTGTCCCATCATCATTACTCTATCGTGTTCCCCGATAAGTTTTCTTACTTCATCTTTTGTTATTCCACCAGTGATTACTGTTTTGTTTGGAATGGACTCATAAACGATATCCAAAAAGGATGTGCTTGGGTCCGACGGATGTATTATTAATGTTTTCATTTGACAAAGATATATGTTTTTTTGGAATATGCCAAAATATTCTAATTTATTTTAGAATTTATTTTTTCTACAATCTTTTCGTAATCTTCGGCGTACCCTTCTTCGAACTTAGAACGGTCATTAAAGGTGTTAATTGAATGAATGATAGTTGTATGGTCTCTACCATTTAAGATGTCGCCAATCGACTTTAAACTGTATTTAAACTCAGTTTTCATTATCTTACAGAACATATGACGAGCGTCTGAAACCTCACGCTTATTGTATTTGCGTATAATATCTTCTACTGAAATGGAATGGTAATCCCCAACTATTCGTAAAATCTCTATTGGGCTGATTTTGTTTCTCTTAAACTTACTACTTTTTTCGGGGAGGTCCTCTTTTTTAATACCTGGGAAAACATACGGACTGATTCTTCCTTTCATATTTTGTTATTTTAAACAAACATACGAATATACTAAATAACCGCCAAATATTTCTAGTATTTTCCTGTAAAATATATGTAAATCACTTCTGGAATCTTGGTACAGATGGTTTCATTACCTTGACCGTCGGTACAAGGGATAGATGGTAAGTCTTTAGCGTACTTACGTAGTTCTCTAGGTGCCTTCTTCAACCTATTAACCACACTTTCCCTCGAATATAATTTATCAGAATCGTAGTGTTCTTTAATTAATGAGGTATATTGAGATTCGGATATTACTATTTTCATACTAATAAATATCCGAATCTTTATTCTTTTTACTATCTTTCATTTCTAAAATCGAATGACCCAGATCTAGCTTGTTGAGGTACGGGTTCTTCCATTACATCTTCCTCATTACCCCAAGACATTTCCATTGGTTCTGGTTGACTTGGTGTATCTGGCATATCCTCCATCGCATCGACTAGTGTTTGAAGACCTATTGGATATTCTCCACGATCTTCCATTACACCTACTTCCTCTTCCACTCTTTGGATACCTCTCCTGATTCGATTAACTCGTTCTTCCGATTGAGGTTCAACCATATCTATTGGTTGCATAATCTTGTAACCACCAAACTTAGCTAAGAACTTATCCTCAGCCATTCTATCTTCATCAGATAAAAGGAATCGATTTGTTTTTGGTTTATTTTCCATAGACTCAACACGAATAACTTTTAGTAGTTCGTTGGGTAATTCACTTTGTAATGAATCGATACGAGCGTCTTTTTGGTTCCACCAAGAAAACTCTGGTTCGTTCTTATCTAATGAATTGAAACTTGCAACCTTGTAACCTGTCTTCTTATTTAAACAGTAAATCAACACACCTCTAGATGCATACTTTGTAAAGTATTCTGGATTACTTTCAGTAGTTGTACACCATTTGGTGTTTGAACCATACTTCTTAGAAGCATTAAAGGTTAATGGTCTAACAAATAACCAGTCTTCATCTTCATATACTACTTTAACTTGTTTCTCTAACTCTTTACCTTGGGCGACAATATCAGCAATACTCACGGCGTTATTGATTTCATCAAAGAACTGATATGTTGATACGTCATTTTGTTTAATTAAACCTCTCTCGTTATATGCACAAAACCTTTGGAAAGTTTTAAGATCCGAATTATTAAACATACCATCAATTATGCGATAGAACAACACTAATTGTAAATCGGATATATTATCTAATTCAGTTCTACTAAAACCATATTCCTTTTGTAAAAAATCTTTTATTTCACCACAATGCTCTGAAATATTAGGTGTTTTTTTCATTATCCTCAACAGTGTTTCGGTGTATTTCGTTTTCTTATCTGGACAGAATAGAGAAAACAATTCAAACAAATTAAGATTGAATTCTGGATTAACCTTTAGTTCTTTTGTTCTAGACATAATTGGTGTTTTTATTAATATAAATAATTATTTTGGGAACTCCAAATAATTAATAAAATTTTCTTAAAACTTCTATAACATCCCACGCATCTTCCAACGCATTGTGGGTAACGATTCCACTAACTCCTGCACGTTCTTTACATTGTGTTAGATTTGGTAATGATGTATCATTACCCCAATCAACCATTAAGATTGCCGGATCTAAAACTCTTTGGCGAGTACGGATTAACTTCTGCCACCAAGGTAACTCCTGTAAGAACAACTTATCAAATGTTCCGAAGTTTTTACCTGCAACATTAATTGTAATTGGTTTTGTACCATTGTTAATTGATGGTCTCAAATAACCATTACTCATTTGGACGTATCCACCACTATTATCACCTCCTTGGAAATATCCATTTGCTTCTAACCACCAATAGAATTCTTTCACAACTTCTTCTTTCTCATAGAATTTATAACCATATGGTTGAGCGTCCTCCATCATTGTTAATTTCTCTCTATCTTCTTTGTTCGCCTCCAAATATAATCCCATCAAAGAAATGATATGTTGATTCATTGTGAGTGCTCGTGGTGAACCGACAATTTCATTTTGGAGAACGATAGCGTTGAACTTAGGACATTCTGCAAACGGTAATTTCTTTTCGGTGTCTTCGATGATTGCACCGATAGATAATACTTTGTTTTTCTCGTGGTCAAGACCTGATGTCTCGATGTCTATTGATACGTAAATCATAATATATTATTTAGTGTTTTCTTAGTATTAACCATATGGGTGAATGTTGATTTGAACCAACATTTATTTTCTTCCTATGTTTTCCAGGTTGATATTTGTTTTGTGAAAGATTGTGATGTCTCATACCACTTCCAATTATATGTAACCGAGGATTACAAGAAGATAAGATTAGTGTTATGAGAAACAAACTAATTATTTTTTTCATAATCCTAATTTAATAAGTTGTTGAATAGTATCCTCAGCCGAAGTATGTAAAATACCAATACCACCCGCACCAATCCATCCGTTAATATTATCAACTCTATCGTCAATAAGAATGTTGTTAGGACCTGCAAAATCTTTCTTATGTTTAGCACTTCTAAGAATCAATTTAACACCTGGTAATTCTTTGTAAACCCAATCAAATTTTGCAACTCTTGAATCCTCTTGTCTTGAGGGTGCCGATAACAATTTGGGTTCATATTTTTCAATATAAGACCATAACTCTTTACCATCTGACATCCATTCAAGGTTAATCCAAAAATCATAACCCGCCGAGTTAATCGGGTCCCAAAAATCGGTGTCACTTCTGTGTGAACCATCTAACACTTCCCCTGTTAGTTCTAGATACCCTTTATCGAAATCGACAAGTACCCCGTCCATATCACAATATATTTTATATTCTCCCATAATATATGTTTTGGGTACAAATATAGAATATAATTTTGAATATACCAAATTTACTAGTTATAAAAAATAAAATTAGAACTATATTTATAATATATGAAGATTGTTATAACAGAATCCCAATTTACGAACATTAAAGAAATGGTGGTTAGTTCCCTACCAAGTCAAAAACTATTGAAGTGGTTTTTAGATAGGGTTGATCATACTTTTGTGTTTTTTGATACAGAAACAACTGGTTTAGATAGAACCCCTGCGGATAAACCTATAAATCAACTAACACAAATTGGGGCAATTGCCACACAGATAAATGGAGAAACATTACGATTTTTTGAAATAGATAGATTCAACATTAAAATTAAATTAAATGATGATTTGAGGGGACAGGTTGACAACGACCCAGACGCTCCTGAAGATGAAGAAAGTCCAGAATATAGAAAATGGTTATTTGGTACCAAAAAAGGTATTTTAAAATATAACCATTATGATTTAGAGAATTCAGAATCTTTTGAAGAAGAAAGAAACGCATTGACTCAATTTGAATCCTTTTTAAAGAACTTTGACAATGTTACTTTAATCGCCCACAACGCACCATTTGATTTAAAGTGGATTGAGTTTCATCAAGAATTTAAAGATAGTACTGATGAGATTATCGATAGTATCGATTTCTTCAGAAACTTCTTTTTCCCAACACTTGAGATGTTATCTAGACAACAAGCTCAATACCAATACAAATATGACCAATTTAAATCGGGTAAAACTGGTAAATCTGCCGCGTTAGGTAGTGTTGCAAAAGGATTTGCGGACGATGTTAATCAACTTAAAGAAAAGTTAAAAGGTGCTCACGATGCTGTGGTTGATTGTGAAATCACAATGGAAGTACTTGAAAAAGGATTGGGGATGGTTTATCGTTATCTTAACGATTAAATAAAAAAACCCCAAAAATTTGGGGTTCATTAAAAAATAATTAAAATATCTTTATTTTGTTTTAGCAACAATCGTTGGATTGTCACTTTTCGCATTGTCAATAACATAGTATTCACCGTTCTCGTCTTGACCTATGGTCAACTCGTGGTAATCTGCTCCAGGTAGTTCTTCAGGTTGGATTTTGGTATCAAAATCATCAAATTCTTGTTGTTCCTTTAGGATTCCCTCAACAATTCTAGTTATATCGGTTTGTTTTAATTTAATAACTTTAGCCATAGTATCTTTTATATATAAATATCAGGTTATTCGGTTAAGACTTCTTACGGTGTAAACCTTTTTTTTGATTCAATTTACGGGAGGCTTTAGCCATTTTCTCCCTATTTTTTTCTTTTTTTTCTCTGTTTGTCATATTCTTAAATATAACAAAAAATAAAAAAGGGACACCTTTCGGTATCCCCTTTGTTTTTCAAGGATTTATATCTTATTTCATACCTTTATACAGTTGGGGTGCGGTACCATAAACTGGTAACTTACCATCCCATTTGTTGATCCACTCCAATTGTAGTAACATTGGTGTGATTGTACGTTGTTTTAAACTATTGGCCTCAGCCTCCGCTTTAGCTGCTGTTAACATAGCTTGGGCATTACCATTTGCGGTTGCAACCTTAATCTTAGCTTGAGCTTCGGCGGTCTTAACTTCATTCTCCGCTCTTAATGCCGCTTGAACTGCGTTATTCTTAGCCTCAATTGATTTCTTAAATGTCTCAGGGTAAATCAAGTTTGATGTGAACTGATTAATAATGAAACCCTCTTTCAATAATTGACCATCCAATAATCTACGAACCTCAATTTCGAACACTGCTCTGTTACTAATTAACTCATCTGCGGTGTATTTGTTTGTTGCCAATCTAAACGCATCGTATACTGCGGTCTTTAAGAATCCCTCTTCGATATCTTCCAATGGTCTACGATACTTAGCGAAGATTGCTGGAACTTTATCTCTTTGAACTGAGTAGTTCATAATAGGTGACACATTAAACTCCGAACCATCTTTACTGTTCACGATGAATGAATTTTCATTCTTATATTCCTTGTGTTGAATAAACGTTGGGAACTCATAAATTGCAGTTGTAAGTGGATTAAAGAATACCATACCTGTAACCGCAACTACATCGTCAACACCTTTGTTATTACCATACTGATTTACTTTAACACCTACGTGTCCTGCGTCAATTCTCTCGCAAGAGAAAAATAAAAAGGTTACTGTAAAAAATAACCCAACTCCGATTAAAATGTTTCTCATAATTTGTTTTCTTTTTTGTTCTTGTTGTTTATTAAATTCCGATTCTAATTTATTTAGTTGTTCATCGGTTCTTCTATTTCCATACGAATCAAAACGATTATCGTATCTATTGAATGCTTTCATATTATTTCTTTTTTGTTTTTACTTTTGGTTCTTCCACCTTTTTATTAACCGATTTCTTCTTTACGGTTTTTTTCTTTTTAACGATTTCTTCTTTAGGAATATAATCTAATTCAGTTTCTCCTGGCGGGATTACCTCTTCTTTCTTAGATAAAAATTCATACAAATCTTTCCACTGTATGAAGTGATAAATAAATAAGACGGTGAAGATACCAATTAATGCGGACAATATGTTTAGATAACTGTCAGCAGCTGTCAATCCCGGAAATACAACATATTCGAATATAACTCCACATCCGAATATAACTCCAACAACAGCCAGGACACTCTTGTCGAATACTTTTTTTAAGATTTCATTCATTTTGTTTTTGGTATTAGTAAGTTTAAAAAATGGTCGAGTTTAAAGTTCAAATAAAATAAATCTTAAATGAGTTTTAAGGATTGAGAACTGACTTTTGACTAGTTGAATTTATAAGTGTTGAATACCTTATCTTAATCTGTTTATCGATAGTAGTTTATCATATAGTTGTTGATAACCAAACGGTTATTGATTTATATTACTATCCCTTCTCCCTCGACCAAGGTCTTTAGCCTTCGATTATGGTATTGTGATTCCATTGATCCAAGTCGTCTTGAATCATCTCAATACTTTGTTCTAAATCTTTAACTAGTTTATCTCTTTCGACGACGTTTATTTCGGCGTGTTTAACAATTTGAGTATCGCTATCCCAACGAGACTGTACTTTACCACTTTGACAATTCAAAGATTTCAAATACTTAACTTGGTTTTTAGTTTCCGCAAGTCTAAATATTTGTTCATACTTAGGTCCATTTGCCAAATGAATCCTTGCTTTCAATGTAACTAACTCTTCAGATAGTTGCATCCATTTTGCCATAGATTCCACTGCAGAGTATGGTCTTGGGTTACCTTCATCGGTAACATTATACTGAGAAACTTTATTCCACTCCTCAGCCATTAATCCAACGATTTTATTCTTTCGTTTTAGTGCTTGTTTAATGTTCATATACTAGTTTTAAAATTTACCCCATCCGGATTTTTCCATACAAATTAATCGATATTGTTCAACTAACTTTAGGAAGTTTATTAATTTTTTCATTACTTTAAAATATAAATAAAATTTTTGAAATAAAAAAATTTTTACCCAACAATTCCTTTCATATCATCAATGTGATGATCCAATGGTCCCAATTCAGAACCAATTGTGACTTTTTTCATTGGGTTAATAATCTCACGATGTAAATCGTAAGGTCTAAATTCTGGGTGACCGTCCATACCAACATCCATTCGTCTACCATTTGTAATCTTCTGTGAGTGTGGTAAGTGGCAATGTCCGTGTAGCATTATTCTACCCTTACGTAAACCATTCCAGGATGATATTGGATAGTGCATACATTCCATAGTCTCACCCATATAGTTCAATTGTAAGAACCATTGCACACTATTGAATAGACTTTGACAGTTCTCTCTGTTCCTATCGATGTGGTGGTCGTGGTTACCTAAGATTAAATGAATCTCTTGACAGATAATTCTGTCTCTTAACAATTGAATGTTTTCAAATCCACCGAATGACCAATCACCAAAATGAATTAACACATCTTCTTGGCCAACAACTTCATTAATGTTGTTCACAATTGCATCATTCATCTTATCTAATGTTGGGAAATCTCTAGTTTGATTTACCGGAATGTCTCCATTTGCTAATCTCCAATTAGTTGTCCCACGACATATGTTGCCGTGTCCGAAATGGGTATCAGATGTTACCCAAACTTTTCTACTATCCTCTATCTTTAACATCTTAACTAAATTCTGTTGATGTACTCACTCGAAGTCCATCGATTATTAAATCATCGTGTTTATTATCGTCTAACCAAAACGTACCGCGTCCTCTCATTCTTTCTTGTTTACGGTATTCTTCATTAACAACCAATCCATCAGGTTGACCCCATTCAAGTGCCATTGCAATAAACTCTTCAATATTCCATTCTTCACCATATTCATCCACAACTCTACCTGAACGTATGAAAGACAGTAGTTCTTCTTTATTGGAATAGTATTTGTCATTATGAAAATTCCAACAGAACTTCCAACCGCCACTTCGTTTACCTAAATGAATGTTAGTTCCGTCAATGAAAATACCCCACGGACTTTCTCTACCCCATTGATCATCAATAGGTTCATTAAAACCACACTCAATGTTACCTGGCGATAAATCTAAGTTGGCAATACGTTCTAGTAGTTTGAATTTTCTCTCATCCATCTCGGATGCCTGAGGTATTCGGTAGTAATTTGTTCCCATTATGTTAGTAAGTTTGTACAAATGTACATATTTTTTTTGATATCACGAAATATATCAAAAAAAAAATCCCCAAATTTCTTTGGGGATTAACTGAAACCTGACTCAGGTCTATCCAAGAATACTATCCAAGGAGAGGTTTATTTTTTAATTTGATTAAGAATGTCTAATGAAAGTTTAACAACTGATTCGTTAATTTTCTCAATATCTGATCTCTTAACGTTCGCATATTTTAAAGCTGATTTAGGTGAGATACCTTCTATCTTCGCTTTGAAATCTGCAATAGCTTGTCTTAAACCTTCAGACACTGCGAAATCTGACATAATCGATTTATCTTCAGTAAATTGATCATTGTCTGTGTTTTCTAATTGTACTCTTTTTTCTACGGTTATTAAACCTTCATCTAAATAACCACCGTCTTGTAATGTGATTGGCTTCAATCCACCATTTGAGATTCTATATTCGTCTGGTCTTTTTCTACCAAACTTATTTTTCATTGTAATTTTCCAAACAAATTCATTGTTTTCTCTAATACCTGTAATTCCGAATTCCATCTTCATTGAAACGTCAAGATTTAATTCAGAGAAACCTCTTTTGTCTAATTGGAACACACTAGTTTTACCTTCATATCTTTTATCGTTCTTTCTAGTTTCCTCCCAATTGCTATATCTTTGATTGAATTGTCTTGCTAAATAAGTTGTACTATTTTCTTCTGTATTTTTACCTGCAATTCTAGCAACAACTGACTTTAAGAAAGCTTGAGCGTTTTCATATGTGTTGAAACTATGAACTTTATATTTTATTTCAGAATTATTCCAAACATCTGTATGTCTATCTTCAAATTTAGGGTCGTTAACAATGATTGCAGGAATACTTCTTTTAGATAGTACTTCGTTAAATTGTTTACCCTTATCTGACTCAAGACCAAATTCTTCTCTAAGAATTGGATTGAATATTCTTCTGATGTTTTCTTGGACATCGTAAGTTTCTCCACTCGCTTGGTAAGGTCTACGTTCGATATTACTATCGTTCTCCTCGTCGTCAGGTAAATTACTATAAACTCTCTTAGTGTTTCTATGTGGATTATACTTAGGACAAGTATCATCAGACCATTTAACATTGTTATATTGTGATTTTAGTTTAGCAACTAAATCTGGGTGATTACTAACAAACTCTTGAATGTCACAAGTAAATATTACGTTTACTCTACCTTTAGACGGGTCTTTTGGGTCAATTAACATATCGTGACCTATAAGGTTACCCTGATCATCTTTAATCGGTCTACTGATAGCATCCGGTTTATCCCATATACGTCCCATTTCATCCATTTCAATTGAACTTTCTGAAATGATAGACATTAATTTTTCTTTCGATATTTCCATTATTACGCGTATTTTTATATAAATATCACAGAATTACACTTATTGTGTTTTGTGTAATAATATTATGCCATTGTTGACGAAGATGAAGAAATACTGTTAGCAATTTTAGCCACTTTAGGTCCACCTTGAGCAATTAGACTGTTTCCACTGCTTGTTCTTCTATCTAATGCTATTTGCAATAATGACTTAGGGTCCTTATTACCTGAAGCAACCGCCTCGTTAACAACTCTAGCAAATCTTTGGAACCAACCTTCACCATTCCAAGTTGCGTATGCAAAATTAAATGTTAATGCGGGGTCTTTAGATATAATATCGGCAGCTTCTGGAGATAAATGTGATTTACTAAACCTAATAAAGAATGGTTTCATAATTTCACCCACTAATTTTCTTAATTTTTTATCCAAAGCTGGATTATCCTTCAACATATATTCGTGTTTCCACTTGTTTCTTGCATCCTCAGCATCAATTAATGCCCAGAATTCTCTACCCGCAGGTCCCGTAGCTTCAGTACCACCCTTAAGTCTATCCATACCGAACATTGTTTCACCAGACCCACCGTATCTACCATCTTTAACTCTACCGTCCTTTAACATATCTGGATGGTAATATCCACCCTCCAATTTATCGATAATTAAATTGACAATACCATCCCAATCATTAACTGTGATGTTACCACCACTACCGTTGGATTTATTGATATAAGCCGAAAGTTCTTCTGATTTAACTCCCCTCTCTTTAAGAAGTTCAATTAATTTTTTTAACATTTCAGGTGTTGCTACTTTTAAAGCCACACTACCTCCACCAGTTTTACCTCCAGTTGCATTAGTTAGTCCTGCGGCTAAATCACTTAGGTTACCTGAAGATATACCTACGTGAACGTGAGATGGAATACCATCTATTTGCATTATCTTACCGATAACATCACCTTCCTTAACGGAATCACCCGTATTCACCGATGAGTCAATATGTGTGTAAAATACATCTGGTTTACCATCATTACTTTTTACAGATACTTGGTCTCCGTATATTTTTTTAACTCCACTTTTAATTAACCCACCACTTGCCTTTTTAACTTTATTTACAACACCGTTAGTGATAGAATAAACCTCGGTTCCAACTGGACCCGTTACATCCCAAGCATTTCCACTTTGCCAATCAGACGCACTATGTGTACCGTGACCAGGTTTACCGATTAAACCACCTCCTTGTGAAACTAACTTAACAGCCTCATTAACTGGTTTTTTATCTCCTGATACTTTTTCTGTTGTAAATTTAGTAACCGCTTCGGCTGTCTCAGGTCCAAATAAACCATCAACACCGTATCTTGGTAATGTGTATCCTAATAAAATTAAACCTATTTGCATAGATTCAACTTCCTTTTGAAATTGATATGAACCTCTTTCTTGTTGGGTAATTCCATTACCACTTGCAGCGGTTTCAAGGTTTTTGAAAAATGCTTCAACGTCAGGAGTGATGGCATCTGCCTTCTTATTATCGTGTTTATCAGTCTTAATACCTAAACCACCGAGTATTTTATCCCAAAGTTGTTGCTCACTAACCACTTCTTTACCGTAGTTAAGTCTGTGCATTCTTTCTAACTGTTCTACTAAATTCTTCTTCATATTAATATAAATATCACAATTTTAGTTCAATTTAATCCATTTATAGGATGAATCTAATTTATACGTTCCTATGTATTTCTGATTCCATTGATTTGGTCCAATTAGTGACATAAATGTGGTACCATCCTGTTTATCATAAAGATGGTAAGATTCACCAATAACAGGTATAAATGAGTATTTTGAGGAGTAAACTAATTCATTATCCCTAACTTCATCTATTAACTTTTGGAACTCATTTTTTAGTTCCTCGTACTTGGAATTAAATTGTTTATTTACCGAATGTATTTGAGATTCTTTCCAACCGCTAACATCCTCCAATTTAATTGCAGGTGCACCGTGATTACTACCATAGGTTAATTCTTTTTGGTAGTATCCCTTTTCTTCACTCCAAACAACTAAATCTGGTTTTTTCTTTTTCATAAAATATGATCCTCTTCGTCTTCGTCAAATTTACCGAAGAGGTCATCACCCTTATAATCGGGGTGGTTTTTGCTCATATAATCAATACCCTCAACCCATCTCCAAGAGATTAAAGCAACGACGATAAACATTATCCCAAAAACTATTACGTAATCCATATTATTTATTTTTTTTGTTATGTGATTTTGGTCTTCCGTCTTCATCCAATAGAACGAAAACTATCTTATCAATTTTAATAATTGATTCTTTTGTATTTTTGTTTCTAACATCACAACATATTGTTACTGATGTTGTTCCAAATTTAACCAAGTCCATCCCAAATTCAATTATATCACCAACCTTTGCGGTTGTAACAAAATCAATCTCAGACATTGCTTTGGTTACGATATTAGGACTACCTAACTGACAAATGGCAAATATTGCCGCCTCCTCATCAATCCACTTTAATAATTGACCGCCAAATAAAGTTCCTCTTGGGTTTAAATCACCTGGTTTAATCAACTTTCTAGTCCTATATATCATTAGTTAAAAATTTTACAATCTTTTCTTTTACTCCACTTTGTTTTATACCTTCATTACTTTTTGGTGTTAGTACGAAATTATCTAACCCCCAATTTTTCCAATCCTCACCATTTTTACCCATATCCAAATCATCAATAGAGACCCAGTGAGTTATCTCATTGTTATCTTTAAGGTACTGAAGTATTTCTAATGACCTAGATTGTTCTAAATCCCATTGACGTGACCATACAAAGTTTTGAGGTACGTCACATTCACCTAAGTTTTTAGTGAAAGCTATCGGTTTCTTTTTGATTCCTTGTGACTCATAATATTCACCCATCTCCTCAACAGAGGCCCATCTTTTCCAATCAGATGAGACAACAATCTCAGCGTTAGTTTCTTCCAATATTTCATTTAAAACATCTATTGCCTTTTTATTGAAGTTATCAAATCTAGCATCCAATTCAAGTGACATAACTGATTGACTTAATTTACGTCCAACCTTTTGTTGTTTCTTGAATCTACCTCCCCATTCTGTTGCTAAACAGATAACTCCATCGTGATCTAAAAATATTACTTTCATTTCTACCTTTTTATGGTGTAAATATAAATAATATTTTTGAATATAGCAATATTATTTATGAATTTTGTTCAATATATTCGTTTTGTGGAGACCAATCACCTTCAGAAATAACCTTTGGTGTATCATTTCTATCAATCATAACCCACTCAGCTTTAACCAAACCCCAAGGTTTGAAATGTTCTAATACGTCCTCAAGCGAGAAACACTTACAACTATAAATATCAAACTGAGCCATTGGTAATTCATAATGGTCCCATATGTGAATTGAAGCGTGTGAGGTTGCTAAAGTTACCGTACCTGTTAAACCTTCATTACCTGGGTAATCAACGTAAACACTGGTAGGTCCACCTACAACTTCCATTTTAACTTTATGAACTAACTGGATAAACCATTCATTTAAAACACTAACTTTGTTCGGAGGGTTAGTGAGCCAAACCTTCATCAAAAGATGTTGGTGATAGGGAACAAATTCTTCTTGCATATATGTATTTTTCTATTACATATATATCGTTGAATTTGTATTTTTCTAAGAATTATTTAAAATAGATTTTAAGTGGAAAGTCGCCAAATACAAACTTAGTAACATCACATAACCACATACTTAAACCGAACCTAAGTCCCGCATATTCTTCCATAACATACCAAGCACCTTCACCATATTCCGGACCTTCTAATCGACCTAAGTGTGTCATCTCTAAGACCTCACAACCATCAAATTCAGTGTCCGATAATGTGACATATACTTCATCTTCTCCTTGGGATAGAATGTCTAAAAAAGTATCGGCACCCATTACCATTTGAAGTTCACCTTTAGTACCTTCCCATTCAGGTAACTCTACGAACCAACCATCTGAATCTTTATAGAATTTAAAGTTTCTCATTTTTATAAAACCATATTATGTGAGTTATTAATATTGCGGAATTTACAAACATAGTTGGGTTATTCATAATCAAATAACCATACCAAACCCACAACACACAAGCCACCGAATTTATTGCTCTTAACTTAAACATCGATTTAAATGTCATCGACAACAATACAACCGCAGTTGCAATCCAACCTAACACATCAACCATTACTATATTTTTTAAAGTTCTTTATAAATTTAGATTCGTACTTCTTTAACTCCTTTGTGTCTAATCCGTTATATAATCCCGTCGACATAAAGGCTTGAATCTCATCATCAATTATTTTCTTATCCTTCACATAACCCATTTTGATGAGTGTCTTTTTTAACTTTTCATAGTGAGTTGGTTTGATTCCTTTTATAAGTTTACTCACATCCTTTTTATAATCTTTATTGGTGAAGTATAAACCGTGAGCTATCTCGTGATCTAAAGTTTTTAAGTCTTTACTACTTGCACCAATCAAATACCAATCCGCTTGTCTACCGTCATTCTTTTCCATTGCATCGTTTGAACAATACCAATAGATGTTACTCATAATCGAATCGTACTCAGTGTCTTTACAAAATATATGATGAGCTTGATGAACTATGTTACTTGGTATATTATAACCAGACCAATCTTCTGGATATGTAAACGTTTTCTTTTTCCAAGCGTCTTTATAGAATCTCATATACTCCATCCAAGTAAACGGTTTACCTCTGAATTTTTTATATGGTGACTCGTAGAATTCTTGATATCGACAGAACAACATTGCTCTATCATAATTGTCATCAACCAATACGCAATATATGTTTGGTTTAATTTCTTTTACAACACCCTTAACTAACGGATGATTGATTTTCATAAAATAAGATTTGTAATATCTGTTCCCAATTCCTTGGGGTAGAATCCAACTAGTTTAGGTATTTTTGTGTTGTCACTAAACTCAGTTGTTTTATTGTGCATTTGTACTTCCCATTTTGGTTCGGGTAATTTTTTAACATCAAATAACCAAACACCATTATAAGAACTACTAATATAAAACACTCTTTTTTCGGTATACTCTTGTAATTTATCCCACTTTGACTTTTCAATTAAGAAGTCCTCATAGTCTTCTCCTCTACATTTCAATTCAGCTCTACTATTCTTGGATTTACTAAACACATCTGATGAATCAAATACATCCGTCTTCTCCAAGTCTGGAAAAATTTTCTTCAGGTATTGAAATAGGTCTTCTTCTTTCATACCTTGTAGAATTCTTTTACGTTCTACGAATTTATTGAACATTACAAACAACTCTTTAAAATCTCTCTACACAAATCTTCAGGTATCTTACTTCTCTCATAAGCGTTCGAACGTCCTTGTGTTCCTGTTTTAGAACCCCTCGGTGCTGCAACGTGACAAGGTGAACCATTCTTACACATAGGTTTTGGAGTCCACACATCACTGTTAGTCCATATGTCTGTTGGTTTCATTCTTTCATCACCATATTGACAATAAGTCACAGTGTTTCGTTTGAACTTATCCATAAATGGCATCTTGCGAAGAACACCTCTCGGGTTTTCAATAAACCAATATGTTGGATTGAAATGTTCAATCACTTCGATAGTTTTCTTAACCAACTCAATACCTAAACGTGCGGTATCTGTCTTAGGAATGTAGGCACCTTTACCTCCAGTCCAGTGATGTCCTAAAGCGGCAACACTGAAACCTGTACAAGGTGGGGATGCCCAAATTACGTCGGGTTGAAAAGGGACTTTGGTAACATCAAAATCTAAGATACTAACCGCGTAATGTATTCCCTCAAATGGTGTAAGGTCAGATGAAAATACTTCCATTCCCAACTCTTCGGCAATCTTACCAACAGATCTACTACCTGCAAATAATTCTAGTACCTTCATTAACGTAGGTGTTTGAATTTTTCCCCTAAATTATTGATAAAGTTTTCTTCCTCGATTGTTAGTAAGTCTCTACATTTAGCCAACTTCTCTAAACTTTCCCAAAATATTTGGTCATTGATGTTCGGTCTACGAACTCCATTGTTACCGTTCTTAGTTTCCTGATTTGGTTGGATGTAACCATCCTCAATAAGAATTTCAACTAATCTGTCTCGTTCTCTTTTGCTACAAGAGTCAATAAATTCACTTGGGTCGATGTCTACTTCTGCTGTAAATTCTGGCATAATAATGTTATTTTAATGTTTAATAAAAATATAAGAAAAAAAATTGGAAATAAAAAATTATAGAGAAAAAGATTCTCCACATCCACAGGTGCGGGATGCATTTGGATTCACCCATTCGAACCCTTTACCATTTAAACCACTAGAATATTGTAACTCAGTTCCAACCAAATACAACATTGATTTTCTATCGATTACCACCTTCAACTCAGGTAGAGTAATAACTTCATCTGTTTCGGTTGTTTGGGTATCAAAATCCATAACATAAGAAAGACCACTACAACCACCACCTTTAACCCCTACGCGCAAAAAATGGGTATCATTACTGATACCCTCTTCCATCATAACTTTTTTCAAATGTACTAACGCACTTTCATTAATAGTTATCATAATTAATCTTTATCAATTAACTTACCATCTGGAAAATACTTTTTAAGTATTTCTAGTTTATCTTCGGCATCCACCAATCTTTGTAGAGCAATTTCGCCATCTTTGAAGAAATCATTTGCGGTATGATCTCCAATACCAACTGATTTTTCAGTTAATAATTCTAATGACATAAGTGCCTGTTCTTTTTCTGAAATTGCATTGGCAATTAACGCCTTTACGAGTCTTGACATTTTTTTAATTGTTTTATTTTATTTTATTTAGAAGACTATCCTTCTGTACACCTCCCACTTTAATTTCTTTAGCTGTGTACACTTCTTTCCTAAGTTTAGCTAATTCCCTTTGTTGGAAGTAGCATACTAGTAACAGTACGATTGCCGCACCTTTGGTTATGTTGTCTTGGTTTTTCTTAAAGAATTCTATCATAATTATAAATATTTTAAACTATTAACTCATCTGTGCGCACATTATGTTCATCTAAGATTTCGTATATCTTTTCAAATACCATTTCTAGTACTTCATATTTGTCGACATCTTTATTTTCTAATGACCATTCTAAACTTTTCTTAGTGTTATGGGTTATGTCCCATAAAGCCATTGCCATATCAAGTGATTTAACGGCTCTAAGATGTGCCATTCTATCGTCCACATCATTTAAATCAAATTCTATTTTCGCTTTCGCCATAGGTCACTAATTTTTTTACCAGGTTTAATTATTCTACCAGTCTTTTCGTCCATCATCGGTGCTCGATAAATTTCAAAAGC
>JACCEA010197391.1_pt1 | contig 23947 bp, 22 predicted proteins | sample 7449851 | NCBI WGS metagenome assembly JACCEA01 (sample SAMN15323453, study PRJNA562643) | freshwater metagenome | isolation source: river surface water | place: USA:Blue River Watershed | collected 2017-08-18 | reverse complement strand
GACATTGCAGATGAGTTAAATATTTTAAAGATTGCTGATATCAGCACAGCTGGTGCGGATCTAGTAGATATTTCTATTAAAGCCAACTTCAAAAGCTTAGGTGCAAAATATGGAGCGGATGTTCAAGCTATTGCTGCCAAAATCTCTACCTTGAACGCTGCTGAATTAGTTAAAGATTTACGAATCAATTCATCTGCATCAATTGATTATGAAACTTCTGGTGCTGGTAAAACAGCGAAAATTGAATTGGCGGATCTGGTAATTACTGAGACTCCGAGAAGTGGCTGGTCTGTGGCATCTCACAATGGCGAATCTGTTGCATTGGATTTAACCTTAACGCCAGAGTTAATTAATGCAGGTTTGGTACGAGAGGCAATCAGAGCGATTCAGGAGGAACGTAAGCGAATTGGTCTAGATGTTAGTGATCGAATTTCAGTTAATTGGAATGCTCCAACTGAATTGGCAAATGCGATCAATAATGCAATCGCCGAGATCTCCGCTGAAGTATTGGCTACAGAAATGAAGCAGATTAAAGCCGAAAAAACCGCTGAGAATGAAATTGGGCTTTGGTTAAAATTAATTAAAAATTAAAAGACTGCAACTAATCGCATTAATAGTTGAACAACAAAAAATACGACAATAAAGGATAAATCTAGTGAGATGCCGCCCAGTTGAAGCGGTGGTACAAACTGGCGAACAAATCTAAGCGGTCTATCAGTTGCCGTATAAACCAACTCGGCAAAGGCAAGAATTACACCGCGTGGTCGCCACTGCGGTGAAAAGATTCGAACATAATCAAAGATTAAACGAGCAATTAGGGCGAATAAAAATAATTGGAGTAGCCAGTAAATAGCGGCGAAAATTTGCCCCACTAAAATCAGCTTTGATTAAAGAAGCTTGCTTGCGCTGCGCTGTTTTTGTCCTCAACTGAGACAGAAACATTTGGCGGCGTTAACAAAAATACTTTTGGCGTTACACGTTCAATGCTGCCATGGTGTCCAAAAACTAATCCTGATGCAAAGTCCACTAAGCGCTTGCGCTCTGACTCTTCCATGTCACTGAGGTTCATGATTACTGGCTTACCTTCGCGGTAATGCTCACCAATCAATCTTGCTTCGCTGTAAGTGCGTGGAGTTAAAGAAATAATGCGATCCATGCTTTGTGGTTCGATAACTGGCGAGGAAACAGGAGTGCTTGTTTTTCCTACAACCTCAAATGTTGGTTTATTACGAACCGCTTTTACTGAAGGTGCCGCCACATTTCCGTGGTCAAGCTCCTCTTCATCCATTAAGCCGAGATACCCGGCGACTCTTTTAAATGCACTAGCCATAGGAAAAGATTAGGTTAGGTACTACCGATTTCCGAGGATTGAACTGCCTATTCGAATATGTGTCGCACCATGCAGTATGGCCGATTCATAATCACCACTCATACCTGCAGATAGATATTTAGCCTCGGGAAAGTTCTTTACAAACTCTTGATGATAGGTAGCCAATCTGGCGAATGCGGAATCGGCACCCTCTTCCAGGGGAGCAACCGCCATCAACCCCATCAAATTTATGTTAGGGAGTTGTGAAATTTGGCTTGCTAGCTCCTGCAATTTAGCGGGGTCAACACCTCCCCGAATTTCTGGAATTTTATCTAAGGAAATTTGCAGAAAAATTGATTTTATTTTTTCTGCTGCAAACCCCGAGATCATCTTGGCGTATTTGAACTGATCTACCGAGTGAATATAGCTTGCCCAACTGGTTATAGATTTTAATTTATTACTTTGAATCTGACCTTGAAAGTGCCAATTTACATCCTTTGGTAGTTGAGACACCTTGCTGCTTGCCTCTTGATCCCGATTCTCGCCGAAATCCCTCACTCCTAAATCATATAAATACTGTAGGTCACTTACTGGAAATGTCTTAGTAACTACAATCAAATTAATATCTGAAAGATTGCGCTTGCTTTGGATTGCGGCGGCATTAATTTTTTCTCTAACCATAGATAAATTTGCTGCGATCTCCGCTTTACGATCTAGAGACATATAACACCCACCTGCCGCCCTGTTTCGCCACCGCGACGAAAAGAGAAGTAATCGGGATTTTCTAGGGTGCAAATACCTAGATTTACTAATGGAATTTCAGAAATTTGCGCCGCCAATCCGGCAAATAAATTTAAATTACGGCCCGATGATTTAGTGGCCGGATATTGAGTAGTGATTTCATTAAACATGCTTTGATCTACTTCATAACACCTCTCACAAATATGTGGACCCACGATTCCAGAAATTTCTTTAGCGCCTAACTCTCGCATCACGGCTACCGCTTTCAGGGCTACACCATTTAATAATCCTTTGCGCCCAACGTGCACTGCAGCTACCGCCTCATCTGATTGCAAAAGTAATGGCAGGCAATCTGCAACTTGTACGGCCAGTGCTATAGATTTTTGATTTGTTACTAAACCATCCACTTCGGGCAAATCTTTATTTGAATCAGTAATTAATTCGATCTTATTTCCATGCACCTGAGTCATGTAAGAAACTTGGGAAACTGCCATAATTTTTTTTAACGCACTTTTGGCAGGACCGCCATTTTCTAAATCAAATGTTCCAAAGGCTTTACTTGTAAATAACAGCCTTGCCATGAAGCTTTTACTTCATGAAATCTGGAATATCGATCTCATCCTCTGCTACTAAATCCTCAAATGAAATCCGCTTACGAGGTGTTTGAGTACCCTCAACATTTAAATCCAATGCAACTGCAATTGGATCATTTGGGGCAATCGGATCAGCCTCACCGCTAATTTCAGCGGTTGTAATACTTGGCTTAGCCACATATTTAGGTTGACCGCCTTCAAATCCAGCAGCGATAACAGTTACTCGCACCTCATCACCCAAGGCATCATCGATAACTGTTCCGTAAATAATGTTTGCATCGGGATGAGCAGATTGCGCAACTAACTCTGCAGCCTCTGAGATTTCAAACAAACCTAAATCACTTCCACCAGCGATGGAAAGAAGTACGCCATGTGCGCCATCTATTGATGCTTCAAGTAAGGGACTTGAGATGGCTAACTCTGCCGCTCTGATGGAGCGTGCTTCACCGCGAGCAGAACCAATTCCCATCAACGCAGATCCAGCTCCGGCCATTACGCTTTTTACATCTGCAAAATCTAAATTAATTAAACCTGGCGTAGTAATTAAATCTGTAATTCCTTGTACACCAGAAAGCAAAACTTGATCTGCAGTTTTAAATGCCTCTAATGCGCTGATTGAACGATCTGAGATTGCCAGTAATCGATCATTTGGGATAACAATTAATGTGTCTACCTCGCCGCGAAGATTTTCAATTCCTTCTTCTGCTTGAGAAGTACGACGCTTTCCTTCAAAACTAAATGGCTTAGTAACAACACCAACAGTTAGTGCACCAAGATCTTTTGCAACCTTAGCAACAATTGGTGCGCCACCTGTACCAGTTCCGCCACCTTCACCCGCGGTAACAAAAACCATATCTGCACCACGCAGTACTTCTTCAATTTCATCTATGTGATCAAGTGCGGCTTGACGACCAATTTCAGGAGCGGCACCTGCACCTAATCCTCTAGTTAATTTTCTACCAATATCTAATTTCACATCTGCATCTGACATTAATAATGCTTGTGCATCTGTATTGATTGCAATAAATTCAACACCCTTTAATCCGACATCAATCATTCGGTTAACTGCATTAACTCCACCGCCACCGATGCCAACAACCTTGATAACAGCTAGGTAGTTCTGTGGTGTTGCCACTTTTTGCCTCATCCCTAACTTTAAACCTCTACTCGAGAGTTAAAGTTATAACATTTACGATTACGCAAAAGTAGGCATTAGCGCATAAGCAATCAATCACCGACACGAATTAATCAGAGATTTAATTTATGGATTTGAATTAACAAAAGTAATTCAAATCCAGGAAAGGTATTGAATTTAACTAACTATTGGTGAATCCGGGATTGATAAATCAAAGTTCCTGGCTGCCTTGTTTTCCGGCAGATCCAGCAATGCAATTAAAACTCGAGATTTTTTATCGATCAAATCTGCCTTACCCCAATTTATCTGTACACCCCGGCCATAAATTTGAGTTCGCATATTTATATATCCAGATTTACCAACAGAAATCCCCGTTAAATTGCCAAGCAAATATGCTAAATCCTCAGGAAAAGCTTTTAGTAATTGAGCAACTCCAAGCAAATCTTCAGACGATCCTCCTACTGAATCCACTAAAGCCAATTTAGGCGCTTTTGCAAGTTGCATTTTAGAGATTGGTCTAAACAACTCTCCTTTCTCATCAAAGTAAAGGGTTGCACCATTTTCACCTTGTGTTTTAGCCACTCCTATTCTTTCACTAACAGTGATCTCAATTTTCCCGGAGATCCAATTTCGATCAACAGCGTAATCCTGCAACCAATCTAAGTTAGAGAGGGTGGATTTGATTCCGCGAACGTCGACTCTAGCTAACCGCATTCCAGTGGCTAAGGATAAATCTTTTCTGGCCAATGCATTATTTATTTCAGTAACAGATTGAGTCCCATTTATCCTCAACTCTTTAACAGTTAGGAGTGAAGACCAACCCAAGATATAGGCCAAGATTGAAATCACTGAAATCAATACAGCTATATTGAGTAATTTTTTGGAGCTCTTGTTCATCAATCTTTATTCTCCAGATTGTGAGCTCTTAGCTGCCAATGCATCTAAGATGGGCGCGGAAAGAGATGTGACATCCCCGGCGCCTAAAATAATTATTAGATCACCACTTTTAGCGGTTTCTGTTATGTCGCTAACTACCTGCAACATTGATGGTTCAAACTTCACTTTGTCTTGCGGCATAAGTTTTGAAATTAATAAAGAGGAAACACCATCAACTGCTTTCTCACTTGCTGCATATATTTCTAGTAAATAGACAAAATCACTTAAAGCCAGAGCATTCGCAAACTCCTTTGCAAAGGCACTTGTTCTTGAGTATCTATGAGGTTGAAAAATTGTTAAAACACGACCGCTGCCGGCAAAATTTTTAGCGGCGGTTAAAGTAACTTGAATTTCAGTTGGGTGATGTCCGTAATCATCAATGACCTTGACGCCATTTACCTCGCCCTTTAATTCAAAACGACGCTTGGTGCCAGTAAAGGTGGATAAACCTTGAATTAGCTTTCCTTCATCTACACCTAATGCACAACCAGCAGCGAAGGAGGCCAATGCATTCAAGAGGTTATGCAGACCGGGAACCACTAAGGATAACTCCCCCGCTTTTCTGCCATTTACAGTTATCTGAGCGGTAGAAGAGGTGGGGTTCAAATTAACTCTTGATATCTGATAATCATTTTCTGGCCCCTGTCCATATGTAATTATTTTTAAATTGCGATCAGAGATCATTTCAATCAATTTCTTCACTCCCTGATCATCGCCACAAGCAACTAAAAAGCCGCCTGACTTTATTGAGCCCACAAAATCAGCAAAAGCAGCAAATAGTTGATTTTCACTGGTGAAATGATCAACATGATCTAATTCAAGATTTGTGATGATTGCTCCTTGTGGTTTGTAAGCTAAAAATGAACCATCTGATTCATCCGCCTCCACCACAAATACATCACCACTTCCACTATGTGCATTGGTTCCAGCTGAATTTATAGTTCCGCCAATTGCAAAAGATGGATCAACGCCAGCAGCTTGTAGTGCAACGGTTAACATCGCAGTTGTCGTTGTCTTGCCATGTGTGCCAGCTATAGCAACCGCTTTAGAGTCAGATAACAACCATGATAATGCGGTGGCTCGGGCTGCAACCGGGATTCCAGATTCAATTGCTGCTACATACTCTGGATTACTTTTAGAAATGGCGGCGGAAACAACTACTAAATCAGCATTACCGATATTTTTTGCATCATGACCTATATGAATTTCAGCGCCAAGTGCCTTTAAAGCGATAGTCATCTGTGATTGATTTTTATCAGATCCAGAAACCTCAATTGATTTGGCCAGCATGATTCGGGCAATTCCACTCATACCAGCACCACCAACACCAATGAAGTGGATCCGTAATTTGCTTAACTTGCTGAGGGTTAAATTTTCTATATCTATCATCTATTTTGCTTTTCAATCAAAGCAATAATTGAATTGCTGATTATTTCGCTAGCTGAGGTATCTGGCATAGGTTTCGGTACATATGCTCTTGCAGAGCGAAAAAGTTCGCTCCAATTGGAGATTAGCCAATCGGCATTGAATTTATTATCTTCAATTACTAAAGCAGCACCCATCTGCATAAGATCTCTGGCATTTGCTGATTGCTCGCCATTTCCAACGCCAAGTGGAATCAATAAAGCAAACTTTCCAACCGCGGCTAACTCGGCACAGGTCAGCGCTCCACTTCTTGCTATTACTAGATCGCAGGCGCTATAAGCAGTCGCCATATTTTCAATATATGGAACGGGCAGATAATTTTCAGTCGAAGTTGGTAGCGGATTATTTCGACCAACCGAATGAACAACTTGAATATTGTGCTCAGTAAAAAATGAGAGTGATTGCAGGATTGCCTCATTGATATGTCTGGAGCCTTGAGAGCCGCCAAAAACCAATAAAATCGGTTTACTCTCAGACATATCCCACTTCTTGATCTGATTACTTCTAATTTCACTCTTTTGTGCTGCTGACAATTTATGATTCTCTAGAATTTCAGAACGCAGCGGCATTCCGATTAATTTTGCGCTCCGCCACTTTCCAATCTTTTGTTTTGCAGATGCAAAGGCGACAAAAACTTCAGTTGCAAAATGAACACCTAATTTATTAGCCCAACCTGGAATTGCATTTGCTTCGTGGACCATTATGGGTTTGCGCAAAATAGCTGCTGCTAAGTAGATCGGTGGGCATGCATAACCACCAAAGCCAATTATCAAATCGGCATCTTTGCAGATTTTTAAGGCTTGCCAAATAGCGGCGGTAAATTTAAATGGCCAAATAAGTAAATTAAGGCTTAATTGTCTAGGTAGGAGAATTTTTGGGATAAAAACTAAGGGAAAACTGGCCGCTGGGACCAACTGATTTTCTAGGCCTTTTTTCGTTCCGACAAAAAGTATTTCAAAATTCGGCTTTATTTTTCGAAGGTTGGCTGCGACCGCTAATGCCGGCTCTACATGCCCGGCGGTGCCGCCACCTGCAAAAATAATCTTGGGATTCATCTCCCTAATTTTCGCATGCGAGCAGCCTTTATTCCCTCAGCAATCTCTGGCGTTCTGCGTGCCACGCCTAAAACAAAGCCAATTGCTAAGAAATTAGCCATCAATGATGAGCCACCGTAAGAGATAAAGGGAAGTGTTACTCCAATTACTGGAAGTAAGGAGGTAACAGATGCGATATTGACAGTTACTTGCACCAGAAACCAGCATCCAATTCCGGCAACAGCGTACCTAGAAAAAGAATCTTTCGTTTTTAGTGCTACTCGAAATATCGAATAAATCAGTGCGGCAAATAACATCAAAACAACTAGTGTTCCTAGTAGACCAAGCTCTTCACCAATTACGGCAAAGATAAAATCGGTATGCGCCTCCGCTAAATTTGCCCACTTTTGCTTACTAGCGCCAAGGCCAGCTCCGAATAATCCTCCGCTAGCCAATCCCATAATGCTGTGAGCTGGTTGCCATCCGGCAAATTTGTAATACTGCTCATCAAATGGATCTAAGAAAGCTGCTAAGCGATTCATCCGATTTGGCGTTGTGACTACTAAAATAGCCACAATTAATGCAACCACTAAAAATCCATAGCCAAATATCTTCAACTTTGCGCCCGCGATGAAAATAATTCCGCCTAGAATTGCAAAAATTAGTAATCCAGTCCCTAGATCTTTTTGACGAAGCACCAATAATTCAACAGCTATCGCTCCGGGCAAAATAACCATTAATGGATTTTCAATCAAACCATTAGCGCTCTTTAGCTCAGTTTTTCTAAGGTGGAGTGCACACCAGAGAATTAATCCGAATTTGGCAAACTCGGAGGGCTGCAAGGTAAATCCGGCAAATTCGATCCAGTTTCTATTTCCATTGATATTTTTACCTAGGCCAGGTATGAATGGAAGTGCAAGAAAAAAGATTGAAAGCAAAAGCGAATATCTGGCTACCGCTAGCCAGATTGCGCCGCGAACCTTATAAGACCAGTAGGCACTTCCTGTTGCCAAGATCAAAAAGAAAAATTGCTTAACAAAAATAGAGTAGGTGGAGCCATTATCTTGTAATGATTTAACAGATGATGCGGATAAAACCATTGTAAGGCCTAGTCCAGAAAGGGCTATTACCGACCAAATAATTAAATAAAATGGCAATTCTGGTCGCTTGAAGATACGTGCATAATCTTTTACAACTGAATTGCTACTCATGGCAATGCCTTAACTGCTTGCGCAAAAAGTGTTCCGCGCTCAACGTAGGAAGAGAATTGATCCATTGATGCACATGCTGGTGCCAACAGAACGGTATCACCAGCAACTGCAACATCAGCTGCTGCCGCTACAACATCAGACATCAATTGTTTGCTATCTGTTTTTAGGTCAATTAATTTAATGGCAACACTTGGTGCATAAAGTTTTATTGCATTGGCAATTAGATCTCGATCTTGACCAATTAAAATTGCGGATTTAATTCTGGCACCGCACTGTTTAATCAAATTATCCATACTGGCACCTTTGGCCAATCCGCCTGCAATCCAGATAACATTCAAGTTTCCCATGATTGAAGCTGCGGCGGCATGTGGATTGGTCGCTTTAGAATCATCAATCCAATTAATCTCATTATGGGAGCGAATTAACTCCATTCGATGGTGATCGGTGGTAAATGATTTTAAACCGGCCTTTATATCCTGATAAGAAACCCCAATAGATAAAGACAAGGCAGCTGCAGCCATGGCATTTAATACGTTATGTGGAACGGTAGGAGTTATATCTACCAATTCCGAGATTTCATTGGCCTCTTGTGGATTAGGTGAAAAAGCTCGGTCAATTAAAAGCTCCTCTACTAGCCCAATCTCTCCGGGAGCTGGAGTATCAAGGGAAAACCAAATTACATCATTTCGCTGCGCACATCTATTTTTTATTTCCGGATCAGATTTATTTAAAACACAACGCTTGGATTGACTCAATAACTTTAACTTTGCCTTTGAATAAGAATCAAATGAGCCATGCCAATCGATATGATCTGGTGAAATATTTAAAATTGCAACCGACTCATACTTCGGTAGATTGCTCCATTCGATCTGGAATGAAGACAACTCCAATGCTAGAAAATCATAGGCAGGTGATTTACAAACCGCTGAGATTACCGGCTCGCCAACATTGCCACAGGCAACGCCATTAATCCCAGCTTTAGTAAAGATTTTTTCAACCATTTGAATAGTTGTTGTTTTTCCATTTGTTCCAGTTAAAGCCACCCATTTTTGATCTGGTGCTAACTCATTTTTTACTTTCCAGGCAAAATCAATTTCACTTATGACCGGAACCTCTTGATTTTTTAAATCGATAAAAATCTGATGCTCAGGGCGCCAGCCAGGTGATGTAATGGCCAAGAAGATTTCTGCTGGCAGAGTTTGCAAGCCTTGATCAGTATTTTTTTCATCAAAGATCAGTGGTACTGCGCCAAATTTTTCCAATGCAATTTTAAGCGCTTGACCAGTAACACCAGCACCAATTACCAAACACCTCTTGCCCGAAAGTTGGGCAATAAATGACATTTTATGAAACCACCCATTGTGCGTAAAACAACCCTAATCCAGCAGCTACTCCGAGGCTGGCGATAATCCAAAATCTAATAACGATAGTGACCTCGCCCCAACCAATTAGTTCAAAATGATGTTGCAGTGGCGCCATTTTAAAAATTCGCTTGCCACCACTTAATTTGAAGTAACCCACTTGAATAATTACCGACAAAGTTATTAATACAAAAAGAAAACCTAGAACCACAAGTAACAATTGAGTTCGCAGTGTGATTGCTATTCCCGCTAGTGCCCCACCTAAAGCAAGGGAACCAACATCTCCCATAAAAATTTTTGCAGGTGATGCATTCCACCATAAAAATCCACCGCATGCGCCTGCAAAAGCGGCGGCCAGAACCGCAAGATCGAGTGGATCTCTAACTGCGTAACATTTTAATCCTGGCGAAACTGCGCAGCTTTGTCCAAACTCCCAAACGCCAATTAATATAAAGGAGATAAAGACCATCACTGCGGCTCCAGTTGCAAGGCCATCTAAGCCATCAGTTAAATTAACACCATTACTAGTTCCTAAAATCATGAGAACTACCCAAATAATTACAACTATTAAACCTAATTTAATTGATGTGTCACGAACCGTAGACAAGTTGGTTGAAATAGGAGTAAGGCCATCTTTATCAGGAAACTGTAAACCGGCATAACCAAAGCTTGCGGCTACTAAAATTTGACCAAATATTTTTTGTTTAGCATTAAGGCCAAGAGATCTTTTCTTGGCTACCTTTAAATAATCATCAATAAATCCAACAACTCCTAATCCGACAACCAATGCAAGAACTAAAAGTGCGGAGGTAGTCATTGAAATACCGGTAATTAAATGGCTTAAGCCATATCCTAAAATGGCAGCAGAGATTAAGATCAAGCCGCCCATTGTTGGTGTGCCGCGTTTTGTGTGATGTGAAGTTGGCCCATCATCTCGGATGAACTGTCCAAATCCCTTTCGCGCTAAGAATCTAATTAATACGGGTGTCGCAAAAAAAGCATAAATTGCAGAGATCGCTCCGGAAAGCAGGATACCTTTCAACTTTCAATCTCCATCCACTTAGCTTTAAAAGCTTGATCAATATTTTCAAATCTTTCAGATCGAGAGGCCTTTAGTAAAAGCACATCGCCGGCTGAGAAATTATTGGATAACTGTAAAACAGCATCCAGGTCATTGCACTTATGGAAACTCATCTGACTTGATAATTCTTTTAAATCTGCGAACTCATACAGGTCGGTTCCGAAGCTAACAAAATGATCTACGCCTATTTCAGCGGCAAACTTTGCTACCTCTTGATGTGCAATTCTTTCGCCCTCACCCAGTTCATGCATTTTTCCCAGTATTGCCCAAGATGCACCGCCACCCACCTGTGAGAGTAGGACCAAACTTTTTAATGCTGCTTTCATACTCTCTGGATTAGCATTATAAAAATCATTAATAACTGTTAAATCACCGTATTCGGCAATCTCCATTCGCCATTTGCTTGAAAGTACCGCTGTTGTTAATCCATCTGCAATTTTTTCATTACTGATTCCCAACGCAAATGCTGCTGCGGCAGCTGCTAACGCATTTGGTACCTGATGTTCACCTAATTGCTGGAGTGAAACAGGCACTCGACCTGTTTTGGTAACCAAATCAAAATGTGCAAATCCCCCAGGTAATTCAAGATCTGCCGCACGAATATCCTCGCCAATAATTAATTTTGTTAAACGCAAACCATCAGCCATTTTGGGGGTGAATGAGTCATAACTTCCTAGGACTGCAACGCGATTTTCTTGCAACTCTTTTATTAACTCACTCTTGGTCTTGGCAATATTTTCTACCGATCCAAACTCACCTAGATGGGCACTTCCAACGCAAAGAACTACTCCAACATCTGGGTTGGTCGCCTTAGTTAATTTAGCAATGTCGCCTAGATGCCTAGCGCCCATTTCAACAATACAAAATTTTGTTTCTGCAGTGCACCTGAGGACAGTGAGAGGAACGCCTATGTCAGTATTTAAATTACCGATAGTTGCTACCGTTTCACCAACTGAAGAGAGGATCGATTTTAAATAATCCTTCGTTGTCGTCTTGCCTTGGGAGCCGGTAATTCCTATTAATTTGAGATTGGGTATTTCATTTCGGACAAAGGATGTTAGTTTCAATAACGCATCGCCTACATCGGAAACCAAAATGGATGGCTCACTTACTGCCTTTGAAACCAAGGCAAATTTTGCACCATTTGCTATCGCATCCTTCACATATAAGGTGCCATCTACATTTTCACCAGAAAAGGCTGCAAAGAAAGTGCCGGAAGTAGCCTCCTTTGAGTTGATAACCGGTATTTGATTTAAGATTTCAAGTGAATCTAAATTACAAATCTGACCATTTACAATCTCTGCAAATTTAGCTGCGGTCAGATTTATCATTTGGCTAATGCCTTTTTGATAGCCGCGGTTAATTCAGTAACATCATTAAATGGGGTAATCTCACCGTTAATTTCCTGACCATCTTCATGACCTTTGCCCATCAATAAAATGGTATCCCCGCTTTGAGCAATTGATACAGCATAGGAAATAGCTTCTTTGCGATCGGCTATTACCTTATTTGGTAAGGAAATTTCTAAGCTTCCTACCATCTGCTTTAAAATTTCAGCTGGTGCTTCAGATCTTGGATTATCACTTGTAAATACTGCAACATCTGTATTATTTTTTAATGCCAGACCCATTAATGGTCGCTTTCCGCTATCGCGATCTCCGCCACAGCCCAATATGGCAATGATCTTTCCAGATGTGAACCCTTTAGCGGAGGTTAGGACCCGTTCAACCGCATCTGGAGTGTGTGCATAATCAACCAATGCATTAAAACTCTGCCCGAGATTTAATTGCTCTAATCGACCAGCCACGCTTTTTAACTTAGGAATAGCGGCAGCAATCGCTTCAGTTGAAACTCCAGTTTCTGCAGCAATAGCTACTGCCAATATTAAATTATCAAGATTGTGCTCCCCAAGTAATGGAAAGAATGCTGAAATTAATTGATTTTGTGGATTAATAATCTCAATATCAAATCCATTTTTCGTTGCAGAATACTTTTGGTAATGCCAATTACCATTTTTCTCAATTCTAGATACGGATTTAGCCTTACCCAATTTAGAGTCAAAAAGTTTCTTTCCATATTGATCATCAATATTTATAACTGCAACATCGGAGAGTTCATTGTCGAATAATCTTGATTTGGCTGCGAAATACGCCTCCATAGTGCCATGAAAATCTAAGTGATCCTGAGTTAGATTGGTGAAACCCGCTATTTTGAAATGAGCACCAGATAATCTTTTTTGGATCAAAGCATGGCTACTAACCTCCATAGCTAAATTTGTAGCCTTCTCCTGAACCATTAAAGCGGCAATCGATTGCAATTCACAGGCCTCTGGCGTGGTTCTTAAACCGGAGTACCTCTTGTCATTGATTTCGGTGCCAAGCGTTCCAATTACGCCAGATTTCTCACCGGCTAACTGCCAAATTTGCTTAAGTAGATTTACCGTCGTTGTCTTGCCATTTGTTCCAGTAATACCAATCGCGATTAATTTAGAAAATGGATTCTCGTTATACCAAGCTGAAATTTCACCAACTAATTGCTTGGCATCTTGGGATAAAAATAGAGGTACCGTGATTTCCGCCGGTTTATCTGACAGTACCGCAACTGCACCATTTGCAATAGCAGTATTTACAAAATTTAATCCATGAGTCTTGGCACCTGTTAGTGCAATAAATAAATCTCCTGGCTTGATCTCATCAGCATTTAAAGCCACTCCTGTTATCTCTACATCTTTATCAAATAAGTTGCGATCAAATTCCCTTAAATTTTTACCTACTAGGTCAGGTCGAGGCAGCATTATTTATGCGCTCTTTCCCGATTTATTTTTGAGAGAGCTTTCAGTTAAATGGTAGAAAATATCAGCCGCTGGTGTTGGTTTTACCTTCTCGCTTTGTAAAACAAAACTCATTACCTTTTTAAATACCGGACCAGCAAGTGCGCCACCCCAATGCAAGCCCTTTGGATCTTGAATCGTCACACTAACAACATATTTAGGTTGATCTGCTGGTGCAAAACCAATAAAAGATGCGGTGTAGCCGCTGTAACATTTACAAGCAGTGTTGTATCGCTCTGCTGTTCCAGTTTTGCCTGCTACTCGATACCCTGGAATTGCCGCTGTAGGCGCTGTGCCATCTTTAGAGACAACGCTCTCCATCATGGTTCGCATCTTCGCTGCATTTTCAACACTTAATACCCGCTCACCATCTGCTGCCTTAGCAGGAGTGTACTTTCCGCTTTGATCAACAACACCGGCAAGAATAGTTGGCTTAACCCGAACGCCATTGTTAGCAATAGTTGCAAAAACTGAGGTCGCTTGCATTGCGGTTACTGAATAGCCCTGACCAAAAGCAATTGTTGGAAGGGAAACTCCAGACCAATCTTTTACTGGGTGCAAGATTCCGGCGGACTCTCCTGGTAATTTTGAATCAGTACTTTCACCGATACCAAATTTGCGCAGATACTTGTACAAGGTATCTTGACCAAGCATATTTCCAATTTTGATTGACCCAGTATTGCTGGAAACTGCAAGTAATCCAGCTGTAGTTAATCTAAGGGTTGGATGTTTTTCATGATCATGAAATGTTCGGTCATAAATTTTCATTGAATATGGAATAGTAAATATGGTTTCCGGAGTTAGTTTTTTCTCTTCAAGTGCTGCGGCAACGGTAATTACTTTGCCGGTAGAACCAGGTTCATAAACCTCTTGAACAGCTGGGTTTCGCAATTTTTCTAATGTGATACTTGCAGAATTGTTTGGATCAAATGTTGGTGCACTGGCTTGAGCAAGTATGTGGCCGGTTTTTGGGTCCATCACAACTACTGTTCCAGATTTAGCGCGTGAAGATGCAACCGCTTCATTGATCGCATTTTGGGCCACCCACTGAACATCGCGATCTATGGTTAAGCGGATACTGGTACCTGACTTTGCCTCAACCTTCACATCTTCAGAACCAGGAATAATATTTCCGCGACCATTTGCATATTGATACTTACCATTTGTGCCCGCTAGAAGTGAGTTCAGTGAGCTTTCAATTCCAGCTGCACCATTTCCTTCATTATTAATAATTCCAATTAATGATGAGGTTAGACCCCCGCTTGGGTAATCACGAATATAAGAACGCTCTGGTACAAAACCAGCTAATCTCTTAGTTATTCCATTTTTCTCACTCATCACAACTTTGTTGTAACTGGTGATTGCATTGTTAACCGATCTCCAGGTAGCTGGTGTTACATCCTTTGCGATTAATACATACCGCTTGCTGCCTGTTAGTTGCGGTAATAACTCAGCTGGAGTCATTCCTAAAATTGGTGCAACTAAATTTGCTGCAGTTTGTGGATCATTTACTACAGTCTGATCTACTGCGATATTGATCGCTGAAACACTTCGAGCTAATTCGATCCCATTTACATCATAAATTGTGCCTCTGGGCGCTAAAAGTGTTCCAGATTTAGTTAACTCATTTTCTGCTCGCTCAACAAAACCAGATGCACGTACCGCTTGTAGATCGATCAGGCGAAGTGCAAATAGCAACAAAATAACTATTGCAATTGCAACTAACTTACGAATTCGCTCATTAACTATTTGATGTTGGGAGGGCGATAAATTACTCATGGTTTAACCTGCGCACCTGATAGATCTAAAAATCTTGGATTATTGGATGGGATCATTCCCAGTTTTGCAGCACTATCTGCCAGATTTTCTGGGCTTGATTTCTCGGCAACTTGACGCAAAATCGCCTCACGTTGGTCCGCTAAAACTGTTGCTTGTTGTTTTAGTTGCTGTAATTTGAATGCATCTTGTGCCAAGGCGGTATTGATAATCAATAGCGACAACAATCCGATGATAAAAATTGAGCTAATTGCGGTAATGAATGCTTTGTCCCCTGCCCTCTTTCCAGATTCAATCTCTGGTACCAATCGCAAAACCGCTTTTGTAGTTGTCTGACTTACCGCTCTTCGAGAGCGTTCAATTGCGGGGGCAAAATCAAATATCGCCATTACGCAGCCACTCTTTCAATAGCACGAAGACGCATTGATTGAGATCGTGGATTTAAATCTTGTTCACCTTGCTCCGCCGCTTCACTGCCATTTAACAACAATCTAAATTTGGCAGCTGAATTAGGCAGATCAACTGGAAGACCAAGAGGTGTTGTTCCTTGTGTGGCGGCTGCAAAATAGGATTTAACAATTCGATCCTCTAGGGATTGATAGGACATAACTACAAGTCGTCCTCCGATATTTAATGCATTTAACGCAGCTGGAATCGCTCGCTCTAAAACCACTAACTCTTGATTTACCTCAATGCGAAGTGCCTGAAAGGTTCGTTTTGCTGGATTTCCGCCTGTGCGACGAGCGGGTGCTGGAATCGAATCTTTAACTAAATCTGCTAAATCCTTTGTTGTCTTAAGCGTGCCTGTGCTTCTTGCCTTGATGATGTTTTCAGCAATCTTGCTAGCAAACTTCTCTTCGCCGTACCTTTGTAAGATTTTTGCTAACTCGCCATGTGAGTATGTATTTAAAATTTCTTGAGCAGTTAGTTTTGCAGATTGATCCATGCGCATATCAAGAGGTGCCTCTTGTGAGTAAGAAAATCCACGATCTGTTTGATCAAGCTGCATTGAGGAAACACCGAGGTCAAAGAGAATTCCATCAACTGCCTCAATACTTAAATTTGCTAGAACCGTTTCAATTTGATCATAAGTTGCATGGATTAAATTAATTCGATCACGATATGGAGATAGCAATTCAGTAGAGATTGCTAATGCAGATAAATCTCTATCAATTCCAATTAAATGTAAATTCGGGAATTTTGCCAGCATGGCATTGGCATGGCCTCCTAGGCCTAAAGTGCAATCAATAGCGATGGGTTTAGCCTTATTTGCAAAGGCAGGGGTAAGCAATTCAATGCAACGCTCTAATGCAACTGGCACATGCTTTAACTCTGCATTCATTCTCTTCCCCTTTCTTACTTAAATAATTTCTTCCTAGTTATTTCTGGTAAAACTTGATATCAACTTTGGTCACCGCCACTTAACGGATTTACTCGACGGATTCGAACTTTTTAAAGTTATGCGCGGCACCGGGGAAGTGGCGCCGCGAATCTTTATTGAGTGGCGGTGGCCGAAATTGATATCTAGAACAATCCGGGTAGAACCTCCTCTGAAACATCTGCGAAGGTTTTTTCACGATCTGATAAATATGAATTCCAAGTTGTGGAATCCCAAATTTCTAATCTGGTATTTGCGCCAATAACTACGCAATTTTTTTCAAGTGATGCATAGGTGCGAAGCCCAGAGGGAATAGTTACGCGGCCTTGATTATCTGGAACCTCATCATGAGCTCCAGCAAACATCACACGTAAGTAATCACGTGATTTTTTCTCTGTAACAGGTGCTTGACGTAGACGTTCGGTAATTAATGAAAATTCATTTGCAGGAAAAACATATAAACAACGCTCTTGACCCTTAGTTATTACTAAGCCATCGGAGAGTTCATCGCGGAATCTGGCAGGCAGGATCAAACGACCCTTCTCATCAAGCTTTGGTTCATGAGTTCCCAAGAACATTGATGGCCTCCCCTCACGCTCGCTAAATACGCTAGGTCACCACTTTACTCCCTTTTTCCCCACTTTCAACCCCCCTCACCCACTTTCTCTCCACTTCCTCCCCATCCCACCCCACCTGATTTTTGGCATAAAAAAAGCCGCCCAATGGGCGGCTTTTGAAGGTTGATGATTACTTACTGTTGATCATTTCTGCGATCCCAGCGCTCATTTAGGGATGAGCCCCAGCCTGGACCCTTCGCCTTGCCTGAGCCATTTTTGCCGTTCAACTTCAGTGAAAGGTTAGTCAATATCAAGATAAATCCAGTAAGTGAAAGCAAAAATGCAGCTACGCCCACCCAGGTCGCCTTAGCCACTAACGCTGTAATAAGAAGGAGTAATCCAACTACCAGAACCGCCGCTCCAAGAAGTGCGCGGGAGGATTGCTTGGTGCGGGCCTTGCCAGTCAAGGTAGATAAAAGCTTGGGATCCTCTTGTCCGAGGGCAGCCTCCATCTCGGCTAATACCTTGCGTTCGTGATCAGATAAACCCATATTCGAAATATAGAGCAGTTTTTAAATCTATGGAAACTCAAATCGGATTATTCATCCTCATCGGGAGTTACTAGGCGTGCAGGACGCACGCTGCCCCGACCAAACTTCGCCTTTACCCGATCGATTGCTGAGTCCGCCTCTTTCCAGCCGATATCGCGCTGCCCTAAAAGTAATTGTTCTGGCGCATCCTCGATTGGAATCAACCCTTCTAAGGAGACTCCAACTAATCTAATTCGTGCACGATCAATTTTTAAAGCTTGGTACAAACTCTTAGCAATTTCAAAGCTCTCCTTAGTGCCAGAGATTGGTTGATCTAAAGTTTTTGATCTACTAATAGTTTTAAAATCTGCAAATCTAACCTTTATTGAAATAGTTTTAGCGCAATATCCGGCGCTTCGCATTCGAAGTGTGGCTTTTTCGCACAATCTTAAATATTCACGCAAAATTTCCTCTGGATCATCAATATCACTTGCAAAGGTTTCAGCGGCGCTAATACTTTTCTCAGGTTCATCTGTAATCACATCCCGATAATCTCGTCCCCAAGCTAATTCATAAAGGGATGCTCCGGCTACTTCTCCTAATGCTCTGATTAAGGTTGCGCGAGGCGTATTTGCAATTTCGCCAACGGTACGAAGACCTAATTTTTCTAATTGTTCATTGGTCTTTGGGCCAACTCCCCAGATTGCGTTTGCAGGTAGCGGATGCAAGAAATTGAGTACGCGATCCATAGGAATTTCCAGCATGCCATTTGGTTTGCAATGTTGTGATGCTAATTTGGCGATAAATTTATTGTGTGAAATTCCAACAGAACAGGTGATTCCTTGTTCTGCTTCAACTCTTTCTCTAATTAATTTACCGATTGTTCGGCCATCTCCGAGTAATCGTTTTGCACCGGTTACATCAAGAAAGGCCTCATCAAGTGAGATTGGTTCAACATGTGGTGTGATATCTCGAAATATCTGCATAACATGTTCAGAGACCTCGGAGTAGCGCTGATGATCTGGTGCGATAAATATCGCGTGTGGCGCCATTCGTTGGGCGCGACCAACTGGCATTGCTGCTCTGATGCCAAATTTTCGCGCTTCATAATTAGCAGATAAAACAACGCCGCGAACCCCTGCGCCAACTACTACCGGCTTATTTTTTAACTTTGGATTATCTTTTATTGAAACAGAGGCGTAAAAGGCATCCATATCAACATGCAAAATTGTTGATTCACTCATGCGCTATTTTCACTTTCCATTTGCACAGTTGGCAGATTACGCCAATCACCAGGCTTTTTGTCGGCAAGAGTTTTATTGGCAAGCCATAAGTTGTAAGCACTAGATAGCTCCCATGCCTGCGTTGCTCTGATGGAGACTCCCCGTGGGCCAGTTCGACGAAGTTGGCCACGAATTAAAAATAGATTTGAGGTGCGAAGTAATTGCGCATAACTTTGCTGTGCATCCTCAAAAAAGGTCACATCATTGCAGCCATAGCCATCATCAATGGTTAAAAACATTACTCGCCGGCCAGATCTAACTGGTGGTGTTTGCAGGGCAGATTTAACACCAGCAATTAAAAGTGAGGCGCCAGAACGGTGCTTAATGACATCGCTGGATTTAACGGCGCCAATTGCATTTAAGAATTCACCATAAGAGTTAAGTAGGTGGGCAGAGACCTCCATACCCAAGACGGAGATCTCATTTTGGATCTGCTCTTGTGCAGTTAAATTAGGTAGCCCAGCTGAGGCAAGTGGTGGTGGTAGAAGTTCGAGTGTTAATTGGTTCTGACCAATTTTGGTGCCAGTTAATTTATAAAGATCTTGCAGATGTAGTAGTAAGTCACGTCGATTTAATTGATCTCCTACCTGGTGAAGTTGATCAAAGCCGCCAACCATAATTAATGCTTCAGTTGTGGCAACGCTAGCGCCAGATCTTCTAACAAAATCTGATAGATCTACATATGGCCGGCCATTGATTATTGAATTTATCTCATTGTCAGATATGCCACCTACATCAGCTAAGGAGATGCGAAGTGCATAACCATTGGCATTTGGTAGTTGCAGCGATCTGCCAGTGCTCTTTAAATCTGGCGCGGTATATGAACTTTGATTTTTACTAATTACCTTTTCCACCACCACGGTGCGCTGAGATTTATTTACATCAACTCCCTTTATCTCAATTCCCCACTGCCTGGCATCATCGAGAATTAATCGCTTTGGATACATGCCAGGATCATGAGTTAGAACTCCCGCCATAAAAGCTGCAGTGTGATGAGTTTTTAGCCAGGCAGATTGATAGGTAGGAAGTGCAAAAGCGGCAGCATGTGCTTTGCAAAAACCAAATGAGGCGAAGGCGCGCAGGATCTCCCAGATCTCTTGCACTACCTCTAAGGAAAAACCATTTGCCAGCGCTGCCGGATAAAACCAATCACAAACCTCTTGTTGGCCATCTAATGTGCCAAGTGCTCTGCGTTTTTCATCTGCTTGTGCCAGTGAAATATCGGTCATTACTGAAATTAATCTAATTACTTGTTCATGAAAAACCACAACGCCTTCAGTTTCTTGCATGATGGGATCTAGATCTGGATGAATACTTTTTACATTACTTAAACCATGCCGGGCAGAGAGGAATGGTCTGATCATGTCGCTCTTTACTGGGCCTGGTCGAAATAGTGAGATATCAATAATTAAATCGGTAAAGGTGCTTGGCGCAAACTTTCCGATTAATTCACGTTGTCCAGGAGATTCAATTTGAAATACCCCAAGGGTGCGGGTGGATGCAATTAAATCAAAGGTCTGTTGATCCGCTAGTGAGATCTGATCAATATCTAACCTTTCGCCCTCTACTCTTTCAATCTCGGAGATTGCGTAAGAAATAGCTGATTGCATTCGCACACCCAATACATCTAATTTTAAAAAACCCACCGCCTCAACATCATCCTTATCAAATTGCACCATTGGATAACCGCTAGCATTTAATTCAAGTGGCGCGTGATCGTGCAGACCAATATCTGACAAAACAATTGCGCATGGATGCATTGATAGGTGGCGTGGCAGGCCATCTAGCCGCTGTGCCAAATTAATTGCCATCTTTAAAATTGGGGTATCTAACTTTAAATTTTTTAACTCCGGTAAATTCTCAAGCGCCTTGGAAATATTGCGGGCTCTGATATGCGGCAGTGATTTAGCGATTAAATCTATTTCAATTGGTGAAATACCAAGTGCAGCGCCGACATCGCGAATTGCATGACGGGATCGATAAGTCTCTACCATGGAAACTGTGGCAGCTCGTTTGCCATACCTCTCAAAGATGGCATCATAAATCTCTAACCTTCGGGCAGATTCAACATCAATATCAATATCAGGTAGTTCATTGCGAAGTGGCGAACAAAAGCGTTCCATTAATAAGCCATGAGTAATTGGCTCAACACCTGAGATGCCAAGCAAATAACAAATTAATGAGCCGGCGCCACTTCCCCGTGCTGCTACTCGGATTGATTTACTTCTGGCTAGATCGGTTATGTCAGCAACTGTTAAAAAATATGATTCATAACCCAGTGTGCGAACTGTGGCTAGCTCATCAGTTAAGCGATTAGCGGCAACTACCGATTGCTGGCCAAAGTACTTATTTACTAGCGCGGCCTCGCATCGTTCCTTTAATTGTTTACTCAAATCACCTTGGGTTTTACCGCCAACAACTGATGGTTCGGGCAGGTGAATCTTTCCGATTCCAACATCCTTTCTGGGATCTAGTGTTGCCATCTCTGCCCACTGCAATGTGTTTTTAATTAATTGGTTAGCGGTTAGCTCACCAGCGGCTTGTGAGATTTCAGTTGCCACTTGATGCATCTGCTTAATATCTTTTAAGTAAGCTTCGCTGTTTTGCCGTTCTACATGGCGCTTATGTAGCGGCACTAAATTGCGGGCAGAATCTAGGACATCAGCTAGTGGGCCATCGCTGCGATCTAACATACGTACTGAATTGGTAATAACCGCTGGTAGATTGTTGTCTCTGGCAAACTTCAACATCCGAGCGGCAAATGGTGTTGAGAATGGACCATCGCCACGGATGCGATGCGAAAGTACCTCAATGCCTTGCTGAAAAAAGTAATCCTTACTTGAGTTAAAGATTGATAGCCCTTGGGTTAATTGGCGAGCGCCGATTGCAGTTGCGATCTGTGAATCTGGCCCATGTATAGCTAGTAATTTTTTACTGTATTGAATATTTTGTTGTAGTAACTCGTGAGTTAATAAACCGCCGGCGAAATTAATTGCGGTTAGAAGTTGATAAAGTGCAGGTAATCCACCATCAGAGGTGGCGAGCAAGGTAATTCGAAATTTGGGTTGGATAAAACTTAGATTTACACCAAGTATTGGCTTAATTGATCCAGCTTCGCAAGCTTGCACAAATCTAATTGCCCCAGCCATATTGTCACGATCGGTTAAAGCAAGTGAGTGCATGCCGAGTTCAGCTGCACGCTGTACTAATTGATCAGCTGTGGCGGTACCGTACTTGAATGAATAACCGCTGCAGGTGCGCAGGTGCACAAAATCAGAATGCACCATCAAGATGCACGAGAGGTTGGGCGAATTCGCCAGTTGCCAGTTACTTCATCTAATTCGATTTCAAAGGTAGATAACATTCCGACAGGTGCCGCCTCTACCCGCCATACGGCACGTGGTTGATCATCTATCTTCACTGATTGATCGGTATGTAAATTGCCATCACTGATTCGATTCCACCAACCACCTGATTCACTCCACCTAGATGTAATGGCATGGATGTGAAAGTGATGTCCCTGGTAGATGAACTCAGTTGGCTCTCCTGCAGGAGCGATTACCCGAGCAGGGTTGTTTTGCGCAGAGTTAGGTTTATCGAACATATGTTCGAAAGATAGTCATGGGCGCTGACAGTGGTCAAGTAGCCACTGCCAGTAGCTATTACTGAGCGGTATAGGTGTCAGACACACCCCAGTATTAGTTGAAATTTCAACTAATCTAACCTACCTTTTAGGCAAGCGGGTCGATCTGGACCCACTAATTTAAGGATGGTTATGGACATAGTTCTACTAGTTGGCCGTATTCTCTTTGCGTTGATCTTCATCAACTCAGGAATCGCTCACTTCACTAAAAATGCTGCAATGACAGGTTACGCCCAATACAAGAAGGTGCCATTGGCAAAGCTTTCTGTATATGTATCTGGCTTAATGATTCTGCTAGGTGGCGTATATATCGTTCTAGGTTTCTACGCAGATCTAGGCGCACTGCTTATCGCAGCCTTCCTAATCCCAACCGCATTCTTGATGCATGCATTCTGGAAAGAAACAGATGCAACAGCTAAGCAAAATGAAACAATCGGCTTCTTCAAGGATCTATCTCTTGCTGGCGCTGCATTAATCATCTTTGCACTTCTACACAATGGCGCAGATTTTGGCCCAAATGTAGGAACACTTCTTTTCTGGGCTAACTAATTAATTAGTTAAACTCTAAAAAGGTTAGAAAACCGCTCTTGGCATATGCCAGGGGCGGTTTTTTTATGGAAGCATGAAGGCATGAGCACCACCTTAATTCTTGCCTCAGTTCTAAGTGGCGCATTTATAGGTGCAGTTCTTGGATTCATCGGTGCCGGCGGGGCGATGATCACCGTTCCGATTTTGATTTATATATTTGATTTCACTCCCCTACAAGCGACTACTGCAGCACTTGCTGTTGTTTTCCTGACTGCAGCAGCTGGACTTATTCCCAAATTTAAAAGTAAGGATGTCTTAGTAAAAGAGGCGCTGACTATTTGGGCACTTGGCCTAGTTACAAATGTGGGCTTTGGTTCAATTGCCCAATCCCTGCCAGATGCCTTTATCTTGATTGGATTTTCATTGGTTTTAGTCGGCGCTGCTATCTCGATGCTGCGCGCTCCAATTAAAGATCATCCAGAAAAAAAGATCTCGCCATTTTATTTAATTTTGCTATCCCTACTTATTGGCTCACTAACCGGACTGTTTGGTGTTGGTGGCGGATTTGTTGCAATTCCAATTCTGGTTTTGTTTTT
>JACCEA011512405.1_pt1 | contig 23961 bp, 16 predicted proteins | sample 7449851 | NCBI WGS metagenome assembly JACCEA01 (sample SAMN15323453, study PRJNA562643) | freshwater metagenome | isolation source: river surface water | place: USA:Blue River Watershed | collected 2017-08-18 | reverse complement strand
GTTGGCCTCGTGGAAACGAAAAGGCCCCGGTTGTTTAACCGGGGCCAAAATGGCGGGATGGACGGGACTCGAAAAGTTTGAGGGCCGCCTGGGCTAAGTTGCGATTTAACGCGGACTTAGTTGATTGTTAGTGGTTTAGAACGAGAATACAAAAGCAGGTCGAAGCAACTAGGGGAAGCTAAAAACAGCGTTCGTGGCAACCTTCTGGCAACCTAAACGAGAGCGAAAAGCCCCGCGCGCACGGTGGCGGCGGGGCTGGAGGCGTCGATCAATCCTCGTCGGGGAGCATGATCGTGAGACACGGGCGGCCGGTCTCGTCGGGGTGGGAAATGGCCTTCAACGTGTGGAGGCGCTTCCGGCCGGTGCCGGTGATGATGAGGCGGAACAGGCGCCCACCCTGCCAGACGCGGACGGGGCAGGCGCGGGACATGTGGAGGATGTCATGCCAGACGCCGCGCCAGTCGTTCGCGTGCTTCGGGCTCGCGACCGCCTGCTCGATGAGGGCGAAGACCGCCGCCGTCATGGCGACGTGAACGCCTGGGAAGTGCTGGGCTGAAACCTCGGCGAGGTCGCCGGTGGAGGCGTCGGCAAGGACGCCGTCGGCGATGGCCTGGGCGCGGGTGTAAACAGAAATGACGGTGAAGCCGTCGAACGGGTGGCCGGGCTGGTGGATCTGGTCGCCGGGCTGAGGTGTCGGATGCGCAAGGCTGCGCCCGGAATCCGGGCACCCGCCTCCTTGCGCCCCTTCGCTATGCTTCAGGGCCACGCCTGCGGCGTGACCATCTACGTGCTGCCGCACTTCGTCACTTACGGGTATATCAGACATCGGTGTATCGGGAACTGTGCGCCCCAACGAGGGCGCGGGATGGAGTAGCGGGCCGCGCTACGCGGAGCCCCCAGATGGCCAAACCGAAAAATCGGCCGCCCCCGAGGGATGCCGACGGGAAGCACCGGCTGCGCAAGGTGGAGCGCAGCGGGACGGGACGCGGGACGACGCAGTCGCCAGCGCCCGCCAGCGAGCAATACCTTGAGGCGTGGACGGGCGGAGTGCGCAGCGCGAAGACCGCCAGCCGTCGCAGGTGCTACCCTAAAGGCACCCTCTGGGCACGGCCACGCACGAAGAATTCGAGCCACCCGGCGAGCATCCAAAGATAGACGGCTTTGGTCGTGTCGGCATCAGGGCGCTTCACTCCCCTGCTTTCTTACCTGTCTGCGAATCGTCTTCGAAAAGTTTATCCATCTCCTTGTGGAAATTCACATAGCGACGCCACGCGTTCGAGTTCATTTCTTCGATGTCGATTTCTAGATAATTCTGACGAACGTAATTCAGAAGCGCGGGGACTGCACACGCGAGCTGGCGTGCTGACTCCTGAATGGTGTCCCAGTCCTTTTGCTGTTCGTCTGATAGGATGTCGTCCATGGAAGAACGGAATACGAATGACTGGCCATGATATGACATGTCGTAGCGATGCCCGAAGGAGACAATCGTCGCCCAGTGTTTGTAAACTTCGTCTACAAGTTGCTTCGCTTTGACGTCGTAAAGATAGAAAAGGGAGCTCGTGATTACCGAGTTAAAGTCTTCCCAAAAATCGAGGGCTTTGTCTCTGAGCCGATGGGGGACATCGGAAAGCATCTCCTGCATCGTCGGTTGGTGAATTGCTGAGAGAAGCCATTTCAAATTAGCGACGTCGCGTCCGCGTTTTATCTCCTCGGGCGATTTTTCCGCCACATCGCGAGGGCGGACGGGCTTGTTGATCAAAATTTGTCGGAGAGCTGTTACGAGTAGCTTCTGAAGTGGGCTCTTTTGCTTGGTCGCCTTGTCATTTCCGTTGTTAGCGGCGTCCTGAACAGTCAGCGAAAATCTCGATATACGATGGCGGTCAAAGTCAAAGGGGACGTCGGCCGGTAATGCTCCGTGAGCTTCGTTGAATAACAGTATGATTCGCTCCCATCCTAAAGCCGCACACGCATAACCGAGTTCGAAAACTACATTCGGATTTGGTGTCCGTCGTCCTTCGGTGCTGGTAGCGTTGATCGTGGTGATGTCCGCAATGAAGATGTCCGCCTGACCGATCTTTTTGAGAATGGTAAGCGGTATATTTACGCTGCCTGATTCGCCACGCGTGGCTTCATCAGGCACCAGCCGTAGCTTCTCTTTCGCTAATTCAGATTCGAGTTCCAGACACGCACTTTTTAGCGCCGAACGTATCGCGCTTCGATTTGTTTCGTCCGGAAGGTCTGATTGCCAGGAGTAGAAAACACGGACGACGGGGTCCTCGGCGGGCGTTGTATTAGCAGCCATATCGGAACCTCACCCCTGCGTGAAATCGTGCTGCGTGAATTTTAGCGTGCGGCAGTTTTCGCTGATGGTGCGGATTAGGTTGGGCGGGAAGCCGTCGGGCGCGGTGGCCTGAATTTCCAAGGTGACTTCGACGTTGGCCATGAGGATCGCGACCAAGTGCTGGACGACTTCCTGCGAAATCTGGCCCGCGTCGCGGTTCATGCGGGCGGCGTCGATCTTCACCGTGCCATAGAAATGCTTGGGGGCCGCTGGTGCGGCGGGCTGCGGCGTGGTCGGACTGCCGGCTGGACTACCCGTCGGGGTGCCGGTGCTCGTGGCTGTCGGTGTGCTGCCTGCGCTGAGTGGAGCGCTCGGTTGCGCGGTGCCTGTAGTGGCTGGTTTCGTTTCAGCGGCGACTTGTGCGTTTGCTGCTTCGGGCTTCACCAAAATGCCAAACAAGCCGTCGTCGGGCACGTTGACATGCTGACCGCATCGAAGCCCAGCGAAGCGCTGGGACTTTTCATCGAAGCTTTCCGCAAATGCGAAGGTCTCTTTGTCCCATGACATGAAAGTTAACCCGTCGCGAATTGCCTCGACCAAGACGGTGGTGTCGCGGAGCCGAGGGAGATAGAGGTAGCGAGCGAAGTCCTCGGCCAAGAGTTTGATGGCGACATGGTCGCCGCGCCAGAGCGGCACTTTGTCCAGCTCGATCCGAAGAGTAGTGGCGGCAAATTTAGTGAGGAGCGACGCGTCGTTTTTCAGTTTCTTGCTGGCCCGAACCGCAAGGGCATCGTTGCCGGTCATGCGACTGGCTTCCCATGAGACCGCTTCTTGCGGCGTCGCCTGATGCGGCGAAAGGAGCCACTGGTAAGCCTCGGGCAGCCTTGCCTTGACCGCGTTATTGGCGGTGTCGCGCTGAGTCGCCGCCTGATTCTTTTGGTGTCGCGTCAGCTCAAGGGAATCCGCCTCGTCCACGATAGATTGCCAGGCGAGGTAGCGACGAACGGCCTCGTCGAGGTCTGAGAGCCGCGCCTTGTCGATGGCGAGGAAAACCAAGGTATTCTTGTTAAGTCGCGGGCTCGTGCCGCGCTTGTCGAGATACTCCTTGGCGGTAAGGAGCGCCGGTGAGTCGGCATCTTTGGTGTAGGGATGAGAGACCCCGAGGACGACAAGGCGGGCGTCGGTCTCGTCGGGCACGTCGGAGTGGCCGGCGGGGAACGCGTGGACGCGGCTGAAGTCGCCCTTGGTCTGCACGTCGGCACGAACGCGCTTTTTGATCTCCTCCGCGACATCGTCGGGGCGGGTCTTAAGCTGTTCGGCACGATCATCGGCAACCTTGGTAACCGTGGGCTGGGTGGAATACCAGTAACGCGGCCCGTCTTGATAAAGATAGGTGGCGCTGCTGCTCAAGCGGCGGAGGGCATCGCCGAAGATGGCGGCGGATTCACCGGGGAGCACGCAGCCGAGTTTCACGCGGCGATCTTCCAGACCTTTGTTGGCGGCCTGGGCGGTGGGCGCGGAGCCCAGATAGATCGTGCGCGAGACGCGACGGCAGGCGGAGTATTTGCCGAGGTTGGGCAACTCGCCGTCGAGGCGGAGCGGGAGCGATTGCGGGCCGTCCACGTCTTTCTCAATGACTGGTGTCCAGTTGTCGGAAAGATAACGGGTCAACTCGAACTGCACGCGGGGCTCGTCGATGGGAAGGTGGGCCGGAAGGATGATCGGGTTTTTGTCGCCCTTCTCCCAAAGCGAGTGGATGACCGCAGCCATGAGGCGGAGCACGCCGCGCGTGCGTTGGAATTTAACCAGTGTAGACCAGTCGTTGTAGAGACGGTCGAAGACCTCCGGGTGGATGGGATACGCGGCACGCAGGCGCTTCAAATAGTCGCCGTCGCGGCACTCGGGCGGAAACTCCTGATGTTGGGTGCGGTAGAGATCAAAGAAAGCCTGTGCCGTGGTATCGCGTTGGACGAATTGGTCTTGCTGGATGATCGGCTCGAAGAGGCGGCGGCGGACGATTTCAAAACCTTCCTCGGCACTGGCGGGCTTCCACGAGGATTCGACGCGTCCGACGGCGTTGCGAAGGCGGTCTAGGGCGGCGCGACCGCGCTCGCCACCGACTTCCAAATCATCGCCCTGAGTGTGCGGGCTACCGGCGGTGTCAGACGCGGGCAAACTTACGACAAGCAGGGTGTTCTTGGCGGTCTTGGCGCACTCCGTGATGGTTTGCGCAAAGGTAAAATGGGTCTCGAAGCTACCGCCGGGCAGGTCGCTTTGGTCGTGAAGTTGGCGGGCGTAAGCGACCCATTCGTCAACCAAGATAAGGCACGGGCCGTATTGATTGAAAAGATCGCGCAGGCGGTCGCCGGGGCTTGTGGCCTTTTCGTCGTCCTCGCGAATTTGGGCGTAGGCTTCTTTGCCGCCGAGCTGCCAAGCGAGTTCGCCCCAGAGGGTGCGGATGACGGTGCCGTCGGGTTTCTTCGTGGGATTGCCGGGAGAGATTTTGTTGCCGACGAGAACGACGCGTTTAACGGCGGGTAGTTTGTCCACCGCCGCTTGCTCAAAGACGGCCTCCAGGCCGACCAGCTCCGCTGGCTTGAGACCGGAGAACAGGTGGTAGAGCGCGAGCATGGAGTGGGTCTTGCCGCCGCCGAAATTGGTCTGGAGCTGCACCACCGGATCGCCGCCCTGGCCAGTGAGGCGACGCACGGCGCCGACGAGTAGATCGCGGAGGCTCTGGGTGAGGAAGGTGCGACGGAAAAACTCGACCGGGTGCTTGTATTCGGCCGCGACGGTGGAGTCGTTGACGAAGGCGACCTGCCAGAGGTCGGCCGCAAACTCGGCCTGCTGATAACGGCCGGACGCCACGTCTTTGTGCGGGGTGACAACCTCGCGCCACGGTTTCACGCCGGCCACGGGCTGGCCTTCAAGGGCCGTGGACGCGCTCTTGCGCTTCTCGTTGCGGGCCTGCTCGTCGAAGCGTTGGCGCAGCAACTCCTGTTTGATGGTTTCGATCTCGGCGGCCTCCTTGGCGGCAGAGACGGCGCTCAAGAGGCGGTGGATGCTGTCGATGGCGCGATACACATCGTCGGTGGAGAAGGCGCGTTGATGAGCCCATTTGTTGCGCACCTCGCGCAGCTCGGAAACGAGGGTGCGCTCGGCCTGGCCAAGGGTCTTTTTGAACACGTCGTTCCACTGGTTCCAGATGGTGACGAGGGCCGAGGCGGAGTCCCACTGGGGCTTGTCGGCCGAGCCAAACATGTCGGCCTGCTGCGGGGACAAGGTGCGCTTGGCTTCCTCGAACCACGTCGCTTGATGGACGCTCTTCAGCTCGCGCTCGATGAAGGGGACGAGACCGGTGTTGAGGAGTTCGAGGGCCTTTGTGAGGCGTTCGTGGTTGGAGATGGCCATGATTGTATAGTGCAACTAATTCGTTGCGCAGTCTTTGTGTCGATATTCTAGCGTGGAGACCCCGCGAAAAGCGCCTTCGCCCAGCAAGCACTCGATGACTTGCGCATAGCGAAACAACTGCTCGTGCCGACCGGGGTTGTTGCAGGGACAGTCGTGCTCGTGGGGTTGGCGCACGAAGGTGCCGTCGCTATCCAGTCGATAGGTCCACGGGGCCAGTGCTCGCGCCCCGACTAGCTTGATTCCACGATGCTTTGCGGCGAGTTCGCTGACGTGAACCACGTCGCCCTCAGCGCGATGTAGGACGATGCCTTTAGTGTATTCATCGCTGCCGGCTCCCTCGGGAGCGCGAACGATGTCGTCGGTTTCGATTACGACCACCGGGTTCTCGCCTAGGATCTTGGCCAAGCGAGGAAGCTTCTGAGGTGGAGAATCGACGTGGTAATAAAAGCTTTCCTCCCCGACACCGAAACGGAGCGCCGAGCCCAATAGCGAATACTTGCCGAGATGGTCAGTGCGAGAGAGCCATTTGCGGCGGCTAAAGGCCGTGTTGAACGGATGCCATCGTGTTGGCCGATAGTCGTATTCAGGGATGTCTAGCCCACGGCGAAAGGCAGGAAACTTTGCGTCAGTCCCGGCGTGCTCCCAAGGCACCGCCAAGAGTAGCTTCAAGAAGATGTCCTCTTCTCGTGGCGGGAAGAGGTCCGAGGTTTGGCGCAGGCTAGCCTCGGCTGCAAATTCGCGGAGCACCGCGGCCGGAACGATCCAGTGTTCGAGCACGGCCTCGGGCGATAGCCGTTTGGACAGGGGCCCGATCAAACCACCGTGCTGTGAATGAAACCGTGGCTTGGTATCTTCGCACTCGATCTCCGTCAGATCGACGAAGACCGCATCGCCGGTTAGCGCCTTGGTTTTCGAGATGATGTAGATGTGTCCGTGCTTCTCGGCCGGAACATACTTCGGCGTGTTATGGACGAGCATGACGAACTCCTCGTTCGCGTCCTCCGTCATTGCGATCAATGGCTTTCCTTTCGTGTAGATGTGAGAAGCGAACCACGCGGCGACGGCGGGCGACTTGGTCACATCGACGTAGAACGAGCGCCAACCGTAGTGCTGAAGGATAGCATCGGGGTAGTGCTTGGGGATCTCGTGGCCGGGGTCGGAGAGGACGCGGAACAGCTCTTTGGCGTAGTGCGTCCATTTGAGCATTTTTGGGGGCACGCAGCCATGCCGGTCGAACGAGGTGGTGATGCTCGGCGCACCTGCCGCATCCGCATAATGCGCCACCTGCCCACGAAACAACGCATCCTCACCCTGGGTCGCTGCGAAGCGTGCCCGGAGGGTCGGTAGGTCGTTGATGTGGCTGGTGGTCATGGCGCGGGAGCGGTTAGGTGCCGAGGTCGAACTCGCCGTCGGCGGCGGGACGTGCGGCCGGGGCTTCCTGGGCGAGGCGTGAGAGTTCGGGCCAGCCGAGGACGAGGGCGTTGTAGCCTTGGGCGTCGGCGCTGCGTTTGCGGCGCTCGGCGACGGAGAACAGGCGGTAGGCGAGATCGCGTGCCGTGTCGGCCCGGCCACCGAGCTTGCGGAGGAGGTTGGCCGTGGGGCCGTCGCCCGCGCCCTCGACGTGGTAGAGGCGGATGAGGTGGTGCGTCATTTCCCAGACCGTGAGGCGGTCGTCGGTGGCGGGGTCCCAATCCTTCGGCAGTTCGCCGGGGTTGAGGAGACGCACGTCGCCGCCGCGTGCCTGAACGATGCCGGCCTCGCGCAGGCCACCGACGGCAATGGCGTGGGCGGTGGCGAGGGTGTTCGCGTCGCCGAAGTCGCCGGGCTCGAAGCCGTGCTGATCAAACCACGTGAGCGCCCAACGCGTCTCGGCGTCGTAGTCGTTCTCCGGTTCACCCAGCACCTCTTCCTTGATCTGATTGATGAGGGCGAGCGCGGTGCGGACGGTCATCGGCTTACCGTCGCTTTCGAGGATGCGCGAATAGCGGGAATAGACGGCCATGCCGGGGCCGATGCTGGCCTGGGCTAGGTCTACCGGCGCGACGTTGCCTTGTTGCAGATGCTTGAGCGCGACGGGAAGCTCGCGCTTGAGAGCGGTGAGGAAATCTCGCCGGCCGACTTGAGTGGCAGATTCGGGACGTGGACGGCAGGCGAGCACGATGTAGCTGGCGAGCGCGTTGGTGCCCATCGATACCATGCGCCACGCTTGCGAGGCGCGCACCGGCCAGGTCGCAGTGATTTGAAATCCAGAGGAAATGAGCGCCTCAAGAAGTGTTTCCCAACCGGTCGTCAGGTCGATGGTAACCGCACCTTCCTCGCCGTCCTGCTCGATGGTGGCATCTCCTTGTTCGTCCTCTTGTTTGAACGCGTAGTAGACCGTGAGTGGATACTGTGGGTTGATTCTGGCTCGCATTACGCCGAAGGCGTTGCGAAAGCCGGACTCAAAATGCTCACGCGCTTGCTCTCTGCTTCCGCCAAATCTATCCGGCGAGGCAGTTAGTTCGGGCATTTTCGGCACAAGCATTGTCGAAAAAATGTCAGGATAGAGCGGCCCTATCGCACGCCTAAGCCAGACGTAGAAAAAGTCGCTCAATGCGGCGTATCCAATGTTATCGTAGTAAGGTGGATCGGTGCTGATAAGGAGGTTGGGAATATCAGCGGTTCCAGATGCCGCGTCTATCTGGCGGGCGGTTCCTTTATCGTTCTTCGTCGTGCTGAGTGTCTCTATGCAATCCGCTACGTAACTGCTGCATGTGCTCCAGGCTCCCACGGAACTGCCCAAAATATTCGCCTCTGCAAAATCCCAGACCATGGGAATCGCCTGACGGGCGTAAAGGTTCATGACCTTTTGGTTCGTCGGACTCCACCTGCACATGCCATTGTTGAAATCGGCGCAGCGATCTACAGCTAACGCGAGAAATGTGACCAACGTGCGGGCATAGCCCACTGGATCGGGGCATCCCGCTGCCTTGGCGTCGCATGCGATGTCATCGACGGCACCGCCAACTGCTTCGCTGAATGTAGTCAGCGCAACAGCCTGGCGACGGCTGAATATATCGGCGAAGTTGGGTTTTCCGTAAAGCGGGGGAGAGAACCAACGCCGATCATTAGGCATAGGCTGGTCAATTGCTGTCGTATCCACTGACGGCAGGTCAGGGACCTTGGCAAAACTAGAGGGTAAGTATACACGTCCACGTTTGCCTTCGGCGACTACAGCAAGGGGCAGTTCGTCGGTCGAATGCGAGGAGGCGATTTCGCGCACTTGGCCCTTCTTGTATTCGGTTCCGCATACAAGGCAGCGAGCACCTTTCCCGCTCGTGGTTTCTTTCTCCGGCTCGGCTCCTGTTTCAATCGAAAAGCCTACCCGTTTAGAGACACGATCAACATGGGGTTTGGCATGCACGAAAACCGGCTTTTTTCGCGCGAGCCAAAAACTACGCACCATGGGGGCACGTGCGCGACAGCTAGGATTTGTGCAAAGTATCGTGCGCGTCCAAAGCCACGCTACCACTTCTGCATCTTGTCCACCGTGTTCCGGCGGTAGAGTTACTTTGGGATACAGGTGGCCGATTTTTTGCTCTACGGTTTCCTTGATGTGTTTGGCGTAATAACGCACGTCGGCCGCGAGACCGGTGGTGCCCTGCCAGCTTTGGCCGCCGCCGATCTTGCGGCGATCCTCGGGGTTGATGGGAGCTTGGCCCGACCAACGCGGGGCCAGCTCCAGGTTGCACTTGTTGAGCAGGACGGCGACGGGGTTGAGGTCGGCGGCGTGGGCCTCGAAGCCGAGACGGTTGGCCTCCAGTGGAATGGAACCGCCGCCGGAAAAGGGATCGAGCACGGCGGGAAGTTTGCCATCGCAGTATTTCTCCATCTCGGCGCGGGCCTCGGCGTAAACCTCGGGATGGGTGTGCAGCTTTTTCTGCATCATGCGGCGCACGATGTCGAAGAGGCGTTCGCGCTCGGCGTCCTGGGCGGCCTCGGTGGGGAACTTTTCCGGGTGCTCGGACGGATCGTCCACAACGGAGGCGAAGAGGATGGAGCGAGCGCAGGGCAGCGGCAGACGCGCCCACCAGTGGTGGATGCCCTTGGGGTGCGGCCCGATGCCTGGCATCTTGTCGTAGGCGGAGGCGTCGTTGATTTCCGGCAGCGGGAGGGCGACCTCAATGAGCTTTTTGCGAATGGGGGCGGACATGGAAAGGGACGATGGGGTTTACGCGGGCCAACGCTGAAGTTCGGTGCCGGTGTCGTCGCGGATGACGACGGACATGGGCGCGACTATGGCGGAGGGGAACATGACGAAGTTGAAGCCCTTGAGGGAAAGGGCCGCCGCGGCGTCCGAGGGGGCACGAATCGCGCCGAAGCGGGATTGCTGCGAGAGAGCCAGACCTAGCTGCTGAGTAAGCGGTGGAGTAACGGGGAATTCCCAATCGGCAGCCAAGTCGGCGGTCGTGAGCCCCAAGAGGTTAAGCGTCGAGGCATCGCCCAAATCGAGCACGCCAAGGGTCGCTTGAACCGAGTAAAGCACTTGCTTGGGCGGGATGCGGTCCTTGGGAAGCTGGGAGAGACGTCGATCAAGCTCGGCACCCGCCACCGTAGCGTTTTCGGACGTGTAAAACGTGGCGGTCTTTGCGGGGTTGAAACGACCGGGGCTACCCGACGTGAACAGGTAGTTCGGCGGCATGAATTTCTCCAAGTCGCCTTTGGGGACGAAGCGGAATAGCTGCAGATCCTGAAGTGCGGGCGCCGGTAGATCGGCCAATCGTTTATGGAAGAGGTTGGCCATTAGGTCGGCTGCCCGGTGAGCATGTTATAAACGAACGCGCCGACATCGGTGGCGCGGCCATCGCGAATCCAGTCCATCGGAGCGCGATTGCGCATGTGCTCGTTGGGCGTGTTGAGCCACTTGCGGAACTGCTCGTTGCCGAAGCCGGGGGCGCGAAGCAGCGCGATGTCGGAAAACGGCTTGAGCAGCTCTTGAAGCGCCTCGGCGTCGGGAGTTTTGCTGAGGGTGGCCTTGTTGTCGCGACCGATGGCGCGGCCGACCTCGATGACATCCATGCCGAAAAGTTCGGCGATGAGCTTGATCGAGAGGCGACCGCGCTCGGAGCGGAGGTCGGCATTGGGCACATGGACGGCGGGCGCGACGGCTGCCGCCGGGGCAGATGTGGCCGGCATGGGAGCGCGGTGCGCGATGCTATTCCGAAGCACTATGAACTTGCGCAGCGCAGCCCGGACATCGGGCTCGCCCTTCAGGTCGATTTCCAAGGTCGATGGATCTTGGAAAGTGCGAAGAATGAAATTGACCAAGGCGTCATGCGTTTGAGTGCGATGTGCCGTCCCGGAGATAAAAACCGAGACATGTTTGGGAGTAGTCGCCTGGAGAGCTGCGAAGCGACGGATGATTGTTTTGCAGGCGGCGACTTCGGGGCGGCTCCCCAAGTCGAGCCAAGTGAAGTCTGGAAGCGCGCGCAGGCTGCGGGTATCCTCAAACGTAAGTTCAGAAACATGCCACTTTCGCTGAGGAAGGGCTTTAGAAACTTCTGCGGGCAAAGAAACACGGCTAGGCGCGGCGTAAGCGAATTCGAGGTTGGCCATAGGCGCAGAGTCAACCGATGGTTTACCATGAGTCAACCTAGAGTTGAACTGATTCATTGTCGCGGTCATGCGCCGCCTTTCCCGCAGTTGCCACCGGGGAACCGAGTGAACGTATCCACGCAAACGAGATTGATGTGCGTGTAGGGCATCAGTTCGTGCGGGCATTGCGTTGGTGTTGGCCGATAAACCCAATGATGACGCGCTGGGAGGACTCGTCCCAGGTGAAGGCGATGCGGATGGCATCTTCGGCGTCGCGGCCATTGCCAGAGCGGAGGTGCTCTGGAATCCAGAGTTTCCGGCCGTCTTCGGCAATGCACTGATACCACTCTTTGTTTGCCTTCATGGTGCTCTCGTTTTGGTGGCCGGAGTAACTCCATCCTGAGACGGCGGCGCGAATGCTGGCATCGAAATCGGGACAGGACTTGGCCTTGGTGCGTGCTTGGTAGTAGGTCGTGGCGAGCCAGTCGAATGCGAGCAGGACCTCCTCGGGGTAGCGGAACGGCGACTTGGCGTCTTCCGAGCTTTGGTTGAATCGGAAAGAGAGCTGGCCCGGGAAGGCAGCGCGTGCCCTCTCGATGGCTTCGCGGACGGAATCGACCGGGATCTCGTTTTCGGCAGAGCCGGCGCGTCCTTGTTTCTGATCCTCCACCCGGGCGCGAAGGGTAGAGCTAAGTTGTTGCTCACGGAAAAGACGTTCACCGGCTTCCTTGAGCTGGCGCTCGAGGTCAGCGATTTCCCGCTCTTTCGCATCGGCATCGGCGGCGTAGGTGATGGCTAGTTGTTCCCAATCCTGGGTATCGCGCGCGGCGGCGATGATGCGGCGACGGTCAAGGGATTGGATGCGGTCAAAAGACGCGAAGTGGGGGGAGATGGCGCTGACCGAGACTTCCGCTATGGCAGCCAGGACGGCGTCGGCGAAGCGACCGGAATCGAAGCGGATGGGGTCGGCGGAAAGTTCGGTGACAGTCCAGAGCCGGTGGTCGATGGTCTGGGAAGCCCGCTTGAAGCCGGGCCAATAGACACGGATGGCACCGTCGTAGCATGTGAGCCAGCGGGGGAGCCTGTAGGAAAGCGCCTGGGCCACCATGGAATTTTCGGCGACTATGACGTGAGCAATGCCGGAAAGATGGTCGGCGAGATCGTGCGGGTTGATGAGGTAGCCCTTCGATTGCTCGTGGACGCTGACGAGGACGATGGGATGAGTGCGCGTGGGGGATTCGAGGATTTGGATGAATTTGCCGAGGTCCTCGTCTTTGAGGCGAAGGGGGAATGGCTTGCTGTGAAGCCTGATTCCTCCGCTGAACGCGGCGAAGTCGCGGACCAGCGTGCGCATGATGCGCGGCCGCCCGGGGGCGCGACGGAAAGGAGTCATACCGCCGTCCTGCCGACCGAGCGATTGGGTGAAGGAGAAGTGGTGTCGTCCGTCGGCGTCGCGCACGAGCGCGAGGTCGGAGGTCCAAACGAGTGCGGAGTCGCTGGCATCGGTTTGCTGAAGGAGCAGGCTCCAACCGCGCCGCTCGGGTGTGTCCACGTGGAGGGTCTCGATGCGGAAGCCGTCTCGCGGCGAGAACTGTGCGAGCGTAACGGGCCCACGATGCTCTGATGCGCGCCGAGCAAGTCCCAGCTCGCGCCGATCATAGATCCAGTTCCAAACCCGTTCCGCAAATTCGTGGAAGTGGTCGGTGGCAGACGAGGGCGCGGGCCGAAGCTCGAAGGTAGTGCGATAGATGGTGCGCATGGTTGGAGCTGGAACGTGTTTAGTCGGTGGAGCGGTCGAGCAGATCGCGAATGCGAAGGGTGCGGCTGGCCTCGGCGAACTCAGGCTCCTGGGTGAAGGGCTGGCGGACGTATTGTGGCGGGTGGGCCTTGCCGTCGTTGACGTAAACGAGGGCAAGGAACCACTGGTCGGGCTGATTAAGCGCGGTGCGAATCTCGTTAGCGGTGACGGTGATGGTGTCGGCGGTCCAGACGCGGCCCTTCACCTCGATGAAACGGAGGCGGCCCGACTTGGGGTCGCGGCTTTCGATGTCGTAGCCAAGATTGCCGGCGGACACGTCGCGGGGATCGTGCCCGAGGCCGCGTTCGTGGGCCATGACCGCCTCCATCGCCAGTAGCTCGACCTCGCGGTTGCCGGTGCCGAAGGGCGATGCGCCCTCACGTAGCGAATCGGCTTCGGCGAGCTGGGCGAAATAACCGGCGGGCACCACCAAGGCTCCGCCCAGGACGGTGGGCGGCCGGGTAACGATTTTCTTCTCGGCCTCCAGATCGGCGACGCGGCGCTTGAGGCGCTCCGAAAGCGCGTCGGCGCGCTGGCGAGCTTGGGAGGCGCTGATGCCGCCACGACGCTTGCCGGCGTCCTCTTGGCCTTGGAGACGGTTCGCGTAGTTGTCCCAATACATGATCTCCTGCGTGAGGCGCTGGTGGACCTGCTGCATGGTCTTGCGAAGGTGCTCTTCGCGGCGGACGGAAACGGAGCGCAGGTGCTCGGGGACGATCTGCTGGATGGCGAAGGACGTGGCGCGGCCCTCAAGATCGTCCATGAGCCACGGTTGATCGAGAAGCGGGCCGACGGCGGCGAGCTGCTCCGGGGAGGCAGGCAGATAGTCGAGATAGGGGGCGTGGCCGGCGCGCGAGGCGTGGCCATCCTCGCTCAAGAAAACGAACTCCAAGCGGCGAGAAATGACCGTGGGGCCGCGACCGCCGTCGGGTTTGGCGTCGGTGATGGCGTGCTCCAAGTAGAGGAGCACGCGAGGGGCGGTGCCTTGGTCGAGCGGGTCCACCAAGACTGCGCCCTGACGGAGGAAGTCGCGATGACGCTCGAGGACGAGGTCCACGGTGGCATCGAGCAAGGGGTGGCCGGGAGCGAGAAGGGCGGCGGGGGGCTTGCCGTCGAGGCGGACGGATTGCTTGTGGAAGGTGACTCGCTCGTAGGCCTTGAGCACGGGGGCACGGAGGCCGGTGGTGCGGTCGCGCAGGCGAATATCGGTGGGAACGTGGCGAATCTCGAAGCGCTGGGGCTCGCGCTTGGCGAGCTGGCCGCCGAAGCGGACAAACGCCTCGTTGAAAAACGCGCCGATGTAGCCGGGCTGAAGTTTGCGGGCGATGGCGCGCTCCATATCCTCGCGGATAGACTGAACACGGCTCATCGAAAGCGTGTCCTGAGTGAGCTGGCGCTCGGCGAGGAGTTCGCGCAAGCGGGCGGTGTCGAGATCGTGTTGGACGACGCGGTCGAGGCGGGCCTTTACGGCAGGATCCTCGTTGTTGCGCACGGCGGCGATAAGAAGCTCCTTGAGCGATTGGCCTTGGAGCACCTTGCCGAGAACATCGAACACGGCGTCGGTGCCGAGAGCCTCGCGTTGTTGCTCAAGTTTCTTGAGGAGGCGGAGGAAGACCTCGCCCTCGCGAGTGCCGTCGGCGACGAGATTCCATAGGTGGCACTGGTCGCGCTGGCCGATACGGTGAATGCGGCCGAAACGCTGTTCGAGCCGGTTGGGATTCCACGGCAAATCGTAGTTCACCATGAGGTGGGCACGCTGAAGATTGATGCCCTCGCCGGCGGCGTCGGTGGCGACGAGAATCAAGACCTCCGGGTCGTTGGTGAAGGCCTCTTGAATCTGGCGGCGCTTCTCGCGAGGCGTTTGACCGTGGATGGTGACGACGGCGGCCGGATTGCCCATGAGGGTCGAAAGTCGTTCGGTGAGGTAGTTGAGCGTGTCGCGTTGTTCGGTGAAGATGACGAGCTTCCGCCGGTTGCCGGCGGGGTCGAACATCGCGGGGTTGTCGTGGAGCGTCTCGGCAAGCTTCTGCCACTTGGAATCGTTGCCGGAGCGGCGAAGCGATTGGGCGTCCTTTTCGAGGTCGCGCAGAAGGTAGATTTCGGCCTCCAGCTCGGCGATAGTCTGCGCGGCGGTGGCGGCGTCGGTGACAGCTTCCTCGGCGCGCTCCATCTCGGACTCGGGCGCGTCTTCCAAGTCGTCGATGTCCTCTAGATCGAGATCGGACTGGGTCTCCAAGAGAGCGGATCGACCCCGGCGGAGCGTCTGCTCCTCGCGGAGGCGTTCCTCCAAGCGCTCGCGACGGCGGCGGAGCGACTGATAGATCGCCTCGGGAGAGGAAGCCAGACGGCGCTGAAGAATGGTGAGGGCAAAACCGACGGTGCCCTTGCGCTTCTCGCTTTGGAGCTGGTCGGCGAGATTAAACTGATTGCGAACGTAGTCCGTCACCTTCGTGTAGAGGGCGAGTTCCTCGGGAGAGAGCGGACACGGCAAGGTGTGCGCGAAACGCTCGGGGAAGAGCGGTTTGCCCTCCATCGTGACGAGACCCTCCTTCACCATGCGCCGCATGAGGTCGCCGGCATCCTGGGTGTGGACGCCGTCACGGAATTTACCCTCAAAGCGGTCGCCATCGAGGAGCGACAGGAAGAGCTGAAAGTCCTCCTCCTTGCCGTTGTGCGGGGTGGCGGTGAGGAGAAGCAACTGGCGGGTATGCTGGGAGAGCATTTGGCCGAGGCGGTGCCGCTTCGTGTATTTTACCTCGGAGCCGAAGTAGGAGGCGGACATTTTGTGCGCCTCGTCCACGACCACCAAATCCCAGTCAACCTGGGCGAGCTTGGTTTGCAGATCCTCGTTGCGGCTGAGTTTGTCGAGACGGCAGATGCAAAGACTGTGCTCCTGAAACCAGTTGCCGGTGCGTGACGCCTGAAGGGCGTCGTTGGTCATGATGTCGAAGGGGAGGTTGAACTTTTGATCCAGCTCGTCCTGCCACTGCTCCACCAGCACGCCGGGCGATACGATTAGGCATCGGGCCACGTCGCCGCGGATAATCAGCTCCTTAATGAGGAGGCCGGTCATGATCGTCTTGCCCGCGCCGGGGTCGTCAGCGAGCAGGAAGCGAAGCGGCTGGCGCGTCAGCATCGTCTCGTAAACCGCTGTGATCTGGTGCGGCAGCGGATCGACCGCCGAGGTATTTACGGCGATCATGGGATCGAACAGGAATCCGAGGCGTAGTCGCTGGGCCTCGGAGACGAGCTTGAAAAGCGCACCATCGGCTGTGAACGAAAGCGGGCGGGTGCGCTGGACGATCTCCAACTGATGCTCCTGGTCGCGGAAAAGAAGCTGGGTGCCGGGACGTCCTTCCCCGTCGATAAAGGTGACCTCCAGCGTGTCGCTACCGTGGAGCTTGGTGTGCTTCACGGTGACTGCCGACGTGGGAACAATGCCACGGACGATGCTATTGACGGTGATGTCTTCGAGGCGAGCCATAGGTAACTTTCCCACAATAGCAGGTTAATGATTCACAATAAATGTCGAAAACTGCACAAAACTTCACTTAAAGATGAAGTGTGGCCGTCGGATTCACTAGCCTCGCAGGTATCTCCATCGAACGCTTGAATGCGTTTTGCGAGATCGTGGATGCCGGATCCGTCGTAGCAGCGGCCCAGAAAAGCGGGACCGCCCAAGGGCAATACAGTCGGCAAATCCGCGACTTAGAACGGGCGCTCGAAACCAAGCTATTTGAGAAGGAAGGTCGGTTTCTACGTTTGACCAAAGACGGGGTAAGACTGGCCGCTCTGACGCGCGCCTACTTCGCGGGTCTGGCGGAGATGTCGGGCGGAGGCGGTTCGGAAAAGCCGCTGAAGATGGGAGCGGCGGAGAGCATCATGCGATGGGTGCTCGTGCCGCGTTACCCGGAGGTGTTGGGCACGGTCGCGGGAAGACTCGACGTGGAAAACCACCGGACGAACAAGATAGTCGAGTTGGTGTTGAGCGGTGGGCTCGATCTCGGGGTGGTGAGAACTGATGCGGTCATTGAGGAGCTGGAGGCGACACCTTTCCCTACTCTTCGTTACGCGCTAATGGTTCCGCGCAGTGTGTTGCCGGATAAAAGCGCTACGGCTATCCGGGAGGTTGGGGAGCTGCCGTTCGTGTTAATCGACGGTGATGGTCGGTTCGTCCGCAGCGTAGTCCGCCTAATGGAACGCAATGAGTTGACCACGAAGATCGTCGCGCGAGTGGAGAGCTTTAGCTTAGCGGTAGAGCTGGCCAAAGTGATGTCCGCCGCGACCATCGTGCCGGTGCAAGCAGTGAAGGAGTTTGCCGCCGATTTATTTGCGTCGGTGGAACTGGACGGGATGGGGAAACTAGACCGCCCGCTTTCGATAGTGGTGAGCAAACGAACCGCAGAATTGAACACCCGCGCCCGGCGTGCGGCGTCGCGTCTTGGGCGTTTGTTCGGGCAATAAAAAAAGGGCGGCGGTCGTGAGACCGGCCGCCCTTGAGTGCCACGTTTTGGGTTTAGCTGCCGGTGACCTTGCGGGCACAAACGGAGGACGTGACGCGGATGTCTTCCGACCAATCGACGGCGAGGATGTCGGAGCGGGCGGATTCCTCGCGATACATGCGAACCACGTCCACGCCGCCACGGCGCAAGCGGAAGGTTTTCATGAAGCTGGGATCGTAGAGCGTGGGGCTCTGGCTGGCGTGGAAGATGACCAATTGCTGGCCGATGATGTTCACGTTGGCCTTGGCCGCGCCGAGCTTGGCGGTGTCCTTGGCGAGGATGCCGACGCGGATGTCGATGCTCGGGTTGAGCAGGAGCGAACCGAACTGAGCCATGCTGACGCCGACGGAGGCCGCGCCGGGGAAGCGGGCGATGACCTTGGGATTATTGCGGAGCTTGTTCCAAAGAGGCAGGCCGATGACGAGGCGGTTGGGTAGGCGGCCGGTGTCGGTGGCGAGTGCCTCGATCTGTTCGTCGAGCTTCGCGATGGGATCGTCGCTCGCGAGGGTTATGTTGGCCGACGCGGTGAGCGCGGACACGATGCCGAAGACCTTGGCCTCGTGCGAGGTGATGGCGGACGATACGAGGGTCTGGGTCTTGGCCTCCTCCAGGCGGAGAGGATCGGATTGACCGGCCTCGTCGCGCTCGTGGTCGTCAATGGCGATTTCGAGGGCCTGCGGGAGGCAGTTGTAAGTCGGATCGCTGGCGGCGAACTCAAGGCGCTTGGCTGGGCCGCCGACAGCTCGGGAGGTGTCGATGACCTGAAACGTATTCTTGTCGTCGAAGCTCTTGTATTGGCCGGTGGCGGCGGCAACGACGACCTCTGGCGCGAGGAAGTTGGCGAGCGAGGCGGAGATGTCTTGAGCGAGACCGCGCGCGTAGTTGGTCAGCGTGACGTTGTATTTGGAAGAAGACATGACGGAAAAAGAATGAGGGCGGGTTGGCTGGGCGTGGTGAAAACGATCACGTGAGCGTTACGGGACGGAAGAGGACGGCCTCGATGAGTTCATCGACGGCTCCGGATTCGAGGGACTGGGCTACGATGACTCGGGCGCCGGTGTTTGCATCGGGTTGGACTCGACCGTCGGTGACGAGTTGAAGGTCGGTGCCAGGCCAACCGACAGGTGCGGAGAGTTTCACGCGGATCACTCCGGCCAGACCGCCCGCGCCGACAGCAACGGTGACGCGGTCACCGGCCTTGCCGTCGGTGAGGAGGACGCCGAAGGGCTTTTGCGCGGCGGAGCTGACAAGGGCGACCTTGCCAGCGGTGAGAACGACAAAGCGGCCGACGTGGCCGGTGAGGTCGGTGGCGGCCTCGAAAGGGAGGATTGAATTGGTGCGGGCGAGGGAAGTCTTCATTGGAAGAGGGCGTTAAAGGTGGGTGATGCGAGGCGGGCTTAGCGGAACAGATCGGGGCTCTCGGCCTTGGCCTTTGCGTAGATGGCCGGGAAATCCGCGCCGGGGTTGGCGGCGCGCACGGCGGCAAGTTTTTGCTCCTGCCGGGTGATTAGGTTGGACGGATCGGCGGCGGGATCTCCGCCGGGAATGAGGCGGGCGAGCACCGGGTTGACCGCGAGGGCGTCGAGCGCCTTCACGGCCTTGGCTTCGTCGCGGATCAGGGCATCGACCCAGAAGCCGCGTGCGTCGGTGTCCTTGGCGGGGAGTCGGCCGGCGTGGACGGCGGCATCAACCAGGGACTCGGCGCGCTGGCGGGCCTGAGTGGCGAGCGAGGCCTGAAGGTCGGAGACCTGAGACTTGAGAGCGGAGACGGAGCGCGAGACCTGCGAAACGAGGTCGGCCTCTTCGGTGGCGGACGCCTCGACCAGCGAGAGCGAGCGGAGCGTGGAGATGAGAGTTTGCATGAGCGGTTGCCCGTGCGCGGTGTCAACGGGGGCAGCGGCGAACAGGGGAGCGATGCGCTTGAATGCGGCGCGATTAACGAGGCCGCCCATGTTGATCTCGGAGCCGGTGACGTGGCCGGAGGCGTCGAGATGGAAGGTCGGGGAAAAGCGGCGGAAGGTGCGGCCTTCGACGGCGCGTTTGCCGGCGTCCGACCATTCGAGGCGGGCGCGCACGCCGCCGGTCTGCGGATCGTCACCGGCCCAGTAGAACTCGGTGGGCCACGCGGAGGCTTCTCGGTCTTCGTGATTAAAATCGAAGAAGGGCCGATCCTCGCGGCCTTCGGCGGCGGCGGTCATTTTCGCCGCGAGGAAGGTTTGGAGGACGGCGGCGGTGGAGGCGCTGACAGCGACCTCGACCGATACAGGTTTACCGCCTTGTGAGGCGCGGATGCGATGCCGACCGGGCGGCATGTATTGGATGTCGGCGGGGAGCGCGGAGTCCTCGGCAAGTGCGTTGGAGAAAGCGGCGTGGAGCGGAGCGAGCGTCATGCCCTGGCGGGGTGTCAATCCCGTGAGGCAGCACCGGAGGGTGTGCCGACAGGGATTAGCCAACCTCCAAGCACAAGCCCCGCAATCACGGCACACCCTCCTGACACTTCCTCGGCGCGCGATGCGGCGTTGTCGCTGCGGGGGTCTTGGTCATGTGCCTGAGCACACTCCATGCGACCTCCTCGCGCCGCCTTGCCTCGCATCGCCGATCAAGTGCCTTCTGCACTCACGTATCTGGCGACTGGTAGCTGGCCTTGGGCACGCGGATCAAAACGCTGCGGCAGTTGTAGTGTGCGGGTGGTGGTGAAAACCAACCGTCACCCCAGCGGCGACCGTGGCGACCTTGGCAAAGGGGAGTGGTGCGGTTGTCGAGCGTGGCGTCCCATACGAGGTATTCGTCGGCGGCGTTGGCTTCGGCGACCTGCTGCGGAAACGCGGCCTGCGCGGCGGCCTGGCGGGCTCCGAGTTCTGCGCTGCTCTCGGAGGTCGCGTCGATGGGAATTCCACAGCCACAATCGCATGATTTCGCCTTGGCCGGGTCGAAATTCGCTCCCGGTGGCACGGACTGCGCGACGGGTTTGCGGGGATTGAAAAGCTCTTCCCCTGCATCCGGCGTCGGCACCTTGTGGCGTTCGTAGAGGTATTGGAGCGAGACGGGCAGACCCATTTCGACGAAGAGGGTTTTGTCTCGGGCGGCCATGTCTTGCTCGCGACCGGGGCGCGGGATCTCGACTTCGACAAAGGGGATTTCTTCGGCGCTGCCCCAGTTGAGCGCGATCAACTGCGGGATGAGCTGGTCGTTGATGATGGCGACGATGAATTCCGCGTAGGTCTCGTAGAGATCGAGTTCGACCTCGCGGTGAACCTCGCTGGCGGCGCGGCTGCCCTGGCCGTTGTGTTCAACAGACAGGTTCTGACCGAGTAGCATGATGTCGCATGCGCGGTCGGCGATGCCCATGAGGCGTTCGCTCGGATCGTTGGGGCCGGACACGCCGGGCGTGGTGCCCTGCAGAATCTGAAGGTTGGTGCCCTGCGGAAACGCGCCCCATGACGCGGTGCCCATGTTGCGGAGCGCGGCGGTGATGGCGTCGATCTCGGCCTGGGTGGCGGTGGTCGGGTAGTTGGCCCAACGAAGCGGCGTGCCGAATAATTCCGCCTTCTGCACTAGCCATTCCCAACCGAGCATGTGACCAAGCCAAAGCGGAGCGAGGGCGCGGAGCTGTGCGGCTTCGCCGAGTGCGCCGGACTTGGACTGGAAAATACCGGTCAGGAATTTGCCGGGGTGTTTGGCGAAGGGCGTGAGTAGGGAGAACGTGGCGGGATCGAGACGGAGCGCGAGCGTTCCGTCGGTGTTGATGCCAAGGTAACGAGACGGCACGCGTCGGAAGCCGACCGGAACAAGAAAGCCGGTGCTGTCGGTGGCCCAGTCAATCTCGACGACGGAGAGGCCACGAGCGACGGCGTCCATGAGTTCGTAAACGCCTGAGCCGAGCGGGGCACGCGTGGTGTCCACGTAGCCGCGTTGGAGGTGGAGCGCGGACTCGACGAAGGCGGCTTTTTCCTGCGCCGAGGCGGACGGCTTGCCGTTCTTCGGGGTGAAGGGCTGCACGTTGAGCGGCAGCTTGCGGATGGCGTTCTTGATCTTCTGTAGGTTGGCGCGGAGGCGCGGCCAAGTGTCCTCCATGAGGTTGAAAAGGTCGCTCTGTGCGGCGAGGTCGCCACGGGCACCGGCGTCGAGCAAAGCGCCGACGGCATCGGGTGAGAGGCAGCGTCCGAAAAGCTGCGGCTCGAAGTCGCGGGCAGACGGGCGGATGACGGGCGCGGCAAGTTTGGCGGGAGATGGTGAATCACTCATGCCGTGGGTTCCGTGTCATCGCGACCACGCACCGCGAAAGCGGGTCAGCGCGGGACAATGGCGGCCGTTCACGCCGGTCGGCACGCGGGTTGAGGCGAAGGCTCCGCATCCCGCGCCGGGGTTGCGCTGGGCGGCATGGATGGCGAGCGCGAGCGCGGTTGAGCGGTCGGCGTGACCATCGGCGGTGCGGGCGGCGGCATAGCGGATCGAGCCGCCGGGGCTGACGATGCGTTGCACGCTGCCGAGATCGTCGCGGATGACGGCGGTGGCTGGCAGCGCGACTGTGCGCGCTTGCAGGGTCTTCTTGAGCCGCTCGAACAGCTCGCGCTTGCGGTCGCCGGTGAAGGTGATGCCCTCCAAGCGCGTTTCATCGAGTGCGGCAGCGAGATGTTCGCTGACTGGGCCGCCGATGCCGGTCGCGTCGATGGCGGTGAAGGCGGCGGCCATGACGCGCGGCGCGAGAATCGCCTCCTGCTGCGGGAACGGCACGCGGTCGAGAACCAGCACCTCGCGAGTGATGAGCTGACCGCCGGGCAGGCGCTCCAGCGTCCAGGCGACGGTGAGATCGCGCTTACGGCCAACGTCGATGCCGACGAAGAGCGCGGGGCGGATGCGGGACTCGCGCGAAAACAGCTCCTCGGTAGCGTCGAGGGTGAGGGTGGCGTCGTCGGATTCGCAGGCGCGGACGAGATCGGCCGGAAACACCTGCGAGGAGTGCTCCATGAACTGGCACTCGAACTCCTGCGCCCAGCCGTCGGGGTCGGCAAGGTTGGCGCGGAGTTCGTCGATGTTGAGCGCGAGGCCGTCCGCGACGGCGTCGTAAACCGTGGTCTTGTGGCGGGAGAAAGCCGGGGCGTGCTCCCAGAGGTCAAAGTATTTGTTGTTCCGCCCGGCGGGCGTGGAGATGACGCGTAGCTTCAACGCACCGCGCAGCGGGTTGGAAATGATCGGATAAACCGCGCGCCAGATTTCCTCGGGGTTCTCGTGGAACGCGAACTCGTCGAGGACGAGGTTGGCGGAGTAGCCGCGTGCGGTGGCGGGGTTGGCTGGGAGCGCGAGGACACGGGCACCGTTGGGGAAACGAAGCTGAGACTTCTGAACCTCGGGTCGGTATTCCTTGCCGGTGGAGAAGCTGATGGCGTCGCAAAAGATGGACGCGGCGCGTTGCACCTTGTCCATGAACTCAAGGGCCTGCCGTTCCCCGGCGCTGAGGATCACCCAGTCGCCGCCGGTTTCGAGGGCGTCGGCGACCACCTCGAAGGAGGCTGCGAGAGAACCGCCGATCTGGCGGGACTTAAGCCAGATTTTGAAACGCGCGTCGTCTCGCACCCACGCGAGCTGGTAGGGAAGTAGCAGGTCGAGCGGCGTGACCTTGAGCTTTTTGCTCATGGCGACGCCTCCTTGGCCGGTGGCGGTGGCTCGATCGCACCGAGGCGCGAACGCCACTCGCGCATGATGTCCTTCTCGCGGTCGGGCGTGATATTGACCTGCGTGGCGACGACCGTGGTGGGCTGGTCGCGATAGACCTCGGGCTTATGGGCCTTCAGGAAAAAGATGAGGCAGGCGTCAGAGTAGCGGCGACGTTCGCCGCATAGCTGGCCCTTCGCGTCGAAGACGGGCTCCGTCCACCCGTCGATGCCACGTCGCTTCAACTCCTGCTCCGCCTCCTCGATGCGAGACGCGTTCCGCACTCGGTCGCGTTCGAGCTGGGCGGCCTGAAGCTGCGGCACAAGTTCGGGCTGCCGCTGCAAGTGCCGGTAGAACGTGGAATGGTCGATGCCCTGCTTCTCGATGGCGGTCGCGGTCGGTGCGCCGTCGCGGATGTCGGCCACGACTCGCTCGAACAAGGCCGTGCTGAACTTGGACAGCCGGCCGGCTTTGTCGGACTTGGGAACCGTGATGGGCATTCCCAGCGCGGAGGTGTCAACGGGCGCGCGCGGGCGAATTTGGCGACGGCTAAAAACGCGCGTGAACGGCACCCGTTGCCGGGCGGCGGGCGGAGCCCGACGCCGAGGCCCGCGCCGATTGAGCGTGTTGACGGGCCTTGGCCCGCCGCAACGAGTGGGCGGCACCCGCCGCCGCCGAGGCGCAGGAGGGCCGACGCGCGGTCTGCCGCGCCCGGCCCGACGGAGGCGGAGCCCAGCGCCCGC
>JACCEA012217624.1_pt1 | contig 23964 bp, 42 predicted proteins | sample 7449851 | NCBI WGS metagenome assembly JACCEA01 (sample SAMN15323453, study PRJNA562643) | freshwater metagenome | isolation source: river surface water | place: USA:Blue River Watershed | collected 2017-08-18 | reverse complement strand
TCCATCCTTGAAAGTCATAAACTTCCAATCTTGTTTATCTTCATCCCAGGCAACCACTGTGGTTATTTCTTTATCAGTTGGTTTAGGATCAATGTTTTCGGCATTAATATTACTGCCCATCAAATACCAAACACCGTCTTTAGGTGTGTTGGCAAATGAATCTATTAGGCTTTGTGGTTGTGTTTGTGTTTTCATTCTTCAACTCCTTATTGAAATTGACGACGGCTACGACCGATTTCGTCACATTTAGCAACAAACTTTGGATTCAATTCAAATGGCTTGTTGATTGGATCAGTGTTCATACCACGCTTGAGTTCATCAGCATTGGCAAGAATCAACTTGGCAAATTGTTCTACATCCATGTCGCCACCACTGACAAACTTTTTGTCTGTGTAGACACTATCGCCGTTGGCTTGTTCAACATATCCGCCCTGCCAGATTCCACCAGCTTGGACTGCAAGTTCGTTAATGCGTTTGGTCATACATATACCCCCGACTCGTATCCTTCTTTACCTAAGATAACTTCTTCGAGGGTATATGTATTGTTGAACAACTTTACTTCTGCAGGCCAGTTATCCAGTAGGCCTTCATGCAGTCCATATGACTGTAGCTTGCCGTTAGGCAGGCGTTTGCCAGCAAGCTCAAACCCTGCTAGAAAAGGTTTAAGATGCTCGTTCATTTCTGTAATTCCTTAAACCAAGCTTCACACTTTTCCCAAGTTGTGTAAACGTGGGCAATGCCGCCTGCTGCGATCCACTCGCTGCAATTACTGTGTCGGTCATCAATCAAGACGTCAGTTGGGTTTTTACAGTAGCGCCACTTGTCATGACTAAACGGACCCAGGAACACTGGGATACCAGGAAAGTGCTTTGCACCCCAGTTTACTTTGTCCATTGGGGCAAAGGGTGTGGAGTAATCGTGTGGCAAGGCTGTAAGGAATTGCAGGGTGCCACCTGTGCGCTCTGTTAGTTCCTTACAGTATGCAACCAATTCGTGTGCGCCTGGCTTGAGTGGCAAGTCACGATAAAAACGTGTGTTTTCTTTAAGACGGTCCCAGTCAGCTTGCGGAATACGCTCGCCCTTTGTTTCGTCCCAACGCATTTTGAGGAAGTCTTGTGCAAACACTAACCAGTCTGCAACTACATCGTCCATATCTAAATAAATGTTCATTAACTGTATTCCTTTCTAAGAATCTTCATTTCTAGCAAATTACAATGAGCACAATTACGAGATTGGTACGTAGTGGAGTACACTCCCTCTTTTATTGTTTTTGGCTCTTTATACTTTTCCCATTTATGCCAACCAATCCTGCAACCAAGTTTAGTTGATAGCAAAGGCTCTCCCTTAAGAGCCCGGATAGTATTTTCGGCGTCACTCACGAATAACCCCTCTTCAACATCCACAATAACACCTGCTGTTGGTCCAGCTTGGCAATATCCTTGCTGTGTTTAACCACAGATTTTGCATTGGGATTGTCCACAATCTTCATACGCACCTGGCCACTACCGTTTTCATACTTGGTAGTGCCCACAGATTTGACCTTGTAGATATTGCTGTAGAAGACCACAAAGTCATTTGCTTTGATCTCTTGGTCAATTGCATCTGTTATTGCGTAATTATTCATTCTCTTTCCCTAAAATGTAGTCCCACCCTTTGCCCCCAAGTCGTTGCCAGGATTCGTACATGTCCATCTTTTCCTTACATTCACTTGGCATACCCACACTTCCGACTACTGCCAGGCACTCAGTGCAGCGATGAGCACAACCTGAGCTGTGATCAAATTCTGCTACACTGCCACAAGGTAAGTGCATGAAAAAGTGATTGAGGCCGGCGCCAACTTCTACTTTCATTTGTACGGTTGACCTTCATAGAAGGATGTTCCTTGCAATGCATCTGGGCATACCCAGTCCGTGGGGCACTCAGTTACATGCACTGCCGGGCCAGATCCGCCAACTTGGCGCCAAATATAATCACGCTGTGCGTTTTCATTTTTGATCCATTCCGCACGGCAATGCTTTTCCCACATCACTGGAAAGTCTGCACCCCACAGTGTCAGGTCGTAGCTGTATGTCGGGGAACCACCACCACCAGACCCTGTATTGATAGGAGTGTCTCGAAAGTAGTCGCTGCCAAAGCTGCTCGATGATGTTACATTGTAAGAGATGCGGCCACGCCAGCCAGCGTAGCTAGTAGGCTTACCCTGGTTACGTTCGTGGCGACTGTCGAAGTTTTCAACACCGTCGCGAGGAGCAGAGTGGCTATTGCGGGTGCTAATGTCAAAACGGAACTCGTGCAACTTGAGACTGATTAACTTGTCCGCAGTCGATTTAGAAGATGGTTTGCGCCATGCGTTATGCACACGCCCGTTAAGTCGGAACTGTTCCCAATTGTCAATGATAAACTGTTGCAGTTCATCGAAGTCTGCACCCAGCCCCATGCGATCAAAGAACGCTTCTCGATCAAGTTCATACTTCGCCACACGCTTTTCTTCGCGGCGCTTGGCACCTAGTTTACGAAGGTGTGCAGTGTACTTGGCTCGGTCTTCAAACAACTTGCCATCTGCGTCACTTTTCCACACTAAAACTTGACTCATTGTGCTACCTCATTTTGCCAGCATGGCATAGAATTGATTATTAAGCTCATCCATCTCCGCTTGACTCATATAGAAATCCGTTTTAGGATCGTAGTATGCGCCTTCACGTGGATCGTAATACAATGCACGTCCGGAAAAGTTAAAAGGACCTTCAAGACCTTTGCGTGGACCGTAGTTATCAAGAACGCTAGGAACAACACAATACGACATCTTAAAACTCCTCTTTGCTGCTATAACTGTATTATAGCAAAGATTCTATTTCGGGTCAACTAGTGTTTTTAAGCGATTCTATTACATCGCCGATCATAAACGTTGCCCCGTATACAGAGCCAGAAGTCATACGTGCAGCCGGGTAATACAATTCTACAATAAATCTATATGTAGCTACCCAATCAAAGTTGGTTTCGCGACCATTGTTCCCAATTGTAACATAGTAACGACTACCCTGACGCCGCTGCCGGAAACTATACCCCAGCGCCTTGCAATATAACTTCAGGGTAGGAGCTTTAGATTTTTGCATTGCGATCCCATTTTAACAAAAATAAGCTAGCATCAGCATCCTCATGGAATTGAATAGACCATGCCCCTCGTTCAACTGAAATAGTCCACCGAGCTTGGTCTGGATCAATTCGAGGAAATTCTCGAACTAACCAAAGGTTTAAGTACTCAACTGAAACACTAGGCTGGGTTGGGTACGGAATCGCAGTCATGCTTTAAGCATTGCCCATACCGCGGTTTGCTCAAGATCGCTCTCAAACTCGGGATAAACTTCCTCAAGTGTAACAATGGTATTGTATCCATTGTCCTGCTTTTTATCGCACAGTTTATCGGCATCGTAACGATCAATGCCGCGATGAAGTTTAGTTTGCAGTTTTTTACCGCGCCGGCCCCAAAATGCAACATAGTCATTGACTCGGCGACCGTACAGGAGATTGTCATCGGAGCCAGTGAGGCGGATAAGGCCCCAGACTTTATCTGAAGTGCCTTCTTTACAGTGTCCGATCCAGTGATAGTTCATTGCGCACCTTTACGTTTTGCTTGGGTTCGTTTACTCATTCGTTGATACCCCACATTGTCCTTAACCGCTTCAATGTAATCAGCAGGCGGAGGAACAATATGACCCTTTCCAGTGTTGGGGTCTATCAGTTTCCACTGGCGGCCAACCCTCTGCGGGTACGCCTTGCCTTCAGCGAATAACAGTGTTTTGCGGTACTCTGCTTCGTTGATCATAATGTCTAGTACGTGTGCGGGGTACGAGTTTCTGTTGTCACTGATCCAGTTGATAACATTAACCAAGTGACTGATTTCCATATCCTTGATTTGAATACGCCGACCATCAGCTGTAGTCCAATCAAGTTCACGCAATTTTTCGTGTGTGGTCATATTGTGAACCCCGCGTTACGCAGACCAGCCACAGCTTGGCTATACTGCTCGGGATTAACTTTCAAGTATTCGTTACTGGGATTGGACAGGTATGTGCGATCACGCAATCGGTCGTAAATATCTTTACTGTCTTTAAGCCCTAGGCCTGTCCATGTGCGAATCTCTTTAATACAAGCCACTGCATTGGCACTAGCTATTGCAGTAAGGCCTTTTAACAGGATACGATCATTGTATGTACCGGTGATCATTGCAAAGAAGATTTGCCCCTTTACATCAGGATCCAACACACCTGTGATCTGTTCCCACAATTCCAAGCCTTTGTCAGCGCCGTAGGCTTCTGTAATGGCCCGCATAAAATGCAAACCATTGGTGATAAGTGATGTTTTGTGTTCTTCAGGAATCATTTACAGCCCCAAGAGTTCGCGTTCTTCTTCGCTCAATTTAGCCAATGCAGTTTGCTTGACTTGGAATCGGCGGTGTGATTCTGCTGCCGCTTCTTCTTTCCACTCTACAGATTGCTCAAGCGCTTCGAGCTCCATATCGGCTGATTCGTCCCACGCGGGACTTACATAAAAGTAGTCTTCGCGGCCGTCTCGATCGGTGACTCGGAAGTGCATTGTCTCTGACACTTCTAGTTCAAAATTCTGTTTAGAGGCACGGCGCAGGACTGCCATCATGCGTTCAACATAGGTAGCCTTAGCGACTGCCAAACTCTCTTGGCGCTCTGCATCTTCGCGGGCTAGTCGTTGTGCTTTTGTTTCACGGGCCATTTCCAACTCCTTACTACAATGCGTGTATTATACAGTTATTGCACTTTTCGGGCAACCAAAAGACGCATTACACCTGTTTTGTGTAGTTAATGTAAGTGGTTTTACCGCTAGTGAAGCGACTTTGCTCATGGGCCTTAATGCGACCCTTGATGCAAACCTGTGCAGGATAATCAGTTTTGCTCAAGAAGCCAATGAGATTCCCTTTGCCATCGTGACCACTGTATCGCCAGCAGCCAAAGTTCTGATTCCATCGTTTAGAAACAGTTGTAAAGTCCACAGTGATTTTATCGCCAATTTTACCAACAAAATTACTAGTAACCCCAATGGTAGTAAATTCCATGTGCTGCTCATCTGCTTTAAGCAAGTCAGTGTAGACCTTAGGTGCCCATGTCAGAATACCTGCTTCGCGAATGTTCACTGTTTCGTTGTCCAGCAGCAAAGCAATTTGCTCAATGAATTCACTGACGGCTTTGCCAGTAAGACGACTGATGGTAATACGTTGGGTAACATAGTCCTTAATCAATTGTGCATACTCGTGATCTTCAGGCAATACTTCCAGCGTACTTTTAGAGGGCTCATGGATATGACGTTTAACCATCATGCCATTTGCAATCTTATCAGTGGTGCTTTCTTTGAGAATTGCATAGTCATTGATACGGAATGCAGCTGAAGCAATAGCAAGAAGTTGCAATGTATTAGTAGTTGCCATTTGAGTGTGTCTGTTTGTGCAGTAGACGTATTATAGCATAAATGGATTAATACTGCAAAGAGATGTAGAGATGTACAAGTACATCTGTTGTTTCGCTTGCGCTCACAACATTGTTTTAATCGCTAAAGCGATACATATTCATCCAGATTGTGGAGTGGGAATGACACCCTAAAAGTGGGTGTCAAAAGGGTTTCATCCGAGTTGTTCTCGTAATCACGACAATAGGTGTTTATGGATTCCACGTCTCTGGGCTCTGTACCTTACCCTACCTACTACGATTTTTAATGCACCTCGGTGTCAATTGTGCAATGGACGTAATGGATCTAAGTTAGCTTACGCTACACTCAACCTGTGTCCGACAATTCAAACGTAATTACCGCAGAGGGGTATCGTTTTAAGGCATCCCAGCAGCACTGGGGTAGTGAATTGAAGTCCGTTCGTAAAAACAGAATTGGGCATCGGCACACACATCAGATGCTTACCCAGCAGAAATTGAACCGGCCTGCCAACCTTGAGTTACGATAAAATGAGCCTTAACGAGAGATTATTTTCGACGTGGTGTCTGTTGAGCTAGATGAGCGTGTAACTGAGATAGATAGTGTGTTTGGTGTCTAAGTCGTGATTCAGTTTCTGCAAGTCGGCGTTCGAGCTCACGGATCTGGTCAGACATCTGTGCAAGAGTTAGTTTTGTATCTTTGAGGGTTTTTTCATGAGTTAGCAAATTTGGGCGCGGTGGAGCATTTGGGTCCACGGGACGCTTCTTTTTAGCCTTCATGAGTTTAAGCATTGACGAGTTCATACTGGGTATTTATCGTTTAATGGGCCCGGAACCTTGATTACCATTGTATCGGTGTCTTCTAAATATTCGCACTCGCACGTTTCTGTGGGGTACAGTATAAGACCCATGCCTGCGGTGTAGATTTCGTTGTTTATACGAACCTTTCCGCGTGTGATTAGGTTGATTTCTGTTGCGATCTTGTGGTAATGGGCCGAACTAGTCTCGCCCTTGTAGTTAGTTTGGAAGGCCGCTTCTAGAATATCTGTTTTAAAAACAGACTTATCAAACTGCCCAACAAACCAACCACGGTCGCCGGAATCACTCAGCTGAAACGACTTGGGCACTCTCGATTTCAGCTGCCGCTGCCGCGTCTGCTGCCTTCATTTCTGCTTCTAGTTCATCTAGCACTGATGTGAGATAGTCGGGGTCAAGCTGCTTCATTACAGCCGTAATGTAGTTGTGATAGCCGCCAAAGAAGTACTTAAACAGTTTCTTGAAGTCTTTGTCTTGATTAAAGTTGTTGCGTGTTACAGTTTTAGTGCTTAAATCTAGCACAATCTTTGCTACGTTGGCACCGCTTTTAAGGCCTCGTGTAATTTCAACTTTTTCGTCGTACTGTAGGTTTGCAGTGTCCTTCATCCAACCTTTAACGTTAGTCTTAACGCCGGGACGCGGTTTCATGCTATAGAAAGCAACAAGGTAAATGTTTTTATTGTTCATGATGTGATTTGTGTTAGTTCGACTAGTGTAGCCGACAAGTTAATTTCGGGATCTGCGACCATACTATGGTTCACTAGCCCTTTGCGTATGATTAGGATAGCTTCATCTTGGCCAGCTTCGGTATTAGACCAAATAGTCAAGTTATCATACATCCAACGGAAAATTTCTTCCATGTTATCGCTTTGGTTAACAATGGTTTCTCTGGCAGCACGGATTTTCCCGGCCTTCATTAATTCTACAACGTCGAGCTTCCAGTCACGGACGCCACGATCGTTTTCACTAGGCTTAACCAATGATCCTTCTGTGCTGTTTGCTTGCAATAAGTTTAAGCATTTGCGAAGATCGGGGTAAGTGGCTTTGCAGTAACTATCCAGTGTATCTAGATCAAACTCGACACCTTCTGTTACTAGCACAGTGGCAACCCGTGCAGTAAACTCAGTAACGTCTGGGCGCTCAATGTGAAAGCTCTGGCAACGTGAATGTAGCGCATCCATAATTTTATGCGGCATGTTACATGTAAAGATAAAACGTGCCTGCGCTTGATATGTTTCTAGTAGTCCACGCATGATAGCCTGTGCGTTGTGCGACAAGTAATCAGCTTCGTCCATGAGCACAACCTTAAACTTACCAAACGGCATTGTTTGCACAAATCCTTCAACCTTTGCTTTGATGAAGTCTACACCGTTGTCTCGGCTTGCGTTAATTTGCAAGAAGTCGTAGTCGTCAATTCCTAGCTCATTAATTAGAACTTTGGCAAGTGTTGTTTTGCCTGTGCCCGGACTACCGCTTAACAGGATGTGCGGGATAGTCTGGTCTCGCACCCACGAATCGACTTGTCTACGTTGACCCTCGTCAGTGAAAACATAGTCGGCTACTGTCTTTGGTCGGTACTTTTCAGTCCATAGTTCTTTCATTTGCGTCCTTTAAATTGATAAGTCATTTGCCCATCCGCGTTCTTTCATTTGGATGATAATATTTGATACAGCATCTCGATCGCTGTCAACAACTGCGTAGTTTACACTCTGTGCGGCCAGCATGTCACGGATTGTGACATCCAGATCCTTTGCTTGCTCTTCTGACTGAAACCGTCCCTTTGGATTGTATGCCTTATGTCGAACTAAGAATACATCTAAGTTGTCGTAGATATCGTATGCTTCACGGATTGCAGGTCGCAAACTGGGAATCTGAAAATCAGCTGGCATGTAAATAAGTCCCAGGAACAAAGGGCAATCTGTGATGATAACATCAACGTCTTGCGCACATCGTCTCATGCGAAAATGTTGTTTTCCGAAGATGTATTCTTGTGCTTGAAATACTTTCGGGACACCTAAGTGACTGGTTCCAAACTCCCATGCCTTGTCTTTTGCATACTCTTGAACGTATTCGCAATTAACGCCGCGTTGTTTAAGTTCTGCAAATAGTCCAGCAGCGGTTGTGCTTTTACCGGTACCGGGGCCACCGTATAGATTAATTACTTTTGTTTTCATTCGTAGCGAGATCCCGATTGTCCTGGTTCATTGCTGTTGGTACAGGCTAATGTATGATCTGTTGATTTCGGGCAACGCTTGTTACCACAGTCTGGGCATACAATGAAAGTGCTCATTGTAAGTGGATTGCCACGCTCATCGTATTTTAACCCCATGCAACGATAGCATCCGCATGCCTGATCAAACGCCCACCTCTTACGTGCGCCAAACGTTTGTTCGTGGTTTTGTTTAAACTCTTCTTGAGTCACCTTAAATGGTCTTGGTGCAGACCCTTTTCCGCCATCACTCATTTTGTTTGTTCCTTAGGCAACTCATGCGGCTCGGCAAAGCGCGGCGACATGTAATCCGGGAGCAGTGACCATTTCACGGGTTTCCAAAATTTAGAAAACAAGTTGTTGAGGATAATAATAGTACCGGCAACAACAATAAAACCTAGACCGGTTAAAATTGATGCCGTGAGAAATGTTGCAGCTTGGTTAATATCCATTAGTTGTCCTTTAAGTTAGAATAACACTGTTATTCGTATTGTTGTCTAGTTTTCTTCTCGGCATGAACCGCAGTTGAAACAGTATCGTCGTCTTCGGGTTTTTCGTCGCTAGCAAAAATGATACAAGACGGGTCAATTCTTCTTGTAGTAAATACTTCGCCATTGATATCTAGCTCGATACCACGACTCCATCTACCGTGTTCGACGAATACCCACTGCCCAACTTTAACATCGTGTTGGTCGGGTCCTACTTTGTAGACTTTTGCCCATCGTGGGCGAATGCCATCGGTCTTGCCGTCGTCGCCTAGCAGTAAAATACCACTAGACAACTGGCGTCCAGTAAAGTCCATGTCGGTGACAATAACGTGATCTAGAATTGCACGAATGCCCGGAACTTCGTTAGTTGCTTTAAGTCGGTTTGATGCTTCGAATAGCTTTTCTTGCTTTGCCATGTTAGATTCTCGATGGTCCGCTAGTTGATTGCTTTGCAATAGTGTCGGCTAAATTGCCGCGCATCTTCGTTTCGGCTTCTGTTGCAGTTAATTGGTCTTGCTCGTCAATCAGTGGATCGGCAGACGGAACTGGTGCAGCTACTACCTGTTTCGGCTTTTCTTCAATAACACCACTGCCAGGTGATAGCTTAGTTGCACCCACTACTGGTGTATGCAAGTTGTAGTACTGCGAAACTGATTGCTGTCTAGTTTCCTCTGGAACCCCGCCTGGTCCCAGCTTGTCCCCACGTGCATTCACTTTCATGTTGCCAACGGCAATTACTTCTTCGTTTGACAATCGAACATTGTCCATGGAAATGTGTTTGCCTTGTGCTGTTGTATATGTTTTCTTCATGTTCTCTCCTTGATGGGATATTTACCGTAAAAATTCGTCGATGTCTAAATCATAGAACATGCTATTAATTTTATGCACGCCTATTAGATAAAGCACATAACTTGCTACACTTGATCCGCGGCCCAGGCCCCAGACTATATTGTGTTTTCTAAATGTATCAACCATGTACTTTAGATATCTTAGCAGATCTAATAGATCTCGCTCGGCGTAGAGTAATAATTCTTTACCGACACGTTGGAGTTCTGGATCAGTTTTGCATTGGTCTAGAATCCATTGAGTAATGTCGAAACTTGCATACTCTGCTGGCATGTGCCACACGGATTGATTAGTGGCATCAAATTCTTCAACGGTTAAATCCGTTAAGTCGTTGTACTTCTTTAAAATGGGTAAGTCTGCGTAGAATATATCCTTAACCACTTTGTTATAAAACTCAGGATCGGTTACATTAAATCTAGTTAGATCTAGTGTGGGATCTTTGTATAACAGTGATGACAATTCGTTACAGCTAACAAAGGATCGTCCAAAGTTGTCGTAGTTCATGAAATGTCGATGATCCCTTTGTAACCTTTGCCGGAATCTTGCGATCGTTTTTCCATTTCTTCCATTTGCTTTCGGTTACGTTCACTAATCTCTGATTGGTAGTGGCCCATAAGCATCTGCAATTGTGGGATAGCACCTGCTGGCCCAAACCTAAATGCTTGGTTGAATCGTTTTTGTAAATCGTTATACTTCTGATACAGTTCTTCTGTATTCAATGAAGAAAGATCTGGCGCCAGTGGGTGCATAATAAGTCCTTATAGATCGCCGTCTTTTCGATTTTCGCTATAGTGGGCATCGAAGCTACCACCTGGATAACGGCTTTGTAGTTTATTTACGTTTTCAGCAATAACCTCATTAGGATCTAGTCCCAAACTACGGCAAGCATTGGTCCAGTACCAAATGATATCGCCCAGTTCACGCTTCATGTGAAAAATGGCTGCTTCGTCAAGTGGCTTGCCTTGAAAGAACACCTTCTTTGGGATTTCGGCAAACTCTCCAGTCTCTGCTGCAAGACCGATTGCGCTGTTCATTAACAGGCTAACGTTTACGGAGGTGGTGTTGCTTAGTTCGACTAAGCGCTGATGTAAATGATCGTAGTTATTGGTTTCTTTGCTGGTTACAGCATTTACAAAATCTGTGTATTTGTTTAAATCGATTTGTTTGGTCATGAAAAACTCCTAGTAGAAACAAGTATACACTTGCCCTAGACTAGGAGTCAAACAGTTTGGTATTAATTAAGCGATCTTATACCATGTTGCTTCGTTTGCTTTGTACATGTAAGCAACCTGTGTTCCTGCTGCTAGCGTGACGTTAGCGCTTGGCTTAACAACAGTGCCGGCCTGTCCGTTTACTGCAAATGCAGTAACTTGAGCAGTTGAGCTGATATGAACAGTTCGAGCATCAACGTTGCCGTTTGGTAATGTAACGTTGCCGTTAGCCAAAGTACCGGCTGGGTCTAACACCAGTCTACTTTTGTCCTGGGTTACTGTAATTTGGAACCCGTTTGTGGGAGCACTGTATTGGTAACCAGATTCGATGCGCCCGCCTGTGGTAATCAAGTTGCCTGTTACAGTTAAGTTTCCGCGAACTTTGTTTGCAGCTCGAGTTAAGTCAACAACAAAGAAGCTAGCACCGTTATCGCTGCTAATAAACTCATAAAGGTAATCGCCAGTTGCATCAAATGTAATAACATTGCCGCCATTGATGCCAGCAATCTCAGTTGGATTGCCTAGTGTTACTTGCGCTGGCAGAGTTAACGTGTATGCAGTGCTGGTAACGTTAACCCATAGCATCAATCGTCCCATAACGCCTGTTGCTGGCCAGTTACTGAAACCAACGGTTAAACTGCCGCCAGTTGTGATACGTTGGTAGTTACCTTGGTCATAGTTAACAGTTTGGCTACCACTAAGTGATCCATTGTTATAGTATGTTTGGCTAAATGCGGTTAATTGTGCATTGTTTAGAGTTGTTCCGCTGACCCCTAGATCGTTGTCTAGTGTGGTATTGTTTAGCGGAGCTTTTAATAGGACTTTGGATTGTAAGTCTTCTAGTTCGCTTTTAACGAATGCAAAGTTGTTGCGAGTATTTGTAAAATTGTCGCGGAAACCTTGACTATCGTTGTCTTGACCGGCTACGGGATACGTACCGTCAATATTGTATGGATTAACTTGGCTTGTCATTTATCTGTAAACTCCAATTTGTGGGAATCTAATATATTTATCACCAGATTCTGGTTCGTTATAATTGTCTCTGTGGTCGTAAAATCGCGTACCAAGCCCGTCAAAGCTGGTACGGTCGTCGCTGCTGTTCTGGAACGCATTTTCTGGTGTGTAAATTGGCACAGTGGCTCCCGAAGGAATAGCTGGGTTATATCGCATGAACGTACCAGCATGGCTAGATCCACTAAACACTTTTACAGTTTGGTTTAGCAACACTTCTCTAACAAAAGTTAGGGTGATAAACTTATCGGCACTAATGTTAATCTTCCATATCCCGGCACGTTGATTGATTACAGTTGGATCTAGCAATTTCTCTGCGTAACCCGGGATCACAGTATAGTCGTCGAAACTGTCTGAGTCGTAATCGGTGCTGTCGTTGCTGTACAAATCAATGGTGTAGTTCCAGCCATCGTTTGCACCAGTGTATCCTGGATATTGCTCTTGTTTTATAAACACAATAGTTTCGCCATCTGCATAGTTCTTTACACCGTCAATTGCAGCAACTTGGTCTACAAATTGGTGATTTATGCTGTCAAATGGCAAGCTACATGCATACGTTGCACTAGCGGTACCGCGGAAGCGTATTTGGTCCCCTGGTGCCAAGCTAACTGGGCGATTAGTGGTAATCACATTACCGGCAATAGAGACAACATAAGTGTCATTGTCAATAATACTAGCTGCGGCAGCATTACTCTTTTCTACAATCCAGCCGTAGCCGACTGTTGGCGGCGCTGTTAAGATAATAGTTGAGCCTAATGCCACAATGTTTGCAACGGTGCCGATATATTGATCTACTCCGTCAACATCGGGTAAGACATCAAATGTGGTTTCTCTGTCTTGGTTAAATTGGTTGGTTGTGGTGTTATAGTTTTCGCTCAATGATGCGTCAAGTTGATAACGGTCGGCAACGAAATCAATGTTATTAAAGTTAATTCCGCTATTTGACAAGCGATATGCAATTAGTTTACTAGCGCCTGGCACAGTGTATGCAAGAACAACAGCACGAGTTAGCCCTAACACACGACCATCGTCCTGCGGGCTAGTCATCCAATCCGGTAATGCGCCTCGATTATTGTAGCCCACGCCTGCTGCTAAACGGTAAGTCATGTTTGCAAAGCTATTGGCATATACAGTGTGATAAATGCCGTCATAATAGTTACTGATTGCAGGCTCGTGAGTTAATGCTGCACTGACCCCATTTATCTGTTTAGTATCCTCGACTTCTAAATATACAACTTCGTATTTGGTATTAAAGTTGCTATCAACTGCTCGGGCAGTTTTAATATTACCGAAGTTAATCTTTTTAGTGTAATGATTTTTTTCAATTGCGTTTGCAAACACACTCAAGTCGCTGGTAGTTAGACCCGGCACAAACAGCATGCGAATATCTTTTGCCTTACCGAACCATGGATCAGTTGATCTATAAATTAATTCGTCGGGGAATATATCGGTATTAGAAACGATACTATTAAACAATGTTCTCTGATCAGCCGCTGGCAAAGCAGTTAAGTAGATATTTTCGTACGGCGCTCGGTTATAGTTGTTCACTTTAATAGTGAACTCTTTAACAGCACTTGCAGTATTGTCGTCGGTGACTGCTCGTACAGTGAACTTAAACGAACTATCGAATGTGGTTTTTCCTTTGTCGATGGTTGTGGTAGTGTTTAAGTCGGTAGTGCGGGTAGTTACTTGAAAATTTGTTAACAAGTTTCTGAAAGTGATTTCAGTGCCCTCAACTACAAAAATTGCCGGCTTAATCTTAACGGTATGGCTATTGATAATTTCAATAACTTTGGATCCGCTAGCAACTCCCGGCCCCTCAACGGTCATGCCTACAGTAATATTGCTGGTGCTGTCGATAGTAACTCGGCTGCTATCTCCGTCTAGGTTAAAGTACTGGAATGTAGAACGTCCAATAATCTCCCCGGTGTCGAGCAATTTTAGCCCTTGCGGCAGCTTGCTACTAGGTTGTGCTAGCTTAGTGAATGTGATGTTCTTGCCAAGGTTGCTAACTGCATTAAGTTTGAGCTCGCTCACTGATCCGTTTACAATGCTGCCCAATACATCCGGGCTAGACCATGTGATGTAGTTACTTGAATCTCTAACGGCAGTGATGTTAACCTGCATAGGGACGCTAGCATATACTGGATTATCTCTCTTATATGCAGTAACTTCAAACGAGTAAACATGTTGTTCTTCGGTTTGAACAGGAATAGTACCAGTTAGCCATCCAGTGACACTACTGATAGTAACGCTACTTGGTAAGCCAGCATTTGCAGACCAATATACAACATCGTCATCTGGGTCAATGGCATCAAATTTGAAACTGAATTTGCTACCTTCTTCTAGTACAGGAATATTAGAAGGGTCTGTGGTAATAACAGGCACATATTTGTTATCAGAGTCAACTGTCAATGTGGTGTTGTTAATTAATGTAACCCCGTTGTCGCTGGTGTAATTACCTTTGCTAACAATAGCAATGGTAACTGGAACGGAATCATATGAATAGCCGTCGGTTACTTGAATTTGGAAACTGTATACTTTGTCCTTGCTGCCAGAACTAAAATCGAATGGGAAACTATCGTCGCCTTCGTTGTCGTATCCTGCGGTTCCGTTTGCATTATCTAATAGACGTGCAATATATCCACTTAATAGACCGGTCTGGCTTAGAGTAATTGGTTCCCCGGTGCGAATATCTAATGGAAGGTTACCGGAAGTAATTGACCATGTTAGTTTAGCATCGGGATTATCTGTTAATGCCTGGAATTGGTAGGAAATGAATTTGCCATTATCAAATGCACCAAGACTTAGTACACGAGGATAGATAGTCAAAACACTTTGGTTTGTGACAATAATACTAAATGTTCGGTCGGCAACAACTCCTGCGGGATTGTTTGCACGTACCGAGAAGACATAAGTTGCGGAATTTTTCGCAGTGGTTCCAGTGATAGTTGGAACACCCTTGATTCGCCCATCAGTGGTAACGTACATGCCCGGAGGTAACGTACCGGAGATCTGAGTAAACTCTAGTGTAGACTCGTCAGTGTCGATTGCGTCTAGCACAATCTCACTGTAATCGAGCTCTTTTAGCGTACCTAATCGGCCAGCTGGGGTATTCCAACGTATTGTCATTATAGTATTACTGCTTCAATTTGGCCAATGCCATCGTTTTCTTTATTGTTAAGTGCCTTGGCGAATACCGCAGGACCGTATGTCTTGTCGTTTCCGACACTTACTGCACATCCCGGGGTTGTGCTTGTGACAAGCAAATCGCCTTTAGCAACCTTGCCGATTACGTTAACTGGAATACGTCCACGCAATGCAATGGCAACACCGTCAAGTTCGGCATTCATCAAGTAAGCTGGATTAGTTGTAACCGCACCTGCAACTCTAGTATCTGCAAACTCTGTGGCGACTGTAACTTCTTGTGCGCCACCAAATACTAACACAGTACCCGGGGCATAATCGCTATCGCTTGTGTACTTTTCTGCCAAGTCGGCGTATTTGGCTTGACTTGACACACCGTAGATATTGTTAAACCAAGCACTAACACTACCCAAGTTAACAGTGGCATTGGCGTTTGGAACAATTGCTCCGCTTGTGGTGAGCCCCGCGAATGTAGGTGCTGCTGTTGTGCGCAAATCCTGCGGTGTTGAAATAGTTACGGTGCTACTGCTTACAGTTGCAGTCATACCGTTGCCGCCTGCGAATGTTAGAGATCCGTTAGTGGTACCGGACCCAGTTGTTCCTACTAAGGAAATTTGGATTGCTTGAGTGCCTGCCGCAGTTAGACGACCTTTGTTATCTACTGTAAAGGTTGGAAGGTGAGTCACGTTACCGTATGAACCGGCAGTAACACCTGTAGTAGTTAAACTTAACCCAACTTGTCCGCTAGTGATGTTACTGGTAATTTCAGTTGTGCTGTATACCGAAGTAGATACAAGAGGCGCACCGTTTGCAAATCTAATATTGTTTGAGTACACACCACCTGCAAAAACGTTTCCGCCAACACCAACACCACCTGCAACCACAATTGCTCCGCTTGTGGTGTTTGCACTGATTGTGGAATTCTGTACAGTTAAACGAGTGAATGTACCGGATCCAGAGTATGTGTCGCCGATGGTCAAGAAGTTACCTACGCCTGCTCCGTAAACACCGATTGGGGTATTGTTAATACTACCACCAATGTATACGTTGCCACTAACACCAAGACCGCCTTTAACTACCATTGCACCAGTTGTAACACCAACGCTATCAACGCCGGATGCAGCAACAATGTTACCTGTTGCTTTTAGTACGGTAAATGTACCGGTGGATGCAGTTGTAGAGCCAATTGGCGTGTTCTGAATACTGCCTGCATAAATGTCGCCAGTTATACCAGCACCGCCACGTACAACCAACGCACCGGTTGTGGTTCCTGTGCTTGCCACTTGACTGTTTGCAAAAATATTTCCACGTGCTTCGATAACAGTCTGGAATAACGTGTATCCCGGGACTGTACCGCCAGTAAATGCTGCCGCTGAAGTGGATACTGATGAACCGTTGATGTAAATGGTATCGGATCCAGTTAAGTACAAACTACCAACAACTGTGCCCGAAACGCTCAAGCTACCAACGTTAGCACGTGGGCCGTCGAGGTTGCCGTTAAATCCGTATGCATGCACGTTGCCTGCTACGCCCACGCCACCAAGTACTTTAACAGCACCGGTAGATGTTGAAGTTGCAGCGTCGGTATTGGATACAAAAGCGCTACCCATTCTAACGTTTCCGTATGTTCCAGTGACAACGTTAGCTGCCGACTCAGTTGCGTCAGCGAAAAATTCAAATGCTTTAGAAGTATTTTTCCAAACTAATGCAGAGTACTTGTTACCTGCGCCGTTGTAGTAGTTTAGCGAAAGACCAATATCTTTTCCGTCATCTGATGTCAGTGCCGCCAAGTTGCCAAACGTATGTAGTTTGATAATGCTGTCTTTAACTACCAAGTCAGTTGAGCTAACACTTACAGCATTGCCTAACACTGTTAAGTTACCAACAACTACTAGGTTTTTGTTGATCTGAGCGTTGTTAGTAACGTTTAGACTGTCTTGTATGTTGGTATTGCCAGTGGATGTGATTGTGGTTGCAGTAAATGCGTTATTCACTGACAAGTTTTCAATTCGGGCATTTCCTGCAATATTTGCAGTAGACAATACTTCCAAGGTATTGGTTGTAGTTGACCCTAGACTTGCTAACGTCAAATTGGCCTGGATGTATGTTCCGCTATAAACTACACCGAAATTGCCAGTGCTGATGCGGGAATCAATGTTGGAAAAGTTGCTATTAACTGTTTGGAATGCTACTCGGATAGCATCCCCGGTACCGTCGTTAGCTATTGTGCCTACATTTACTGATTTTACGTCTGAACTCATGTTTTGGATCCACTTTATAGTGTATTTACCAAAACATTAAAAGCTGCGGTACTCGTTAAAGTGTAGTGTTACATACCCAGTTTAAGTATTCTTGGATCTTTGCATGCTTTCTAGTATAAATCTCTTTATAGTCTAGTTGCCCAAGAGTTAAAAATCCGTCATCGGTTCTAAGATCGTTGATAGTATAACCGATATTTTGTAATCCCAGCAGGTCCCATCCAGAGATTCTTATACGGTCATTGGCTCGTAACGTATCCATTAGATTTGCAGCATAATCCCGTGCCTGATGATAATCCCAGTACTGATTAGTCCATCCATTTTCGGTAACAGTGTATCCGTATTTTGCTGGATCTGCACTCATTAAGCTGGGGTATTGCGATGGCTGTATATTCAGTGGGCTAAATGACAAACCGTCGATTGGGCACTCTTTAGAAGAAATCCATGGAATCCATGTGTCGAGAGTGTCTGGGTTATCGTACGGTAGCCCGACCATAAACAAGCCCATAATATTGCTTTGTGTGCCCCATGTATCTTTAATTTGATACAGGGTTTCTTTGATGTGCTCGGGTTTTGTGCTTTTTCCAATTGATTTGGCACTAGGTTCGTACAGTGTCTCGATGCCCAATTGGCCCGAGATGATCCCTAGTTCTTTGAGCAGTGTAATCTGTTCAGGGAATCTGCGCAATAGGTCTGCACGGAGATATGCAGTGAATTGTATTTCGACTTTGCTTTTATCTCGGGCCTGCAATATATGCTCTAGTTTTTCAGTTGTTTCGTTAAACGTGTCGTCTACAAACATGTAGTTTGTGGTGCCAAATTTTTCGTAGTTGTGCGAAAACTCTTGGGCAATGGCATCTACAGTTTTGTGATAATCAACGTCTCCCTTTTTACGTCCTAGCAAGGGATAGCTACAAAAGTCGCAACGGAATAAGCACCCGCGACTGGTTTCTAGGGTAAGTACTTCCCCGGGAAATACATAATCATCTTCGCTGTAAATGATGTTACTTCGTGGAAAATCAAATCCTGCCGCTTTTAGGTCGTGGCTGATTACTTTAAACCCTAACTTACTAGGCATATACATTATGCTAGTATTGTTTTTAAGGTGATCCGCTAATTGCACAATAGTAGTATCGGCTAATCCTAGGATTAGATAATCTAATAAGCCTTGATAGTTATTAGCATGCTCTTCTGAGTTTACACCGCCTAGTACCCATTTTACGTGAGGGTGCAGTTTCCTGATTTGCCTATTAACAATCTCAAACGCTTTGCTAGTTTTGTAAAATGTATCGTCGTGCTTTTCGTAATAAGGTATGCTGCTGTACGAATAACTTTGTTTGAAAACCATTGGGTTATAAAACACCGAACTGACACCAACAAATAACGTGTTTGCGCCAATCAGTTTATTCAATACCTTAGATAGTGTAGTGGGGTTTTCTAACCATGCAGACAGGTGATTAAGTACGGTTACGCTGTAACCTTGCTTTCTCAGCTCTGTTGCTAGTCTATATGCGCCCGCAGGTTTTGCAGGCCAGATCTTCTCTTGAATATCTGTTAGTAAGATTACATCATATGTCATTTAGTTCGATAAACAACTCGGCCACGGTTTAAGTCGTAAGGACTCATTTCTACTTCAACTGCATCGCCGAGCAGGATGCGGATGTTATGTTGTCTAAGTTTACCGCCGATGGTTGCGGTAATCATGTGTTCGTTTTCTAGCTTGATACGAAACATGGCATTAGGTAGAACTTCGTCTACTTTTCCATTCATTCGAATTAGGTCTTCTTTGGCCATTATGGTACTGCGTTTTCCTTTCTTTATCTACGCTGTTTACTTATGCAAATTCCTGGGCTTGTAACTTAATCCACATAAATTCTTTCAATTCGTCTGGGGTGAGTAAATCGGGTGTGGCTCTGGAACGATTCTTGATCCAAACTATACGATCCTCAGTTTCTTTCCATACCCAATGTGACATTTGGACTAGATTGCTATGCTTACCCCACATCCCGTACTCAGGTTCAATTTCAAATGTGTAAATGCCCTTGGGGAATTTACTATGCTCTACAATTATTTCACAGTAGTAAGTGGCCATTATCGCATATCCTGTGCTTTAAGTTTAATCCACATGAACTCTTTCATGTCGACCTCGGTAAAGGTACAAACTCGGTGCTTTATAAACCAGACTGTGCCTTGTTGTTCGCACCAAACTCTATCGCTATGCTGTAACAGGTTTTGTGAGGTTTGTGCAAAATTTCCGGTTTTATCTTTGCTGGTCACAAAGTATTTGCCGCCAATCCACTTGTTGGCTAGACTGTCATTAACTTCAAAGTAAAAATCAGCCACGGCGCATTTTGCTGATTTCCACAGCTTCTTCGTCACTAAACACTGGTACCGCGTTGCTCTTGTGCATAGTAGCGATTCCTTTTACTTTAGTGCCAGTGTAAACCTTTGCTGGTGCAAGAGTAGCAACACCTGCACCCGAGTTCAAACTTGGGATACGCGGGCCTGTGTCCCGGCCAGCAGGAGCACTTAGTTTGTATGCAAGTGGTTCAGCTTTGAGCGCTCGTTGGCGGCGCTTTTCTTCAATCTCAGCACCCTGGCGCTTGAGCAGTTCTTTCCACTCTTGGTCCAGACGTTCGTATTCACGCTTTTGTTCAGCTGACTTAAATTTCATTTTGCCCTTGCGCTTGCCCGTCAGACTAAGGCTAGGGTGATGTAGATGCATTGACATTATGTGTTTGCAGTAAGTGATGAAATAGGGACAATTTTCAGATCGGGTCCCGCCATTGCTTTCTCGTTGTCAATAAGAAAGATATGCCCTTTAAAACGCTCAAGCAGATGCTGGCGAATTTCGTCATCAGTCTGACCTTGTGCGAGAAACTGGTCACTGTCCGCATCAAACCAATAAAACAATTCTCCGTGTTTTTCTTGTTTGATGCGATGCACTTGTTGCATTACTTTTTGCACCAACTTTTCTTTTTCGGCTTCAATGTCCTTGCGAGTCAGTGCATTAACAATAAGGCCACCAATAAATCGTCCGATTGCAAGGCCAATGACAATTTGCAACACAAAAGTTATAAACTCCATGGTATATCCAGAATTAATTTTGATAGTGTATTGTACTACTTACCCATTTAATGGTCAAGTCCACATAGTTCGACGTAACTTTACCAATCGGATTAGCATGTCTTCGTCTTCTTTGTACCACGCTTCTTCTAATTCGTGTGCTGCTTTTCCTAATTCTGATCGCTTGACTTGCTCAGCTGCGGTCAATGAGATCCTAGCTGAACTAAACATCCAATCACATCCGTATTTTTCGTCCAATTCCCTAGAATACTCAGTGTACCCAACTTCATCGTATGCACTAGACTCTTCTCTCTTTACACGGATCTTAGTCCACCATACGTACAAGATCATCAACTCTCTGGCGGAAACAGCTTGACTGGAGTTTTGTGTGTAATCCGGGCTATCGGGATTATCTAGTTCCATTTCCCATTTTAGATGGTCGATCCCTGCCTTGGGGCAGCGCCATTCTCCCCAGTAAAAGAGTCTAACTCGTCTCCACCATGGCACATGGTATTTGACTGCAACCTCGTCACCTCCCCATGCAATTGCATGATTGGCTTTTTCGATTTCAACAAAATTAACTAGCTCGTTGAACATTCCGTGCAATGTGCGAGTCTCAAACTCATACCAATGGCCTGGCTTGAGGCCAGTCTGGAGGTAGTGTGTTTTGTATACAAATTGTAAGCGAACTCGATATCGCAGATCGTTAATTGGATCGATTAGCCATTTGGCTGGGAGTTCTAATAGATCCGGCAAGGTCTCAGTTAAAAAATACGCAATGGGGCGGGTCGATTTTAGTTCCTTGTCCCACACTTCCCAGCCACCCCATGGCAGTGCCGTTGGCTTCTTAATGTTGAGCTTCTTTCTCAACCATACAAATGGACGAGTTGAGTTATAGTGTCTACTCATGATTTATGTCTTTAAGTAAATCAAACACAGTGCCGAGATTTAATTCAACTACAGTGTCTGACAGTATGCTAATTTCGTGAACTGTGATTTTGTGTGTGTGCAATTGGCGTTTAACTAGGTCGCCGAGTCCGTTAGGTGCAGAGAAAAAGTATCGCCAGTCATCTGCTTTTAGCACACACGCAGAGCTATTAACAACTAGATAGTTGACCCCGCTGCGATTATCTATGCTTAGTTTAACTCCCAGTGGACCTAAGCTATCGCCTATTATTTTTACAAAATCAAACTCGGTCATAAACACCATTGAAATAAAAATTTACTTGCATCTTCTGCTTCTTTGAATGCAAACTGGTCTTGCATAAAGTCAGATATCCAGTAACTGCTACTATGTCTTATTGCCCATATTTCTAAACCGAGCCAGCTAACATTATGTTTTTGAGAATACGTTCGGGGAACATTAACAATATGCCAGTTCTTTTTAATCGCACCTTTTACAGTACAAGGATTAGTTCTTGGCCAAGGTGTTACGACCATTTTAGTGAAAACATCAGCAGGTCAGATTCACGACGGAACACAAAGGTGATTGGATCATCCTGTGATTCAAAGTCTTCGGATTCAAGTTCGTCTTCTGTTGGGTCAGGAAAGCAGTACCAGTCGTCGGTGCCCATCCACGTATTTTGATTGTATCTCCGGGACCCGGGTCCTACGTTATCAACGAGCCACTTTTCAATCTCGCTAATACGATCGTGATAAGTGTTGTTCATTCTTACTTTGTGCATTACGCCCACCTTAACAAAAACATTAGAACTTGGTCCTGATTGCGAAACTCAAACTGATCGAAACTAATGCGTCTTCCGCACTTGGCTTTGTTGGACCACTCTTGAATTGGCTCAAAATCTTCTTCGGTTAGAAAAGTCTCATGTCCACGTGGCCCAATTGGTCGTGCAGCAACAAGAATCAGTGGATTCTTGGGACTAGGGCTCCACGTTACACGATATTTGAACATACTTTATTATAACACTTTTTGAGCATGCAGTCAACTCCAGCGCAAACAAAATAAGGTTAATACTTGTTTACTAGGAATATTAACAGTCATACCTTCAGTAGTTGCCCCGTGCTCGTCACACCATGCAACTAATTCGCTGATATGATCTGCCCAGAATTTGTAATCGGATAGCAACACTAGGCAAGGAGCCCCAAATTGGAGTGATACTGATGTGGTTGCAACAATAAATCTGTTACTCACGTTATGCCCATTTTAGTAAAAATGCAGTGCAGTCTGCGCCGTCTGAAAAGAACCACCGGCTGCTGTAGTACTTGTAATCTCCGATACAATGTGTATGGCACCATTGTGCTGTAGAAATAGCCCACTCTGAGACCCCAGCTGGCGCTGTTAGTTTTGAGTCGGTCCACCCTTTGGTGTGAACTAAGGTTTCTATGGCAATTGCTTCCACAAGTTCTAAGTCTATTGCTCGTGCTAGTTCCTGCGCTGCATCATCTATTAGGTAGTCTTTTACCCATGGATCACTGGTATCAAGATTCCCGCTATTGCGTTGTTTGTATCGTTTTAAGTATGTCAAACTCGTCCCCGTAGTCGTACCCGCGATCGTCTGCTATTTCAAATATCATTCGATAGCGACGATACACAGTATTCAGCCAAATCTTTCGTCCACTAATGGTTGTGACTGGGTGCCATGCATACCACGGTTCCCAATCTGAATATGTAACCATTTTGATTTCGGTTTTACTTGATGCCAATTTGTGTGCTCCGTTAACGCTCATGTTAGCAGTATTTGAGTATAAACATTGTAGCATCATTTTCTTTAGAGAACTTGAATACTGTGTGTGCTGGCTTTTTTATTTCATATGTGCTCGGATCGTAGACTGCTCCAAAGAAACTAAAATCAAAGTCAACGCCTTGAACTAGGCCAGAGGCACGGAGCAGTCTGACTATATTAATAATTTCGTCTGGTTCCTGGTGCGGGATAGTAACTTCCATTTTGGTACTAGGTCCATCGCAATGCAAACATAATAGCAACAGTTTCGTCACGGAAGAAGTATATCGATCGGTGATTTGGATCCATTAAACTATCATCTTCGTATACCCATGCATCGTAATCCATGTCTGCGTCGGGACAATGCTTGCTGAGCCATGCTGGTCTTAATATGATATCATCCATCATATTACCTTTGTTGCGAATTACCACCGGGTGCCAGTCTTCTACAGTCTCGTATAGGTGTCCGTTGTATTTTTTCATTATTTCCACTTCAGTGTAAACAGTGTTGCATCACTTTCATTCTTGAAATAAAAGAATGTGGTCCCAAATGCACTGTTTAGGCACCATGTGCCTAACCCTTCCCATTCTTTAGGTTGGCTGTACACCCAATTGGTATACCTGGGATTTTTGCCAATATGCTGAGTACACCATGCTTCCATGTCGCTTTGTAAATGATAGTGATCTTTGCCGAGTTCTACAGTAGTTGTCATGCCCAAACCAATGCAAACCAAGCTGCATCCTTTTCAGTTTCAAACCAGAAATCACTCCCGGTCCATGT
>JACCEA011511909.1_pt1 | contig 23980 bp, 16 predicted proteins | sample 7449851 | NCBI WGS metagenome assembly JACCEA01 (sample SAMN15323453, study PRJNA562643) | freshwater metagenome | isolation source: river surface water | place: USA:Blue River Watershed | collected 2017-08-18 | reverse complement strand
CCGATGTGTTTACCAAAGTTCTAAATTGATTAAACTTCTCCTCTATATCCTGCATGCCTACTTCTCTTACTTTAGCAATCATGATTTTCTCGTGATAGGTATTCAAAGTATTCTCTGCATCATTTAATAATTCCTCATATAATTTTTCACCTGGTCTTAAACCACTATAGGTAATATCAATATCGATATTTGGGATATAACCATATAACCTGATCATCTTCTTTGCTAAATCTGCGATGGTCACTGGCTGGCCCATATCAAATACAAATATCTCTCCGCCATTGCCCATGCTACCTGCTTCTAATACCAATTGACAAGCTTCAGGGATGGTCATAAAATAACGTGTAATATTCGGATGTGTTACGGTTACCGGACCGCCATTCTCAATTTGTTGTTTGAATCGATTAATCACCGATCCGTTACTACCCAATACATTCCCAAAACGAGTAGTAATGAATTTAGTGCTATTCGCAATTTCTTTTGATAAGCCTTGTACATAAATCTCCGCCAATCTTTTGCTTGCGCCCATCACATTAGTTGGGTTCACCGCTTTATCTGTACTCACCATCACAAATCGCTCTACATAATGTTTTACGGATAAATCGGCCATCAACTTGGTACCCAACACATTGTTCTTAACCGCTTCACTTGGGCAAAGCTCCATCATCGGTACATGCTTGTAAGCAGCAGCATGATAGACATAATGGGGTTTAAACTGGCTAAACAAATCCTCCATTCTTTGCTCATTGGTGATATCCGCTAAAAATGGAATGCAGTTTACATGATGTTTTCTTTCCTGAAGTTCAAGTTCTAAACTATGCAATGGCGTCTCTGCCTGATCACACAAAATAATTAACTCAGGCGTGTAGGCAATCAACTGTCTTACAATCTCTGAACCAATACTACCCGCAGCACCAGTGACTAGTACACGCTTGCCTTTTATTTGTGTTCGTATTTGGTTGTTATTAATCACAATCGGGTCGCGTTCCAGCAAATCCTCAATCTTTACATTTTGTAATTGCTTACTATTAAATTTACCCTCACTCCATTTGCTATATGCCGGCACATTCAACACTTTAATATCATGATCCAAGCAAAAATCAACAATGTCATTTTTTCTTTGTGGACTAATCGTAAAACTAGCAATGACCAATTCATCTACCTCATTAACTTTGACAAACTCAGCAAGTTCAATAAAATTTATAATTGGAATTCCATCTAATACTTTGTTATTCTTTTTGCGGTCATCATCTATAAAAGCCAAAAGACTGATATTGTTTTGCGTGTCATGTTCTAAAACTCTTTTGGTAGCTACACCCGCTTCTCCAGCACCAAAGATGACCACATTTTTTTTGACCATGCGGTAATTTTTGGCATAAGAAAATAAAAATTTTACACCCATTCGATAACTCAACATGCTTAAAAAGCTAAAGCTAGCATAAAGAATAATAATCACATTGTCTAAAACAAAAGCATCCCTATAACTAAAGGATAACTTTGAGAACATAAATAATAATGCGGAAGATACAAATATCGAAATGGCAATACGTATCGCATCTTGCATGCCTGTATATCGAACAATGCCAGCATAGGTCTTAATACTCGTAAAAACCAAACTATTGGTGATTACTAACAAAAGAATAGTACTTGCAATAGACTCTATAGATACCCCCGTAATTGCTAAATTTTGCTTGACAATAAACGCCAACAAAAAAGATAGACAACCTACGCCAATGTCAAGTAAAAATATAATCCACCTTGGGACGATATTGATTTTCTTTAACATGATTTTTTTAATTGTGCGTGACATTCAATCGGGGGCTTGAAAAAATGGATTGGTTGGATGAAAAATGAAATACCTAAATTAAGCGACAATGTCTTTATATAAACGTCCAAATATCAAATATAATACGGATAAAAAGCCTGCCAAGAATCCACCAAGGACCAATGATTTTAACCTGCCTAGTTTGTCTTTTTCCAAAGGTAATATAGGGCGGTCTATCAACTGAACCAGTGGGGTCTCTTTTCTTAAACTTGCTTTAGAGAGTTCCAACTGTGTTACCAACTGATTGAGTATGGCTGTATTGGCTTGCACATCTATTTGACGTCTAGTGCTCGGTGTTTTTTTAACATTAAACGCAGGGTTTAAGTTGTACACATTGTCATTTGCAGCAGCCACACCTGTTATCGCCGCATTGAGTTCTGCACGGATACTATCTGCCTGATGTTGTAAAATATCTACATTCAACCTCGCTTTTTTACTTTTAGTTTCGATATAAAAACTAGAAGTCTCTTTTAACAATTCTTCACAAAACAATTTAGAAAACAATTCGTTTTCTGACTTCACTGTCAAACCAATAATACTTACTTTTTTATCCTTCTGGGCAATGGTTAAATTGCTTTTTGTCAAGCCTGCAGAAATCGTTTGTAAAATCGAATCCTGCTCCAAACTAAATTTACTCCTATCTGCATGAAATGGAAAACTCAAATTCGCCAAAGCTGGCTTCTTAGACCATACTTCTTTTAATTTATTAATTTGTATGTAATAATCTGCCAAGCTAATTTCCTTTCCTGCTATTTGCACTGGATTCAACAAAGTTTTTTCTACCACCAAACGGCTTTTCATCAATTCTATAATATTTGAACTACTGAACAAACCACCGCCACCGCTTCCTAAGTCAAAACCAAAACTGCTCGCTAAGCCTAATGCTCCACTCATTCCTCCGCCTTTATCTTCTTCCAATACAAATGTGGTAGTGGCTATATAATTTGCTTTTTGAAAACTCGCATATACAAATCCTATGATACCACCCAATGTCGCAATTACCACAATCAGCTTCCACTGCGTTTTTAAATACTGGGTCCAATCCTGTATTTTCTGAATTAATTCCTTTAAAGAAATTTCGTCTTGCTCAATTTGTGGTTGCAGCTCTGTCATACTTATTTGTTTAATAAAGTCAATGTTGCCAAAACAGTTCCAATTTGCGCCAACACAGTGGTAAACTGGATGATGGTATTCAATGGCTTATCTTTTTTCTCATTTGTTTCTGGCAATACTATTTCTGCGCCTGGTTTTATTGTTGGGCTGATTCTAAAAAAGCCAAAATGTTTAGTTCTGCTCGATTTTCCATTCGCATAAATTACATAAGCCCTGCCTCTTTTTGCATATTCACTAATACCCCCAGCAGCACTGATACAATCACCTAAATTTAACCCCTCTCTATACACGATATTAGTTGGTCTTAATACACCGCCACTAATTTTTACGCGATTGTCTACTTTAGGTATCACAATCTCATCCTTATCCCTTAAAACAAGGTCTAATTCCGAACCAGGTTTTTTCATGATACTATTGATGTCTATCGCAATCTGATAATAATCTGATTCTAATTCTTTGTATAATAAATTCAATGTATCTTTTAAGCTTTTGTTTTTATTATTTGGATCTACAAAAGTAGTATTACTTCCAGAGCCTGTATTTAAAACTGCAGTTAGGGTTTGTTTGTCTAATTCCTGCTGTGCTTTAAATTTTCTATTATAGGCTTCCTCAATACTTGTTTTTGATTCGTCTGCTCTTAAGGTGTCAATTTGGAAACGACTTCTTTTAATATACGCTCCTTCGCCATAAGCTTGTCCAATTAACCCACCCGCACGTTGAACAATATCACTCACACGTTCCACCCTAGTACTCAAAGTGTATTTTCCAACATTTTGCACTTGCCCAACAATACTCACCACTTCTGGATTAGTATATCCTACTTTTTTTGTGATGGTGACTACGTCAAGAGGTTGTAGTACAAAATTTTCGTTCCCATTCGCAAAGCTTAAATCTCCATTCACTTCTGTTTTTAATATTGTGGCTACTTGATTATCGCTCACTTTCTCTCCATATTGAATCAATCTTGCTACTTCTATTTGCTTATTCGCTGCATATGTAAATCCGCCAGCCATTAAGATCAAGTCCTTCACTGTCATACTATCTACATAGTTAAAACGACCTTGTGTTCTTACTTCTCCTAATAAATCTACTGTCAATGAATCTCTTAAGTCTAAAATAGAGTTTACATATAATTCATCTTCTCTTTGTAATGTGATGTTTTCTGCCGCACCTGGCGTTAATGCTTTTGCCAAGTTCACGCTAATCAATTCTTTCATTAAATTAGGTTTCAAGCGGATCAACTGTGCACGACCGGTGTAAGCGTCTTCTTTTAAACCATCTGCTTTTTGAATCAAGTCTGCAATACGCATACCTGTTGTTAACTCATACACATCTGGACGAAATACCGCACCTGTTAATTTTATTCTATTCTGAAAACGATCTAAAATTTTAGATACCTGTATGACATCACCCCCTTTAGGTTGATAAATTGAAAAATCTTTAGCTCCTAAATCTTTTACTGCTTTTTCTTTATCATTTTTTTGGATCACTTTCACCATCGCAGTATAAGCGGTATCATCAAATCCACCCGCGTATTTTAAAAATTGGCTAAAGTTTTCTGCACCATTCACTTCAAAAATTCCTGGACGCTTTACTTGGCCCTTAATTTCAATACGTCCTGTATAAGCAGGAATACGAATGATATCACGGTCTTTTAAACCCATATTTTGTGATTGATCTCCGTTGAGCATAAATGCATACAGATCGATCGTCTTCACTACTTTGTTATTTCTAATTAATTCAATTGTTCTATAAGAACCAATCTCACTTGGACCACCTGCTTCAGTCAAGGCATTTAATACGGTTGACAAAGAGGAGATATTGTAATTGCCACTTCTTTGTGCACCAATCACAGTCACTTGTATAGTTCTTGTTTCGCCTACAGTCAATGCCATTTTAGATTCTCCAGTTCTTAAACTTGGATAAGCTGTGTTGGCCATTTGTTGTCTGATTCTTGTTGTAGCCGCTTCAATATTCAAGCCTGCTACTTTTACACGACCCACGTTTTCAATCAACACTGTGCCTTCTTTGCTCACATCTAAATCTGTACTAAATTCTTGAACGCCATAGACAACCAATTTCAATACATCGTTGGTACCAACTTCATAGTTCATTGGTGTTGCCAAGTTTTCATTTTCTCCAAAACCATTTTCGTTCGCAAACAATTCAGAACCATAAATCAATGGATTGATATTGCTTTCAAAGAATTGTTTTTTAGTTGTATCTACTACAAATGTTGGTCTTTTATTTACTGTCTTTTTTGATAAAGGAGATTTCGACTTAGAAGACTTACTATTTGTATTACTTAATCTTGCCTTTAACTTCGCAAACTCTGCTGGGCTCATCCCTTTCGCAATCGCCTGAGACTCTACCATATCAATGCTAACATTCGCTTGCTTTAACTGCGCTTGAATTTGCGCAATTTCAGCATCAGTTAATGCATCTACTTTAAGTGTACTTAAATCCTTTCCACTTAATAAGTTTTGTGCATTCGACGAGATGCTCATCGCAAAAATACTCAAGCTAAAAAAGACAATTTTAATCCATTTCATAATTCAAATTTTGTTAAGGGTTTGCGGACCTTGTATGGCTCCGCCCTTCTTAGTCACATATTGGGCCTAAGTGTTTCATTTTGAGTGCATAAGACGCACCATAAAGTACGACAAAAATACTATTTTGTGCGTATTTGAAGTATTTTTTTACAGTTTTTAGCTGTTAAATTTTCCAGTAAACTTTGGGGGGATAAGTTGATTAACGAAAGTAGTTGAAGCATTTTGAAAAATCTAATTTTTCATCTAATTTCTTGATATTTTTAAGGCATTTCTAACAAGTTTTTTACGCTTCATTGTTCAAGATTATCAATACTTTAGGAAAGATCCTTGTTTTGTTTAAAGTATTGAAAAAGGAGTTAAACAAATACCTGATCCCTTTCGTTTTTTTGACAATTATCTAGTCAATCGATAAATCGTCAAAGCAGCTCTTTTGATCAAAAAGGGCAGCTGATTCAAGTGAATAGTCTCACCTGGCGCGTGCGCACCACGTCCCGATGCCCCCAATCCATCAATACAATCTACATAGGCAGCCACGTAACTGATATCCCCAGCACCCCTAGATCCAGGGTCGCCTGCCACGGTAGGACCTGCCCCCATATCTATTGATAATGAATTGATTACGCTTAAAACTTGGTTGTTTCCTGCCGTTGGAGCCATACTCGGGATACCATCCACAAAGCTAATTTTTGCACTGGTTTGGGCTAGATTTTGACCCACTATGGCCTTCATTTTATCCCTTGCACGGTCTTTTTGATCCTCGGTCAAAAACCTTAAGTCACCTGTCACCGTAACAGCAGGGGAGATGATATTGGTTTTGGCAATGGCCGCTCCTTTGGAGGTGGCCTCATTGTATTCAATATCAGATCCGCCAATAATAATTCCTGGGTTAAAAGTTAAATATTGTTCCGTACTCAATGTCTCTCTGAATTGATCCAAGATTCTTGCTGCTTCAAAAATGGCGCCATAACCCGCACTTGGGGTAAATACACCGGAACTATGTCCAGTTTTTCCGGTCACATCCAATCTCCATCCACTAGCACCCCTTCTTCCGGTAGCTACCGAGTTTAGTCCATTCGCTCCTTCAAAAGCCAATGCGATATCTGCTTGTTTTGCTCTATTGATAAAGTCGCCTCTTGTCACCGATCTTGGATAACCAGCATGCTCCTCGTCTCCAGTAAAATAAGCAGTGATATCTGTATTCTTTAATAAACCCGCTTGCTCCAATGCTTGCAATGCCATAAGTACAACCACGTCACCTCCCTTCATATCATTCACACCCTGACCGGTTGCAGTTGAATCATTCAACATGGTAAATGGATTAGCAGGCATATCGGGTTCAAACACCGTGTCTAAATGTCCAATAAGGAAAAGGCGTTTACCAACTTTTTTATTAGAGCCTGTTTTTGAAGACGAGGTGGCGGCGGCGCTTGAGCGACGACTCGCCACTAAATGCCCAGCACGTTTAATTGAGTCAGGCATCGCAACCCATTCAGTGGTAAAGCCTGCTTTCTCAAATTCTTTCGCAAAAAGTGCACCCACTTTTTTCACCCCTTCAATATTCAAAGTGCCACTATTGATATTCACCGACTCCTTTAGTAACTCAATCGCTTGCGGCATATGCGCATCAATCCAAGCAATCACTTGTTGCTCCTCCTTAGTTAAACCTTTGGATGAGATTGATGCAGCTGATTGTGCATTTGCATTAACAAAAAAGATGAATGCAAAGAATGTTGTGGTTATAGTTTTAAGATAAAAGTGCTTAGTCATTTGATTAGAATATTTTCTTAATTAAATATACCATTTTTCAAGCGTACAAATACTTTGAAATCAAATATATCTTTTCGCTTCTTTTATCGAACAATTTTTTATAAACCTTTCGGCTGTAGAAAACAATTAAAATTGAAACGAAATAAATTCTTAAATTAGTGTAATGAAAACTATTCAACTTGAGCTTCCAGACAGTTTAGAGTATGACAATAATGATTTAAAAACATTTATTGCTGCTAAACTATATGAAGCTGGCAAATTGACAATTAGTCAAGCTGCAGAATTGTCTGGTTATTCGGTTACTATATTCATGGAGCATCTGAAAGATTTCAACGTTTCGGTATTTAATTATCCTGCATCTGATTTAGAATTAGATGTGAAAAATGCAAGAGAAAGTATACGTTGATACAAGCTCCCTAATTATACTAAGTAAAATCGATGCTTTACATCTTTTAAAAGAGATTTATGGCAGTATTATTATTACAACGTTTATTAAATCAGAATTTAATGATCCTTTACCCCCATGGATAATAGTTGAGCCAACTAACAATATTGACCAACACTTTTTAAAAAATTTTAATTTAGGTCCGGGCGAAACAAGTATTATCATGAACACTTTAAAAAATGATGCGTTTTTAATAATAGATGATTTAAAGGCAAGAAAAATAGCAACAACATTAAGACTTAGGTTTACAGGGATCATTGGAATATTAATAATTGCCAAAGAGCTTGGTATAATTAATTCCATAAAGTTTTATATAAAAAATATTCAAGCAACCAATTTTAGATTAAGTGAATCCTTAATCAAACATGCATTAGAAATTGCAAATGAAAAATAAATGCATAGAGCCTATTCTAAGTTGGTTCTTTTGATGAAAGGTAAAGAGTAGATTGTAGAAGAATGTTTTAGGAAAGTACAATTACTTGACTTTCTTATTTCGTTTTGTTGTGTCTTTAATTTTAAAATCAATATCATGAAAAATTTCTTTGCATACATTTTTACACTTTTGGTGTTCTTCTTATTATCAAGTTGTCAAAAAAATGAGCCTTTTATTGAAACAAAAAATGCTTTTCGTTTCGAAACAAAGCCATTAAGTTATAGTGTAGTTAAAAATATGTCAGCATCAATAAAGGAGATGAAAGCTTTTCAAACGACAAGTGATGAAAGCTCTAAATTTAAATACTTTCAAATAAATAAGATTATTAAACCACTAATTGAAAACGGCAAACAAATTCACAATGAAATTATTGACAATATAAAATCTAGTCCAGAATGGTCAAGCCTTTCTATTGAAGAAAGAGAAAAACTTATAAATTTTAATGATACACAGCTTGCGGAGCTTTCATTGGTTTTTTTAGAATTGCAAAATGATATAACTTTAAGAGAGGATGACACTTGGACGACAGTAAGATCATGCTTAAGTGGAGCGCTTGGATTAGGTGATTTATATTATTTATTAATTGAAAATCCCCGTGCTTTAGCAACTGCAAGGGGATCACTTTCACTATTAAAACATATAGGTGGAAGGTATTTAGGCTACATTGGACTCGGGTTGGCGATAATAGATTTTGCAGACTGTATATCAAACTAAAATTATTATATGATTCAATCTTTAAACAACTTGACAAATATTTTTACTGTTATATTATACATCAGTTACTCAATCATTAAACGCATAGATGCGAACCAATTTATTGTTGTGGCATTAACTGCGGCATGGATCATTAATTTAAGCCTCTTGATCTACTCAATATTAAAAATACTAAGCAATCAAGAGGCTATTGAAAAATCTAAAAAATATTGGATTTATTTCAGAGCTATAGTCAATATAGCTTTCCTAATTTTTACAATCTATCTATTTTAATTCCCAAATGGAATATTCACTTTTAAACTAAAGTTACGTCCCATATTAAATACGCCCATACGACCCGTCGCTTCATTCACTGGGCCATACTTTAAACGGTTCAAATGATTTTGGTAGGCTACATCTGTAATATTTTGTCCAACCAATGAAATACTAAATAAGGTTCTATTACGATAATGAATCTGTGTGCTATAACCCAGATTCAATAAAGTATAAGCTGGTGTTTGCGTCTCTGTATTGTATCCTGTAAATGGATGATTTTGAGCAAACACATTGTCTAATTGCAAATTGATAAAACTATTCTTAATTGTTTTTGACTTTTTAAACAATTCGATTCTAATTTCAGATAGCCATCTTGCACTTGGTATACCTGGCAAATTTTTAGAGCCGTCTAAAGCCTCTTTAAATTGTCCACGAATCAAGCTCACACTATTTTCAACATGCAACCAGTCCAAAGGATGTGGATGAAAATCAACATTGAATTCTGCGCCATATAAGTGCGCATCTTTTTGTCTAAAAGCAAATGCATACAATTCTTCTCCAGCTGCATCATGTGCATAATCCATAATGATTGAATCCCCTCCAGCAACTGCATTTAATTTTTGATAAAAAATATAATCCTTCACTGAATTGTAAAACACATTTCCAGCAATACTCATATGCTCGTTGCTCCACTCCACAGCCGCATCAAATTGTAAACTCTTTTCAGACTTTAACAATTCATTGCCGTATTCAAATCTGTTGGTTCCTTCGTGCGCACCATAAGAAGCCAATTCTGCCATATTCGGTGCACGGAATCCTCTCGCTATATTAAACTTCAAAGTTAATTGATCATTTACATCATGCGCAACACCAATAGCGCCAGAAATATTATTAAACTGTTTATTGCTTTCTACTGGATTGTATAATGCAATACATGCCATACCTGGAGGACAGGTAAACTGTGCTGGGTTGATGTAGTTCATGTACTTTTGATCATAACGCAAACCTCCACTCCAACTTGTTTTATCTGTTCTCTTTTGAGTATAATAAAACGCACCTATGTCAAAACTAGTATAGTCTGGCACCAATGCTTCTTCGCCTCTGTTGGTATTTGTTTGACGCATACCGTTTACACCGAAAGTGTTTTTCCAATTATTCTTTTCTGCTTGTAAATATTGTACTGCGTAATTGAATGTTTTTAAATCAAAAAACAATTCTTTCTCATCTAGGTCCAAGACATTACCGAACTCCATTCTTTGATTTTGTTGTAAACCAAATGTGGCTTTCAGTCTATCATTACCTATTTTGATATTATTATCCAATGTGTATTTGGTGTGTTGAATTTTTTGCATTGGCGCATTAGGTGTAAATCTTTTTGATTCCGCTGCATCCACCACCATTTCTTCTACTTCGCCATTGACATTTTTCATCATTAAAAAACGACCATCCGCATCTCTGTCTCCTTCAACAACCCCTAAATGCTGATAAAAATTACTGAATGATAATTGAGAATAACCCCAGCTTTTTTCAATACCAATATAAGCACCACCGTTGTCTTCTAAAAACCTTGAGTTAAAAACCCTTCCATCATATTTATTTTTATAGTCTCCAGCATTCTTTGAACTCAGGTTCATTCCCCAAATAAATCCTTTTTTGTTTCCTGCAATATCAAAGTGATTACCCATCAAACGATTATTAGTTTGATAATTTGAAAAAACATTTCCTTTAATCACCCCTTCGCTCACTGGAACATTAGAGATGATATTGATGACACCCGCTAAGGCGTCTGATCCATAAATTAAAGATGCAGGTACTTTTAACACTTCTGTCCTGCTCACATTGTATTCATCTATTTCAATACCATGTTCATCGCCCCATTGTTGTCCCTCTTGTCTAATACCGTCGTTCATTACAACCACTCGATTGTAACCCAATCCACGAATGACTGGTTTTGAAATGGCTGGACCTGTTGAGATTTGTGACACACCTGGCACTTTAGACAAGGCATCGATTAAATTAGTGGATACGCCTCTAAACAATTCATCTTTCTTGATAATAGTCACTGGCGTTGGTGTGCGTCTTGTAGAAGTGGCTCTTAAAAAACTTGTGACAATGACATTACCCCCCTCAATAACAGAACTATTCAAATAGAAATCTTTAGTTGTATTACTTTGCAATTGTACATTCGCCACATTGGTTGCATAACCGACATAACTTATCTCTAACACATGTGATCCTCCTTCAATAGTCACAGAAAATACACCCTCTTTATTTGTGATAAATCCTTTTTTTATTTCAGGTAAATACACACTAGCTCCTACTAATGCTTTATTTGTAGCCTTATCAAATACTTTTCCAGTCAATGTATATTGTTGCGCAGACGCGGCGCTTGAGAAGCAAACTCCTAAACTCAAAAGGAGTATTGCATATAAATATTTTTTCATGAGCACTTTTTATTTGTAAATAAACATATAGAGTAATGTATCAAATTACTTTAACACAATACAGCATCTTCCTTTTAGAAATTGGTTGACTTTCTTTAAGTCAATTGCGATCTAACAAATAAAAGCAGGGGGGCCTCGAGAACCGGCAACAATAGATTGTTGTTTAATTGCTGCTATAACAAAACTTTGATTTTTTGCTTTGGCTATAATTGGCGCAGCAATCTCTATGCTAAAATCATATTCTACAAATGGTGTAGTGGCTACTTGAAAATCGAAAGTACAATGAAGCTCTGTTTTTTCAATTTGCTCAATGGGCAAATCCTTATGCACAGAACAACTAGTAGGATCAATATGTTTTGCAACTAAATCGTGTATAGATTTTTGTGGCGTAATGCTAAACGCAAAAACCACTAGCATGGCTAGCGCAAGAAATTGCTTAAAGGTTTTGTGTTGTAACATAGTTCAAAATTAAACCAATTTTTTATTGAATGTAAAATTCTGTTTAACCTAATCCTGTTTCTTTAATAAATCGCCCTGCCAATTGGATGCGCCGCAGTAAACTGATAACCTAATAATCTAGCCATTGTTGCGGCCAATTGCTTTTGATACAATTGTTGATTCGTAGTTTGTTCGCCCATATTGGGGATAATGCCAGATGGGGAAGCCATTGCTTCTACCACACTAGACAAATTTGATTCATTTTCTGGGCCCATCAAGCCAAACCAAATACTAGAAGCGCCTTTAACATCGGCACCATGATCGGTCCACTCATGTCCAAAGCCCCTGCCATGATCGGTCGTGATTAATAAATAAGTATTGTTCTTGTAACCTGGCGTGGATTGTATCCAATTCCAAAGTTGACCAACCCATGCATCCACTTGATTGGCCGCATCTAAATAAGCCGAGTAATTACCTTCATGTGCCCATTCATCCGTTTCACCGTAACTTATGTACATCACTTTTGGACGTTTGGTTTCTAAATAATATTTCGCTTGAGTATGTGTAAATACATCCAAACACTCTGCTTCTTTAAAGGGTTTATAACTATCCTTTAGCATCTGCTCCAACATTTTAGTTTGAGGATCGGATATGATACTCGACAAAGATTCAAAACCATTGATCACCGGAAACCCTGATGCAGCCTCATTTAAAATTCGATTGTATGCATCCCATGCACCAAATGCAATCACTTTATTTTGATAAGGTTTTTGTTTTTGTAAAAATGCCAACACATTTTCATGAGGATTAGGTGGATAATTATTGGAGTTAATTGCGGAGTCGGGAAAACCTGTAAAAATTTCATTGTAACCAGGATAAGAGAACCAATGTGGGTTCGCTACATCCACTTTATTTTCTTTAAAACGATTCCCAAATAAGAGCCCTTTGGTACCCATCGTTTTGGTAATAAAGGGTAGGAGTTTCTCTTGTCTATCGGTCACAGTGGGGGCACCATATTTATTATATAGGTACGCACTATCCCCATGATTGAATTTTTTATTATTAGCTAATGTAAAATCCATGCCATTAAATACCTCCTGCCATCTTAGGCCGTCGGTTGTTATAACAATCAGGTTGGCCGGCTCATCCTGCGCTTTTACACTAAAATTTAGTCCAGTTACTAGAATTAGCAATATTGTAAAAAACACCTGTTTTTGTCTCATTTTATTCAATTATTGGGTTAAATTAGTCATTTTTGGGCTGTTTTTACCATTTTTTGAACTATTTCACAAAGTCCTTGTTAATCAATTAGGCAATCGAACTAAATCAGTTTTTGAAAAATTAAGAATATTACCTATTTTTGATGTTCAAACATTGATTAGGTCCTTAAAGATTGACTTACCGTATTTCAAAATATAAATAAAAAGACAGATTATGAGTTTATTAGATGCACTTAAATGGCGCTACGCAGTAAAGAGAATGAACGGGAACAAGATTCCTGAAGCAAAATTGAATACAATTTTAGAAGCAACTAAATTAGCACCTAGCTCTTTTGGTTTGACTCCTTACAATATCATTGTAATTGAAGACGAAGAGACTAGAAAAAAATTACAACCACATTTTTACAATCAACCTCAGGTTGGTGAATCTTCTGCACTTGTGATATTTGCTACTTGGAATAGCATCACAGAAAAAGAAGTGGCAGAGTACATGCAAGAGATTGCTGATGAAAGAGGTGTTCCAGTAGAAAACTTAAAAGACTTTGCTGGTTATATCAACGGTTCTATCAAGAACTTGACTGCAGAGCAATTGCAGATTTGGGCTGCTAAGCAAACTTATATCGCACTTGGATTTACATTAGTAGCTGCAGCTTCTGAAGAAGTAGATGCAACACCAATGGAAGGATTTATCCCAGATGCAGTGGATGAAGCACTTGGATTAAAAGAATTAGGATTACATAGTGCAGTCGCTGTAACCTTAGGTTATAGAGATGCAGCAAATGATTATTTATCTGGCGCTAAGAAAGTAAGAAGAGCAACAGACAAGTTGATCATCAAAAAATAATTGAACTAGTGAAAGCTAGTCTTGATATTGAAGATAGTTTTTGAATTGAGTTTTAAGCAAGCAATCGGATGAAACGAAACGGCTCCTAATTAGGGGCCGTTTTTAATTCAATACCACCATCTCTTAAAGCTTACTTGAATGATAAGTAGGAATATTTGATGAGAGGTGAATTGTAATGTAGATTTTATCTTAATTTAGGTTAAATCATTTTTAAGTAATTTCCTTAAAACACGAATATGAAAAAAATCATAGGATCCAAAAAAGTGTTAGCAGCCATCACTGGCTTTTTAATGCTAACCTTATTGAGCTTGAACACAGTTGCACAAGATGCATCTGCTTACCAAACACCACCTAAAGAAATTGCTGATTTATTATTAGCAGCGCCCACTCCATCCATTAGTGTAGATGGAAAAGCAAAACATATGTTGATAATGGAGCGTCCGTCTTATCCTTTAGTGGAAGAATTAGGTCAGGCAGAATTCAAAATTGCTGGCCTTCGTTTGAACCCAAACAACTTTTCTCCTACGCGTCAGAACTATATTAAAGGTCTGACGATTAAGGATATTGCAAGCAACAAAACACTAGTGATTAAAGGTATGCCTGCAACAGTTGCTGCATTGAGCCCAACCTGGAATCCTTCAGAAAACAAAATTGCATTTTACAATGTCACTGCAACCGCAGTAGATGTATATGTAATTGACTTAACCACTTTGACTTGTCAAAAAATAAACAAGACTGCTGCTAATTTAATTTTAGGCGCAAGCTTAGTTTGGTTAGATGATGCCACGGTGATGTATAAAGTAAATGTAAATGCTGCAAGTGCTTTAGCTAAAAAACCCATCACACCAAAAGGACCAACGATTCAAGAGAACTTAGGCAAAGCGGCACCAAGCGTGACTTACCAAGATTTAATTAAATCGCCTTATGACGAATATGTTTTTGAATTTTTAGCAAAGAGCCAATTGGTTAAAAACAAAAACGGAGTAGAAACTAAAATTGGTGCTCCTGCATTAACAAATAGTTTCAGCATCTCTCCGGATAAAAATTATATCCTTACACGTTCTTTAAACAAGCCTTTCTCTTATTTAGTAACCGCTTATGGTTTTGCATCTTCTATGCAAGTGCTTGATAAAAATGGCACACTAGTAAAAACAATTGCACAATTACCTTCTACCGAAGGAACAGCGAGTGGTTATGATAACGTACAAAATGCACCTAGAGGTTTTGAATGGAAGGATGACGAAGCGGCTACCATTGTATATGCAATGCCTTTGGATAGTGGCTTGATTAAAAAAGCAGTGCCTTTCCACGATGCGGTAATGGCAATCGCTGCGCCATTTAACGATGCACCTAAAGAATTGTTCAAAACTGCTGCGCGCTTTTCTAATATCAGCTGGGGAGATGAAACTTTAGCATTAGTCACAGAAGTATTAAGAACAAAGCAACGCTATAAAGTAAGCGTGTACAATCATAAAGCAAACAACTTAACCACTTTATATGAAAGAAGCTTAACTGATGCGTATAGCAATCTAGGTAATCCGGTTACACATAAGAACAAATATGGTAAAGATGTAATTGCAACTGTAAATAATGGCCGCTCAGTATTAATGAACAACACCACTGGTGCATCTGATAAAGGAGATCTTCCTTATTTATCTATCTACTACCTTGATACTAAAACAAATGAAATTATCTGGCGTAGTAAAGAAGATTGTTTTGAATATGTAGCCGATGTATTAGACGCAGCTACTTTACAAATTATCACACGCAGAGAAACAGAGAAAGAAGTACCTAACTATTTCTTGAAATCTTTAAAAGCAAATACTTCTGTAGCGATCACTAATTTCAGCAATCCTTATGCAAGCATGGAAGGGGTTACGAAAGAAAAAATTAAATACAAAAGAGCAGATGGGGTTGACTTAACAGGTGACTTGTATTTACCTAAGGGCTACAACAAGGAAAAAGATGGTCCTTTACCAACTTTGCTTTGGGCATACCCAAGAGAATTTACAAGTGCTGCCGACGCTAGTCAGATTAGAGGTAACCAACATAAATTTACTTTATTAAGCTGGGGTTCTCCTGTGTTTTATGTAACACAAGGTTATGCGATCTTAGACAATGCAGAGATGCCTATCGTTGCGACTTCTCCTGATAAAAAACCAAACGATGATTTTGTCAATCAATTGATCTTGAATTCAACTGCTGCGATAGATAAATTAGTAAGCATGGGTGTGAGTGATCGTAACAAATTTGCGATTGGTGGTCATAGTTATGGTGCATTCATGACAGCGAATGTTTTAGCACATAGCAATTTATTTAAAGCAGGTATTGCTCGTAGCGGTGCTTACAACAGAACCTTAACACCTTTTGGTTTTCAAAACGAAGACAGAACTTTCTGGCAAGCACCTCAATTGTATTTAGACATGAGTCCTTTTGCACATGCTAATAAAATAAAAACACCAATTTTATTAACGCACGGCGAAATGGATGACAACACAGGTACCTTCCCAATTAATAGTGAGCGTTTATACGCAGCTATCAAAGGACACGGAGGCACAGTGCGTTTTGTTTACTTACCTTACGAAGCACATGGCTACAGAGGAAAAGAAAACGTATTGCACTTATTGTATGAGCAAGGACGTTGGTTGGATAAATACTTAAAAGGAAAATAAAATATAACTAGAATGTAATTTGTTTCTAGTATACAATACATGAACTCTCAACGGCCCCTTCAACGGGGCCGTTTTAATTTAAACTCTTTCTAGCATCCATGATTTAAATGCTGCATAGGTTGCAACAAGTGGAATAGATTGCTTTGGTTTATCTAATAAATATTGAACAGAACTAGGTATGGTTAATTTTTGGCCGATTGCTTCTTCAACTACTTCTGGGAATTTAACAGGATGTGCTGTTTCTAAAATTATCGCTTGCACCGGTACCGCTTCATTCGTATGGTTGTAATGGGTTATTGCATGCGTATGATCATGAATAAATTCTTCGGCTGCTAAAAATGCCACAGCACCATGTGGATCTAAGGTATAGCCGTAATCATTGTAGACCCTTGTAATTGTAGCTTGTGTTGTAAGGTCATCATAGCTATAACTACTCAATGCATTTTTTAGTTGCTCAAAGTTATTTTGCATGATCTCTAGGATGCGCACAAAATTACTTGGGTTACCTACATCCATCGCATTTGAAATAGTTACGACAGATTTATGCACTTCGTATTTTTGAGTATCTAAATACCTAGTGACCACATTATTTGCATTACATGCTGCTACAAAATGTCCCAATGGTAAGCCACTTGCTTTGGCCATCATACCCGCGCAGATATTACCAAAGTTACCGCTAGGCACAACGATATGCATTGGCGTATTGTCTCCATATTGAGCAACCCATTGTTGCCATGCAAAAAAGTAATACAATTGTTGTGGTAACCACCTTGCGACATTGATTGAATTGGCAGAAGTTAATTTATACGCTTCATTTAAAGCTGCATCCATAAACGCTTCTTTCACAATCGCTTGACAATCATCAAAACTTCCGTCAACTTCTAATGCTGTGATGTTTTGTCCACAAGTGGTTAACTGTAATTCCTGTATTGGACTTACTTTACCTTTTGGATATAGTATAATTACCTGCACACCTTCAACACCTAAAAATCCATTGGCTACTGCGCCACCAGTGTCTCCAGAAGTAGCAACAAGTACCGTGTTTATATTGATAGGAGTATGTTCCGTATCATTCGTTGTAGTCCCTGTCTCTATACTTGAACTAACTTGATTTGTTTTTTCTGCTTTTGCAAAATAACCTAAACACCTACTCATGAATCTCGCACCTACATCCTTAAAAGCCAAAGTAGGACCGTGGAATAATTCAAGGGAGTGGATATTGGAACTTATAGGTACTAAAGGAAAATCAAAGTCAATCGTCTCTTTACAGATTTGTTTCAAACTTGCATCATCAATGGTGCCTGCTACATAAGGACGCATGACTTCAAATGCCAAGCTCGCTTTATCTAGTGTTTTAAATCTTTCAATTTGTTCTTTTGTAAAAGTGGGTATAGTTGTTGGAAAATACAATCCCTTATCTGGCGCTTGTCCAGTGATAGCTGCAGTTTTAAAACTGACATTGGGTGATTGTTTTCCTAAACTATAATATTCCATTTCGTTTACTATTAAATTTTTTATACGATTCGAATTTGCGCAAAACTTAATTCAATTCTATTTCAACGCCTGCTCCGTTAATGGAGGTAACATAAGTATGATGAGGCAGTCCAATACGGGTATATAATTTTTTCATCTCTTGTTCCACTGCTAGGGCGGTAGTTTGTTCCTTACTTAAAAAGAAAATAGACGGCCCTGATCCTGAAATACCACCACCTAAAGCACCTGCTGCTTTACATGCCAATTTTAATTCGTCGAATCCTGGTATTAAAATTGATCTAACGGGTTCAATGATGACATCTTCTAACGACCTTCCAATTAAATCATAATCTCCTTTCATTAAGCCTGCAACCAAACCTGCGATATTACCCCATTGCTTGATGGCGTCTTTTAATTGCACATTCTGTTTTAAGATACTGCGTGCATCAGAAGTTTTTACTTCAATCTGCGGATGTACAATCGTCACATGTAAGGTAGGCGAGGGTAGTGCAATTACTTCCAATGGAAAAATACTTCTTACCAAAGTCACGCCACCAAAAATACAAGGTGCAATATTGTCTGCATGTTTTACACCCGATGCAATTTTTTCTCCGTTCATTGCAAAACGAACCAAATCATCTTTGGTAAATAAATTACCTAATAAATAATTTGCACCTACCACCGCTCCGGCAGAACTTGCTGCACTAGAACCCACGCCAGAGCCTGGCTTGATAAGTTTATTGATTTTTACTTCAAAAGCCAATTGTCCAACTGGTATCGTTGCTTTTGAATTCCCCAATCCTACTTGTTCTTCGTAGGCTTCGATCAAAGCAATCAAAGCAGCACCAGCCACATTCTTTTCTGGATCGGTAGGTAAATTGTAATGGTCTAAATTAATGATCTTAATCGCTGAAGCAATTGCTGCTGAGTTATCCTCATTTTCTCGCTTCACTAAGCGCATCTCCATTTCATCATATGGATTGTTCACGGCAAAGCCCAATATATCAAAACCGCAAACCATATTTGCTACAGTTGCAGGCGCTTTAATTTTTATCCATTGATTCAATTCAAACATGATGCATTATAATTATTCGTTGACTAGATGCCCAAGGCTTACTTCAACTACTTTATTTAATTCGTATCTATTTTTATACTCTTGCTGCTCTAATAATATCCGCAAACACACCAGATGCTGTTACATCTGCACCCGCTCCCGCACCCTTAATCACCAATGGCAATTCAGGATAGCGCTCCGAATAAAACAAGACTAAATTATCCTTTCCATATAAATGATAAAAGTCTGAGCTTGGTTGAATATGTTGTAAACCAACTTTTGCATGCCCCTTGCCATTGGCATCGGTTTCAAACTTTGCAACAAATTTTAATTTACATCCTTCTGCTGCTGCAGCTTCGTATATTTTTTTGAAATGTGCTTCTTGTTTTTCCATCTCGGCGTAAAAATCTTCTACCGATCCATTAAAACAAGACGCTGGCAAGAAAGCTTCATTGACAATATCCTCCATTTCTAACTTATGTCCTGCTTCACGTGCCAAGATCATTACTTTTCTCATCACATCGGTGCCGCCTAAATCCAATCTAGGATCTGGTTCTGTATACCCTTCGTCTTGTGCTTGTTTCACTACTTGTGCAAATGATTTACTGCCATCGTAGTTGTTAAATACAAAATTTAAAGTGCCAGACAACACCGCTTCAATCTTATTTATTTTATCTCCACTTCGGATTAAATCATTTAAGGTACCAATGATTGGTAAACTTGCACCCACATTCGTTTCAAATAAGAAGGCAGCACTATAAGTTCTTGCTAATGATTTCAATTTAGCATAATGCGCATAAGGCGATGAACAGGCAATTTTATTACAAGCAACAACCGATACGGCCTTGCTCAATAATTGCGCATAAGTGTCTGCAACAGTAGCGTGTGCAGTGACGTCTACAAAAATAGAGTTACGTAAATTATTTTCTTGTATCGCAGCTACATAGTCTGTGATCGTACCTGTAGGCGCTGCTGCTAATTGATCTCTCCAATTACTTAAATCTATACCTTCCACATTGATCAATTGCTTTTTACTATTTGCAATCCCCACAATATTGATTTGTAATCTTAGAGTGGCTTGTAAATAGGGTACCTGCTTTTTTATTTGTTCAATCAGCTTGCCACCAACATTTCCTGCACCCGCCACATATACATTCACTTGTTTATAGCTGGTCTCAAAGAATTCTTCGTGCAATACGTTGATTGCTTTTCTTACATCTTGTGATGCTATAACAGCTGTAATATTTTTTTCAGATGAACCTTGTGCAATTGCTCTTACATTGATACCATTGCGTCCCAGCACACCGAACATTTTTCCACTCACACCAGGATGGTTGCGCATTTGCTCACCCACTAAAGCAATAATTGATAAATCTTTTTCGATAATCAATGGCTCTACTACCTGTGTATTAATCTCGTGTTCAAATTCAGCATCTACTGCAATTTTTGCCAAATGTGTATCATGCACATTCACACCTACACAAATAGAATGCTCTGATGAACTCTGTGTAATTAAAATAACATTAATCTGTTTTTTAGCCAATGCATCAAATAGTCTTTTAGAGAATCCCGGTATACCCACCATACCTGCTCCCTCTAAACTTAATAAACATAAATCTTTGATACTAGAGATACCACGTATAAAATTATCATCCTTAGGCGATTCGTTTTCAATCAAAGTACCCGGATGCGCTGGCTCAAACGTATTTTTTATCCAAACGGGGATATTTTGATGCATCACCGGCTGTATGGTTGGAGGGTAAATGATCTTAGCTCCAAAATGCGATAACTCCATTGCTTCTTGGTAAGAAATTTTTGGGATCTCTTTTGCATTTTGCACCATTCTTGGATCGGCTGTCATCATACCGCTCACATCTGTCCATATTTCTAAAACAGCCGCTTTTAATGCAGCAGCATAAATTGCCCCCGTATAATCAGATCCACCTCTTCCTAATGTAGTGGTATTGCCCTCTGCATCTGATGCGATAAAGCCAGGCGCCATATACAAAGCGTGCTTGTTGGAAGGCGTTGCAAAATATTGTTGAATCGTTTTATTTGTCAATTCTTTGTCTACAACAGCATTAAAATATTTGCTATTGGTTTTTATCATTGCCCTTGAATCTAACCACACCTGGTCTACACCCTCTGCCTCAAAAGCTGCAGCAATTATTTTTGAAGATAAAATTTCTCCATAGCTAATCAACCTATCTTGCATTCGCATTGTCAGTTCCCTTAGCATAAATAAACCATCACAATTTGATTCAATTTCATTAATCAATTGTTTCACCATACTCAAAGTGCCCGACTGCTGCTGTATAGGCAGCAATGCACGAACTGCATCTAAATGTTTTTGTTCTAGATTTTGAATGATGGTCTTATATGCTTCATTTCCTTGAGATGCACTTTGTGCTAATAAAATCAATTGATCTGTTACACCACTCATGGCAGATACCACTACAATGGCTTGCTTTGTTTTAACACGCTCTTTTACAATGGCAATTACTTTTGAAATTGCCTCTGGTGTACCAACTGAACTTCCTCCAAACTTTAAAACCTGCATAATTATTATTTTTCCAATAGGGCTATATTAAGTAGCCGTATATATTGTCGTCTTTATTAATTTCGTTGTAATTGATTTGATATTTCTTCATATTATCAATCAACGCTGTATAATCGTTCTTGGATTTTAATTCCAAACCTACTAATGCAGGACCCGATTCTTTATTGTGTTTTTGAATGTATTCAAACCTTGTGATATCATCATTGTCTCCTAAAACCTTGTTCACAAAATCTTTTAATGCACCTGGTCTTTGTGCAAAGCGGATTAAGAAATAATATTTCAAACCCTCATAAATTAAGGAGCGCTCTTTTATTTCTTGCATTCTTGCAATGTCATTATTTCCACCACTCACTATGCATAAAATATTTTTTCCTTTAATCTGTTCTGCATAGTCGTCCAATACAGCTACCGACATGGCGCCTGCTGGCTCTACCACAATCGCTTCTTCGTTGTACATATCTAATATCGTAGTACATATCTTTCCTTCTGGAACTAAATGCATGTCATCTAAGACATTTTTACAAATATTATAAGTAACATCACCCACTCTTTTTACAGAAGCTCCATCTACAAACTTATCTATCTTATCTAATTCAACAGGATGTCCTTCCTTTAATGCAGCCAACATACTTGGTGCGCCTTCTGGTTCTAATCCAATAATTTTAGTATGGGGTGATTTTAATTTAAAATAAGATCCTACTCCTGCACTTAATCCGCCGCCGCCAATGGGTAAGAATAAATAATCGATAGGCTCTGTTGTAAACTGTGGTAAGTCTTCTAAAATCTCTACACCCACAGTTGCTTGTCCAGAAATAATATCTGCATGATCAAATGGAGGAATAAAAGTCATTCCATGTTCAAGGGTATATGCTTTTGCTGCTACTGCCGTATCGTCAAAAGTATCTCCCACTAATTTTACTTCAACAAAATCTTCACCAAACATTTTTGTTTGTGATACTTTTTGTTGTGGAGATGGGATAGGCATAAAGACCACGCCTTTAACTCCCAACTTTTTGCAACTGTATGAAAAGCCTTGTGCATGGTTACCTGCGCTCGCACACACAACACCTTTCGCCAATTGCTCCGCAGAAAGTTGACTCATCATATTGTATGCACCTCTTAATTTATAAGAGCGCACAATCTGTAAGTCTTCTCTTTTTAAATAAACCCTGCACTGATATTTTCTAGAGAGGTTTGCATTATACTGCAATGGGGTATGTGTTACCACCGACTTTAGTCTTTGCATTGCGCCCTCAATATCGAGTGCAGGATTGATCACAAATTGCTCTTCGCTCATTACTTATTCTTTCACAGTTATTACTTTCCTGGCTGATTCTCTGGACGTAAACTTCTTACAGTTCTTCCAGCTTGCCACATTTCACTGTTATGTAATTCTGCTAATTCTACTTCTAATTTCTCACGGTAATCCGCCTTACTATTTAGGTCGATTGAACGTGCAGATTCTTTTCCAGTAGCTACGCTATCATACAAATCAGAGAATACTGGTAAAGTCGCATCACGGAATTTTTTCCACCAATCCAACGCACCTCTTTGTGCAGTTGTTGAACAATTGGCATACATCCAATCCATTCCATTTTCTGCAACAAGTGGCATCAAAGATTGTGTTAACTCCTCTACTGTTTCATTGAATGACTCAGAAGGGCTATGTCCGTTTTTACGCAATACCTCGTATTGTGCTGCAAATGTACCTTGAATTGCGCCCATTAATGTACCACGCTCTCCAGTTAAATCTGAATAAACTTCTTTTTTGAAGTTGGTTTCAAATAAATAGCCCGATCCTACGGCAATGCCCAATGAAATAACCCTGTCATGCGCCTTGCCTGTTGCGTCTTGGAAGATCGCATAACTTGAATTCAATCCACGTCCTTGTAAGAACATTCTTCTTAATGAAGTACCTGACCCCTTAGGTGCTACCAAGATCACATCCACGTCTGCTGGAGGTACAATACCTGTTTGCTCGTTGAAAGTGATACCGAATCCATGAGAGAAATACAATGCCTTACCTGGGGTTAAATGTTTTTTTACAGTTGGCCACATAGCGATTTGCGCAGCGTCACTTAATAAATAACAAATGATGGTTCCTTTCTCTAATGCTTCTTCTATTTCAAATAAGGTTTGGCCTGGAACAAATCCATCAGCGACTGCCTTAT
>JACCEA011553763.1_pt1 | contig 23997 bp, 13 predicted proteins | sample 7449851 | NCBI WGS metagenome assembly JACCEA01 (sample SAMN15323453, study PRJNA562643) | freshwater metagenome | isolation source: river surface water | place: USA:Blue River Watershed | collected 2017-08-18 | reverse complement strand
GGTTGACCCCGCACTACAAGTAGATGTCTTCATCCAAGATGGCACCTGGATCGAAGTGGGTCAGGTGATCTTGGAAGTACACGGCTCCTCGCAATCCATCCTCAGAGCCGAGCGATTGGTCTTAAATTGCATGCAACGGATGTCCGGGATTGCGACCTATACCCGTTCCATGGTCAATATTTTGGAAGGGACGCGTGCCAAATTGTTGGATACGCGGAAGACGACGCCCAACTTCCGTTTGGCGGAAAAATGGGCCTGCAAGATTGGCGGTGCGGTGAATCACCGGTTTGGTCTGTTTGACATGATACTCATCAAAGACAACCACGTGGATTTTGCGGGAGGAATAAAAAATGCCCTGGAAAAAGCATTTGATTATAATGCCAAACGAACAGTGCCTTTGGATATCATGATCGAGGTAAGAAACGAGGCCGAATTAGAGGAGGTGTTGGCCATCGGTGGCGTGCAGCGCATCATGTTAGATAATTTCAATCCCGAGCGTCTCCGCGCAGCGATCCGCAAAATAGACGGTCGCTTCCCGACGGAAGCCTCTGGAGGTATCAATGAGAAAACACTCCGCGCCTTTGGCGAAACCGGAGTCGATTATATTTCGGTGGGTGCCCTAACTCACCAAGTGAAAAGTTTAGACCTTAGCCTAAAAGCGAAATGAATTTAGTAGACGAAGCACAATCGGTGGGCTACATTGCCCGCTCCACTCCCAAAGGCGCCGAGCTGATTACCGAAATTCAACGCCTCAAAAAGGAGAAAAATGCAGTCATTTTAGCACATTACTATGTGGATGGGGAAATTCAGGAATTGGCCGACTATGTAGGCGATTCACTCGGTTTGTCTCAAGCCGCTGAAAAAACAGAGGCCGATTTGATCGTCTTTTGTGGAGTTCATTTCATGGGTGAAACGGCGAAGATTCTAAACCCATCCAAGAAAGTGGTGGTTCCTGATTTCAACGCAGGATGCTCGCTAGCAGACTCCGTACCTACCTCAGAATTTGCGGCGTTAAAAGCGGCACATCCTAATGCGATTGTTGTATCCTACATTAACTGCTCAGCAGAAATCAAGGCGATGACCGATATCATTTGCACCTCATCCAATGCCGTTCACATCGTCGAGTCTATTCCAACGGATCGTGAAATCATCTTTGCACCCGATGCCAATTTAGGTCGCTATGTGGCTCATAAAACCGGTCGGGATTTGATTCTTTGGGAAGGCGCATGCATGGTGCACATCGACATTTCATTAGAAAAATTAAACACCCTGAAAAAGGAATATCCGGATGCGTTATTGATCGCCCACCCGGAATGTAAGGAAGTAATTTTGAAGGAAGCAGATTACGTAGGTTCGACAACAGCCCTACTAAAATTTGTAGAGACATCTCCTAATTCAACCTTCATCGTTGCCACGGAGGCTGGCATCATGCACAAAATGAAACAAGCGGTTCCGCACAAACATTTGATTCCGGCGCCGGCCAACGAACAAAATACGTGTGCTTGTTCTGAATGCCCCTACATGAAAATGAATACGCTGGAGAAGTTGTATAATGCTTTGTACTACGAACTACCTGAAATCAATCTAGAGGAATCCATCCGCGTTCCGGCTTATAAGGCTATGAAAAGGATGCTGGAGATAAGTAAATAAGATAAGAGGTAAGAAATAAGAGGTATGAGGTGTGGGATGGAGTATGTAGAGACGCGAAACTTCGCGTCTTTTTTCTTTGGCAAACCTTTTAGGATTGCCAAAGTTTGAGGCGCTTTGCGCCGATTCCCCAGACTGAAGTCTGGGGTTATAACCTCAGGTTTTAACCTGGGGAGTAGATGCGATTATCGCATCTCTGTAAGCTTTGCCTAAGAGACTAGCGACTAATGACTAGCGACTGCTAGCGAGTTAAACGTGATGCATCACGTTTAACTCGCTAGCTCAAACATCGCCTCAATCTCCACCGGAATATTATCTGGCAACGTTCCCATCCCTACCGCGGAACGAACACCGATGCCATTTTCCTCACCCCATACTTTGGCAAACAATTCCGAACAGCCATTAATCACATACGGATGACGCAAAAAATCATCCGTCGCATTGACCATTCCTAATACTTTAATGACACGTTTAATACGATTCAATGAGCCCAATTGAGCCTTTAGCGTCGACAATATCGTCAATCCGACTTGTTGGGCCGCTAATTTTCCCGCCTCAATATCCATGTCGGCACCGATCCGACCAATAATCAAGGATGCATCTGGCAACACAGGTCCGTGTCCGGAAACATAATAAAATTCCCCTACCTGCAACCCGGGCTTGTATACGCCCAAAGGTTTGGGAGCCGGAGGCAAAACTAGGCCTAAGGCCGCAAATCTTTCTTCTGGTGTACTCATGATTTGGTATGTAATTGTCTAATAATTTCAGCGATCAACCCGGTCCAGCCTGTTTGGTGGTTTGCCCCTAAGCCCTTACCCGTATCTCCATCAAAATATTCAAAGAATAAATGAGAGTCCTCATGCAATTTTTCATGGCCATCATACATAGGCACGACGCCTTTGGCGTTGGGAATAAACATGGCCAACAACCTTTTAGAAACACCTTCGGCGGCGTCTTTGATGTTCATCATTTCGCCTGAATTTGTTGGAAATTCTACTTCATAATCCGTCCCATAATAAGCCGAAAACTTACTCAAGGAGTCTAGAATTAAGTAATTCATCGGAAACCAAATCGGGCCACGCCAGTTGGAATTCCCGCCAAACATATCTCCGGTAGACTCAGCCGGTGTATAATCCACCTGCAATGTACCTCCTTCAAAATTGAATTTATAGGGTTTTTCTTTGTGGTACTTCGATAGGGTGCGTATGCCGTAGTCCGACAAAAATTCCGTTTCGTCAAACATCCGTTTCATAATCATTTTCATCCGGTGCCCGCGCAAGATGGACAACAACCGCGTCTCCCCTTTTCCAGGTTCATACCAGCGCGAAATCAAACCTGCCAAATCAGGACGATTATTCAATACCCATTCCACACGCCGCTTAAACGCAGGTAGTTTTTCGAGCATTTCTGAGGTCAATACTTCGACGGCAAATAACGGGATAAGCCCTACCATCGAGCGCACTTTGAGTAATTCCGCACTACCATCTTCCTTATGCAACATGTCATAATAGAACTGATCATCTTCATCCCACAAATTCAACTTTTCCCCACCGATCGACTGCATGGCTCCTGCAATGTGCAAGAAATGCTCAAAGAATTTGGAAGCCATATCTTGGTAAACTGGATTTTCAATCGCAATCTCACAAGCAATACGTAACATATTCAAGCTATACATGGCCATCCAACCGGTACCATCTGCTTGCTCCAAGTGTCCGCCCGTTGGCAATTTCGCCGAACGATCAAACACCCCAATATTATCCATACCCAGGAATCCCCCACCAAAAATGTTATTTCCACCCTCATCCTTCAAATTCACCCACCAGGTGAAATTCAGCAATAATTTATGGAAGATGCGCTCTAAGAAAACGACGTCTCCTTTGCCATTCATCTCCTTATCGATTTCATACACTTTCCACGTCGCCCATGCATGTACCGGTGGATTCACATCGGAGAAAGACCACTCATACGCAGGAATTTGTCCGTTCGGGTGCATGTAATATTCACGCAGAATAACGGCTAGTTGGCGCTTCGCAAAATCTGGATCCAACCGAGCCAAAGGCAAGGTATGAAAGGCTAAATCCCAAGCCGCAAACCACGGATACTCCCATTTATCTGGCATGGAAAGTATATTAGCCGCGTACATGTGGCGCCAGGTGCTATTTCTTCCCTGCCTCCGGGAGGCATCTGGCTTCGGCATTGCCGGATCGCCTTTAATCCACTCAAATACATTGTAGTAATACCATTGCTTCGTCCACAACATACCAGCATAGGCTTGACGTTGTAGATTTTTTAAATTCTCATCTACTATCCCCGGTTGTAAATCCGCATAAAAATCATCCGCCTCCTGCTTTCGTAAGGCAAAAATTTGATCAAAATCCGCAAATGGCTCACGCAATGTCAAATTGGTCAAACGCAATCGGTACACTTTGGTACCTCCGGCAGGAATCTTATCCGCATATTTAACCGAGGCTTTTGTCCCGATGTGATTCGGATTTACCGTGTGCTTATTCTTGTTGACAACATATTCATTAATCCCATCTTTGGTAAAATGTGTCAAATTGGGTGAATTGTATAATCGCTGAAAATTAGTTTCGTTGTCACAGAACAAAAATTCATCGGCCTCCTCCGCATAAAGTTTGAAGCGGCCCACGACGCGGTGGTCAATTTCGATAAATGAGTGACCTACGCCGGTTAACAACGGTTTGTAATTGTATTTTTCGTAACCCCAGCACCAGGTATTCCGGTACCAGATAGTTGGCAAAACCGTAATCGGAGCGGCTACCTTCGAGCGATTCACGACGGTCACCTGTATCAAAATATCTTGTTCATCTCCTTTGGCATATTCCATGGAGATATCAAAAAACTCATTATTGTCAAAAATCCCCGTATCCATCAGCTCATATTCGGGCTCATGGCGTGTACGTTTCCGACTTTCATCGATGAGTTTTTGATAGGGGAAGGTTTGCTGCGGATACTTATACAGCATTTTTTGATACGAATGCGTAGGCGTCGAATCCTGGTAGTAATATAATTCTTTTACATCCTCGCCGTGATTTGATTCATTGCCCGTCAAGCCAAAAAATCGCTCCTTTAAAATATGATCTCGGTGGTTCCAAAAAGCAAAAGAGAAACACACATGTTGTTTATTGTCTGATATTCCACCGATTCCCTCCTCGCCCCAGCGGTATGCTTTCGAGCGAGCCATGTCGTGTGATATGGTATTCCACGCATTTCCGTCAACTGAATAATCCTCCCGAACTGTGCCCCACTGACGCTCAGTCAAATATGGACCCCACTTTTTCCAGCCTTTATTATCATTGCGAAGACTTAGTCGTTCACGTTCGGCTCCTTGATTGGACATAAATTTAAAATGCTTAGGTGGCTTGTGTATACAAGCTACAAATATAAAATTTTTGAGGGAAAAGTAATTTGGAGAAAAAGGACATTTGAAAACCGATGTAGCAGTTCTTCCGCTTTCTCATTATATTCGAAATTCAAAATCAACAACATGAAAAAACTCACCTATTTAATTTGTCTATTGGCATTGACTGCTTGCCAAAGTGGAGACGCAAAAAAAGAATTGGCCACCCTCGTAGATACCTATTATGAGGAGCAATTAAAGTTAAATCCGGTGGCGGCCACTGCCAACGGTGACAATCGATACAATGATCAACTGAACATCGAATTCACAGATGGACATCGGGCTAAAGTCAAGACGCTTTTAGAGCAAACACAAACAAGTTTAGCGAAAATCAATCGCGACAAATTGGATGCCAATGATCAAATCACGTTTGACATATTGAAACGCGACATTGAATTAGGTCTTGAAGGATTGACCTATCCAGACAATTTGATGCCGTTGAATCAGTTTTACGGTTTTCACTTAACGTTTGCGCAACTAGGTAGCGGCTCGGTGATGCAACCATTTGCCACGAAAAAGGATTATGAAAATTGGGAAAAACGGATGCACATCGGGGCAGCCTACATGGACTCTAGCATCGTTTATTTCAAAAGAGGTATCGCGGCAAATGTTGTTTTGCCAAAGGCCTTGGTCGAAAAAATAATCCCACAATTACAGTCTTTCCAGGTAGTGGACGTTAAAAAAAGCACGTTTTACGGCCCATTGAACGCTTTTCCGAAAGATTTTACGGAGGCCGACAAAGCTAAGTTCACCCAAGAATATACCCAGATCATCCAATCGGAAATTATGCCAGCCTACGCGCGTTTGGCACAATTCCTTCAAACGGAATACCTGCCTAAGTCGCGACTAAGCACCGGGATATCGGCGATTCCTAACGGAGCCGCTTATTACCAATACTTGATCAAAGTTTTAACGACAACTAATAAACCTGCCGATGAAATTTACCAAACTGGTTTGGCGGAAGTAAAGCGCATTCGGACAGAGATGGAGAAAACAAAGGAGGCGGTAGGCTTCAAGGGGACGCTAGCTGAATTCTTTACCCACATGAAAACAGATCCTAGCTTTTATCCATACAAAACGCCGGCAGAGGTTTTAGCCGCTTTTCATGCCATTCACAAAAAAATGGAACCGTCATTGAAAACGATGTTTGGACGTGTACCTAAGACTCCATTTGAGATTCGTCAAACCGAGGCATTCCGTGCGGCATCAGCATCTGCCGAATATTTCCAAGGATCTGAAGATGGTAAAAGACCCGGTATTTTCTATGTACCTATTTTGGATGCGGCCAAATTCAATACGACATCGGGAATGGAAAGTTTATTTCTACATGAAGCTATTCCAGGTCACCATTATCAAATTAGTTTACAGCAAGAAAATGGCGATTTGCCGAAATTCCGTCGGTTTGGAGGTAATTCAGCTTATGCAGAAGGTTGGGCATTATATACCGAAAGTTTAGGCAAGGAATTAGGGCTATATACCGATCCATACCAATATATGGGTGCTTTGGGTGATGAAATGCACCGGGCAATTCGTCTAGTCGTAGACGCAGGAATGCACTCCAAAAATATGACCCGCGAAGAAGCCATCAAATACATGATGGATAACGAGCCACTGAGCGAAGAAGGTACGATTGCAGAGATTGAGCGTTACATGGCAATCCCAGCGCAAGCCCTTTCCTATAAAATTGGCGCATTGAAAATTCGCGAGATTCGTGAACGCTTGAGCAAGGAATTAGGACCGAAATTCAAATTGTCTGATTTCCATGATGAAATCTTGAAAGATGGCAACATGCCATTGGATGTGATGGAAAACAAGATGAGTCGTTGGGCCAAAGGTTTGTAGCCATTTCCCATACCCCAGGTTAAAACCTGGGGTTAAAAATCTACATCCCCAGGCTAAAGCCTTAGGTTATTAAAAAAAATCCAAAAACAACCACTTTATAACCCCAGGCTTTAGCCTGGGGATTTACCTATGATCAATCTAACCACAACATTTACCATCCCCCGTTCGCCTTATTTGATTCGGCCCAACAGCCGAATTCTTTGTATCGGGTCCTGTTTTGCCGAAAACATGGGACAACGTCTAGCTGATTTACCTTTAGAAGTTTCGAATCAAGCTTTAGGAACGCTATTTCATCCCTTGAATATTCTAAGAGGCTTGAGTCCACAAACCCTGCAATATTCGGATTTGTATAAACAAGGTCACTTATATGTCCATCCCGATTTCCATTCGCAATTCATGGGTGAAAATCCGGAGGAGTTTATTACAACATTGACCGAAATTAAAGCAAAGACCTTAGCGTTTTTAGCATCGAGTCAATACCTAATTATCACCTGGGGCACTGCCTTTTATTATGAAGATCAGGTGTTGGGTAGGGCGATAGCCAACTGCCATAAACAGCCTGCTAACCGATTCGTCAAAAAGCTAAGTACCGTGGATGAAATCTGTTTGGCTTACAAAAATTTCATACTAAAAAATCCACATCTCAAAATTATCATCAGCGTGTCGCCTGTACGACATACACGCGATGGAATGCCGGAAAATGCCGTTTCGAAAGCAACCCTTAGATTAGCTGCAGATATCTTAGTGAGCAAATTTCCTGACCAAGTAATGTATTTTCCCGCGTATGAAATTATGCTCGATGAATTACGTGATTATCGTTTTTATCAAACTGATATGATTCATCCGACAGATCAAGCAATTGAATATATTTACAAGCGCTTCAAACAAACACATTTCGAAGATGGCCTGATAGAAATAGCGAAAAGGTGGCAAGAAATGATCGCTACGATTCAACATCGGCCGCATCTTTTGCAATATCCTCAACATTGTGAAATTTTAAGACGACTCAGAAAGGAAATTGAAATGGATCAATCAGGTCTGGATAAGTCCAAGCTTTACGCGAAAATAGACCAGCAATTATTGGCCTTATCTTGATAGAATGACGTATATTTGGCGTTTCAAAGGAAAGCAAGTTATATGGGTGAATTGAGTGTTACGAAAGAGATTATCATCGGTGCCTTGAGCACGGTACAAGAGCCAGATTTAAAAAAGGATTTGGTGACCTTGAATATGATTAAAGATGTGGAATTGGGCGTCGGAGAAGTTCGATTCACTGTTGTATTAACCACACCAGCCTGTCCTTTAAAAGAAAAAATCCGAAAAGATTGTGAGGATGCCATTCATAAATTGGTCCATCCAGATTTAAAAGTGGTCATCCATATGACTGCGGAAGTGACAACACTCCAGCAACAAGACCCCTTGATTCCAGGTGTTAAGAATGTGATTGCCGTGGCATCTGGAAAAGGTGGCGTAGGGAAATCAACAGTTACTGCTAATCTAGCCATGGCCCTTAAAAAGGCTGGTGCCAAAGTAGGTATTTTGGATGCCGATATCTCCGGTCCATCTATTCCTGTCATGTTTGGCGCAGAAGACATGCAACCCTTGGTGCAAGAAGTGAATGGAAAAAATCGCATTCAGCCGATTAACCAATACGGCATCAAACTCATTTCGATGGGGTTTTTGGCGCCTACCGAGAGTCCAGTACCTTGGCGCGGGCCGATGATGACGCAAGCGTTACGTCAGTTTTTTGGCGATACCAACTGGGAAGATTTAGATTATTTACTCATCGATTTACCTCCAGGAACTTCGGATATACATTTGACATTGGTCCAATTGATTAAGTTGACCGGTGCGGTTATCGTCACTACACCTCAAAAAGTTGCCTTATCGGATGCGACCAAAGGATTACAATTTTTCAAGCAAGCAGGAATTAATGTGCCAATTTTGGGATTGGTAGAAAATATGGCTTATTTCACACCGGCTGAATTGCCGCAAAATAAGTATTACTTGTTTGGCCAAGACGGAGGGAAAGCGCTTGCTGCGAAATACAATGTACCTTTCTTAGGTGAAGTGCCTTTAGTACAGGCGATTCGTGAAGCAGGTGATTCTGGAAAACCGATCGCCGCAGATAATAGTCCAAGTGCAGATGCATTTACGTCTATTGCCGCGAGTTTGGCCCAACAAATCGCGATAACTAACGCACAATAACAACATGGAAAATCATCCTTTATACGCGAAAGTTCAAGGTGCCCTAGATAGCATTCGTCCCTATTTAGTGGCCGATGGAGGCAATGTCGAGATTGTTGAAATTTCAGAAGACAATGTGTTAAAACTGGCTTTAGTAGGCAATTGCCAATCATGCAATATGTCGGCCATGACCTTTCGCGCGGGAATCGAAGAAGCCATCAAGCGCGAAGTTCCTGAAATCGTTTCCGTGGAAGAAATTAAAGACCTATGATGCGGATTGGAATTTTTTTTGGAGGCCAAGCACGTGAACGCGAAATAAGTTTTGCGGGTGGAAAGACGGCGATGGCACACATCAATAAAGCTTTATTTACGCCTGTTCCGGTCTTTGTAGACGGTTTAGGAAATTTTATATTAATTAAAGAGGAGTTGATTTATCAAGAATCAATTCGGAACTTCTTACCTCCTGCCAAATACCAAACGGCCCCATTTTCGGTTTACACAGAATCATTGACTGATTTGAGTGATTATGATGCCATGATTGCATCGATTGGCACGAAGATTAGCCCAGCTGAGTTTTCGGCGCAATTTGATTTTGCCTTTATTGCGATGCATGGACCGGGTGCGGAGGATGGTAGCATTCAAGGATTATTGGAATGGTATAACATCCCTTATTCAGGACCGAGTGTACTTGGTTCGGCGATTGGAATCGATAAAGCCAAACAAAATCTTTGGTTAGAAAAGAGTGTCGGTTTAGAAAAAAAGTATTTTGTGTTGCAGCGCGCCGACTATGAATCTTATGGCCGGGAGACGTTGTTTGAGCAAGTCAAAAAAGCCATTGGCATTCCATTTGTGGCGAAAGCACCGCATCAAGGATCATCGATTGGGTTGGCATTTGTGAAGCAAGATTCCTTAGATGATTTTGATCAAGCGATCAAAAAATGTCTATTTATACAAGAGATTCAACGGACGGATTGGTTGACTTATTCGGAGGATGACCAAGTTGCTTTGCTACAAAAAATGGTGAATTTGGATGAGGGGATTGGATTCCCTGTTCGATTTAATCACCAAATCTATGCGCATCCATCCGCCTTGTTGACAGCTTTACGCGAATACTTTACGCATACGGTAACGAAAGCCAGCATCTATTCGATTCATTCGGAAGATGCGGTCTTGTTAGAGGCCTTTGTGAATGGAAATGAATTCAGTTGTGGAGTGATTCAAACACCTCGCGGTGAGGCTGTTGCACTTCCTCCTACTGAAATTGTCATCGACGAATCGGTTGAAGTATTTGATTTCAATGCCAAATACAAATCAAAACTGACGCGTAAGCGCATCCCAATGGATGCTTCGCTGAGTCATTTGCAACTTATTCAGGAGCAAGTGAAGCAGGCGTTTGATGATTTGGGATTTGGTGTTTGTACGCGCATCGATGGTTTTTTACGTGCGGATGGCGTAATTGTATTACATGATCCCAACACAATTCCGGGGATGTCGCCTGCTTCATTGATCTTCAAACAAATGGCTGAAATAGGCCTTACGGTGACAGATTCTATCACTTATTTCATTCGCCAATCCATTCGGGAGCGTTTACGTACCGGAAAAAATTACCACACGTTCCGGAAATTATTGGAGGGTTTAGATGCTGAAATTAAAAATGTTTTAGCTGAAAAAGCTTTGCAGACTCCAGTGAAGATTGTGATTGATTCGGAGGATTTGGAAGGAAGTTTTGAGTCGGCACGTGCTCAGGCCGCGTCATTAGCTGCGCAAGGAAATGTGGCATATCAAGTGGTCATGCCGGTCGAAATGGAAGAAGGGACCGTTGATTATCCTGTTCATGTGGCGCAATTAGCCAAAGAAAGTGGTAAAGAATTTTTTGAAAGTATTCATGCAGGCGTTCACCCACTGATTGCGCATACGCGTCAGGCAGGTGCTGAAATCACTGCTTTTTATACACACTAATATGGAATTAAATCCGTTACAATATCCGATCGGCAAGTTTGCCGCTCCTGAAATCATCACGCCGGCATTGCGTCAGGAATGGATTCAAACCATTGCTGAATTACCTGGCCAACTAGCCGCTTTATTGGACGGAGTAGATGAAACCTTATTAGAAAAACCTTATCGAGAAGGCGGGTGGTCAGCACGTAAAGTGATTCATCACTTATACGACAGCCACATCAATAGTTACATCCGTTTCAAAATGGCGTTGACGGAGGAAAACCCAACGATCAAACCATACGACGAAAACACGTGGGCGGTGATGCCAGATGGCAATGAAGCTCCGATCGCTTGGTCGATTGAAGGCATCAAATACATTCACTTGCGCTGGGTTTTCTTAATGGAAACGATGGAGGAGTCAGACTGGTCCCGCACCTATTTTCATCCGGAACGTGGGATTACCTATCAACTAGATAAAGTTTTGGGGATTTATGCGTGGCACTGCGTACATCATTTGAAGCATATTCAATCGGTCATCTAGACACTAGACGTTGGACATTAGACGCTAGACCTTATGTTTACTCCGGACTGACGACTAGCGACTGATGACTTTCTTCTTGTTCCACGGTGCCGTAGTATTCCTAGCCATATCGATGGCCAAACCGATCATCAAAAGGGTAAATAAAATAATAACCCAACGGAATATTTTTTGGTTTTTCATCTGTTCTAATTAAGCTTCAAAATGTAAAGTAGCACTGCCTTGGGTAACTTCGTCCCAAGCGTGTAAATTCGGCCACTGCAAATGAACACAATTTGCAGTTTCCATGTTTCGAGTTTCGCCTAAAAAATAGGAGGCGACATAGGAAATCGAAGGATTATGAGCGACCAAGTAAATGACAGGACTTGCTAGTTTAATTAACTCCTGGATATACTGAGGACCTGTCGCATGGTACCAAAAGGCCGAAAACACCCCTTTTTCATCCGAGAGTACCTCAAATGTTTCACGCGTACGAACAGCATCCGAAACTAACCAGATTCCGTTAGGCATACCTGCATTTTTTAGCTTTTGCGCTAACGCGTTGGCTTCGTCAATTCCCTGACCGGAAAGTTTCCGAGCTTCATCGGGACTCGTATATGGTCCTGCATGGGCATGACGAATGAGAATTAATTCGATCATGATTTGATTAATGGAAATTCACCTGCGGCATGTTTGGCACCCATCTTGATGTAGTGGTCTGCACCGTGTTTTAACGATTCGATCTGCGACTCAGACAAGGTTTTTACCACCTTCGCAGGCGAACCAAGTACCAAGGAATAATCCGGAATTTCCATTCCAGCCGTGACTAAAGCGTGGGCGCCGATGAGGCAACATTTACCCACTTTGGCACGATTCAAGACGGTGGCGTGCATACCCACTAAAGAGCCATCGCCGATTTCAGCCCCATGAACAATGGCGGAATGGCCAACGGTTACACGGGCGCCTATGATGGTTTTATCGCCTTCATCTGCATGCAAAACGGCATTATCTTGAATGTTGCAGCCGTCACCCAAATGTATTTCCTCAACATCTCCCCGGATGACCGCACCGTACCAAATGGACACATCTTTTCCGATAATCACGCGTCCCATGACGCTCGCTGTAGGTGCAATAAAAATAGCCATCCGTTTCTTTTTTTGCCAAAGATAAACCATTTTGATAATTTGCTACATGAAGAAAACGTTATATGAAGTTGGCAACTGGTCCCCCACCGATTGCATTTTATCTTTAGGTTGCGGGGCCGCATGGTGGGAAATCAAGCAAACCATGGAACAAGAAGCGGGGGAATTACTTCTATTAGATACCAATAAAGACGTTTTGAATTGGCCTGATTTGGATGAGGCCATCGCCTATTTTGAAGAACAGTACGGAAAAAAAGCCACGACCCCTACATCTATTTTCCATGCGGATGCAGCCCAAATTCCCCTCTCTGATGAGACTGCTGATCAAATTTGGCTATTAAATTCCTTGCATGAACTGGATAACTTGGAAGCTGTTTTAGCCGAAATAGATCGTGTTTTAAAGACAGATGGCTGCGTGATTGTGGAAGAAATCCTGTCGGGAGGCATGCATGATGGATGCGGAAAACGTTTGTTTACACGTTCGGAAATCGTCGGCCTATTTGCTTCGCATGACTTACATGTTGTGTATGAAGGGTCTAAAGATGAAGAGGCCGACTACATAAAATTCGGCCGATGAGGCTTGATTCCTAGCGATGGTTTTCGCAAATTTGTAGCTTCATGAGCAGCATCGACAAACCTTATATTATTGGAATTACCGGAGGAAGTGCTTCAGGGAAAACGCTATTTTTAAAGCGCCTGATGGAGCAATTTCCGGATGATGACATCTGCTTATTATCACAGGATAATTATTATCGGCCGATAGAGCATCAGACTAAAGACCACAATGGTATCGAGAATTTCGATTTACCTGGGGCCATTGATGATGAGGCATTTGCTGCAGATATTGAGAAATTACGTGCAGGCGAGGTCGTTTCGCGCGCGGAATACACCTTCAATAACTCTACGAAAGTTCCCGATATGTTACATTTTTACCCCCGCAAAATATTAGTTGTAGAGGGTATTTTTGTGTTTCATTTCCCGGATGTGGCACGCTTATTAGATCTTAAAATCTTCATTGACGCTAAAGATAAAATCAAACTTGAGCGTCGGATCAAACGTGATAATGAGGAGCGTGGCTATGATTTGCAAGATGTGATGTACCGCTGGAAATACCATGTCAAACCTACGTACGAGCAATATATTCGACCACACAAACGCTCATGTGATATCGTTATTCCAAACAACGATCATTTCGAAAAAGGCCTAGAAGTGATTGTTCACTTTTTACGCGGCCGGTAGGAGACCTGGCCTACCGCGTATAATCCGGTACAATTTCATTACTGCCCAGCTGCACCGAAAAGTGCACGGAACTATCCGCATCATTCACAAACTTGATTTGCTCTAGAAATGGTAATGTCAAACGCGCGTTAATAAACAACTTGCCGGCTGTACCGGGGAATCCCGTAAAATTGATTTGGCCATATTGATTAATTCCACCCGCCGCACGAATCACCCCATTCAGTGTAACAAAACGCGAAGAACTCGTTTGGAGCAATCCAGTATCCTCCACATTAGGGCGCTGGCCACCCGCAGGAATACTGAAATCACCTTCCCAACCATTTACAGTTAATAATTTTCCTGCAGTAAAGGTCCCCGGTAGCGCGAAAGTCACCCGGTGAACTCCTGACGCAAAAAGTAAGCGTGAATTATCCGAAATATGTACCACACCTGTCGTTTCGGTAAATCCAGCCGAATTCAACGTCCCACCATTGAAATAAAATGCACTGGCATTTGGCAGAACTTCATTTGCTCCCAACTCCAAACGACCAGATGTCACTTTCGTAAAGCCTGAATAGGTATTACTGCCACTCAAGGTCAACACTCCATCTCCGATCTTTTCCACCATGCCGGCACCCGAAATAACACCAGATACCTTCACCATACCTAAGCCCGCAGCTTTCCCCGACTTCAATAAAAATCCTGCCGTTGAAACCGATCCAGACAACCTCAACTCATCCGCATCCGCAGATACCACGGCCATAGAACCCAAAGTCACTGGACCCGTCCAAGTATTCAGTCCAGATACACTCGCCAATGCCCCATCACCAGCAACCATCGACCCATTAATTGTTAAAGGTTCTGCCGCCATGGTCACGCCACCGCGCAATTGCAAACTCGCCCCCAATGTTACCGTTGTGCCCGCTGCCGTAGAACCGAGTGAACTCGCTGATTCCACAAATAACTTACCTAAAGACACCGTCGTTAATCCTCCATAACTATTATTACCTCGTAATAATAATGAACCAGCACCATCTTTGGTCACGGTCGAAACGCCCGAAATCGAGCCTGAAACATCATGATTCGCCACACCGCCAAAAGTCAAACCTATGGGATTCGAAACTGCCCCAGAGATCGTTAAAACGCCTGCATCCGAATTCATGCGCACCGCCGGCGTTCCTAACGTAATCGCCCCAGCATAGGTATTTGAACCGTTCAAATTCCGCAAGGCTCCCAAACCTCCTCCCGTTCCATTCAAGGTCAACGGCTCAGCAGCTGACGTAATTCCACCGTCTAACTGTAAACTAGCAGCATCCGAAACCACCGTTCCCAACGATATAGACCCTAATCCATTCGCATGCTTCAAGCGAATGATACCTTGCGAAATCGTCGTCAAGCCGGTATAGCTATTCGCACTACTCAATTCCAAAATACCGGTCAAACCATTTTTTACAAGTGCTATACCTCCTTCAATAGATCCCGCAAATGCAGTCGTTAAATTCGGATTATTATAACTCAATGTCATCGTACCCCCATTCCGTATCGTTCCCGATCCAGCAATCGAACCCACCGTCTCACTAAATCCACCCAAATCCCACATCGCACCGGAAGCCACTGTTACATCCGCAAAATCCCAAATACTGGTCGAAGACATTAATTTCAAAGTACCTGCATTTACTTGCACGGATGGCGTATGCACGACAACACCCCCAGAACCAAATCCTCCATAACTGTAATTTCGCAGCAGGAATGTCCCCGCACCATTCTTAATAAACCCGCCTGCTTTCACAAGACTTGTTGACGTCTGTCCCAAATTCTGCCCACTTGCTTCCGTCAAAGCATCCGTTTCTACCGTCAAAATTCCCGGAAAAGCATTCGATAAATTTGTTCCCGCCTGCGAGGTGATATTCGCATTCGCCGTAATCCCCAAAGGCCCAATCAACGTTACATTGCCTCCATTTCCCCCACCTGAATTCGCAAAGGTCGACGCATTGTTCCCTCCCGTTGCCGTCAAAGGTCCATTTAACATGATACCTCCCACTGCTTTTAGAGTAATATTTCCTGCACTTCCTGCCCGCGAAGCAGATATATTCGACGTTAAATTTCCAGCAGATGTATTGATTGAACCAGCCGCAGATACGGTGACATCCCCAGTCAAGGATTCAAAATAGGCCTCAATGCCTGGATAGGCAAGCGCCGCAGTCGTAGAACCTAAGGTCATACCTGCAAACACATTTACGGTCCCACGTGCCGTCATCGTTAATTTTCGAGCGACAGCCGAAGCATTGGATGCAGTCAGCGCCCCAGTAACAATGATAGCTCCCGACTGCGTTCCTGACCCATTCGATGTCAACACAGACACATCTCCGGTAGCCAATTTAGTCTGAACCTCGAGCACATTTAATATCGCATTATCCGCATTCGGAGTAAATGTATGCACGCCACCAGTCAACGCGCTCCAAACACCATTACTCGGCGTTGCCGTACTCAAAATCACATTACTAAAGCTCGTGGGGTTGACCACCATGTTATCTCCCGGGACAATTTCAAAGGTCCCATCTGTCAACATATGCGCATAATGATTCGTAGGCGTTGGACTCTCAAACAAAATTTGGTCAAGTACGTAAGTACTCACGGATGAGGCGAATTTTACTTGACCAACCGTCCCTGATGTCTGATTCGTGTAATCACCCTGCCAGCCTAGGATACTCAATCGTTTGAAATCGAACAGTTGGCTTACACCTGAAAAGGTTAAATTATGCGCATTTGTCGTCCCCAAATCCAACATAGAATTGGCTGTTAAATACAGCATTCCAAGCGTATTGGAATAGTTATTTGTCGCCAACGTTCCTCCATTAAAATAGAAAGCGCTGGCAAGCGGAAGCGCTTGGGCAATTCCTAACTGAATCTTTCCAGCAGATAATCGCGTTAAACCTGAATAACTATTTGCCGCATTCAATGTAAGGCGATTTGAACCAGTTTTCTCTAAGGAACCCGCTCCAGAAATCACCCCAGTAACAAGAATATTACCCACGCCCGACGATGAACCCAATGTCAAAATAACCGAATTCGAAATAGTAGCTAAACTCAAATCGCTTTCCGCATTGATGTACACCGATGAACCACCTGTGGTGATAGGTCCCGACCAAGTATTTGCTCCATTAATCGATCGCAAAGCGCCTGTTCCCGAAGCCGTTGCACCACTTAAAGTCAGCGATTCACCACTAACCGTAATTCCACCATCCAAGACCAAATTCGTTCCTGAATTTACGGTGATTAAGCCGCCCGCTGTACCCAACGCATTGTTATGTTGGAGCACCAGCGCTCCCGCAGAAACCGTCATCGTCCCTGTAAAGGTATTATCGCCACTCAAGATTACATTCCCCGCCCCACTTTTCAGCACATTTGCCGTACCTGAAATTCGTCCCGAATAGGTTTGTGCAATCGCCCCATCCCAAGTCAACGTACCTAGAGAAATAAGATTACCTGAATGTGTCAAACGTGTACCAGCTCCACCTAGGGTTACATTCCCACCCATTGTCAAGGTGCCCTGCATCGTAAAATTCCCAGCATCTACCCGTATGGATGTCGCTGTGGAACTTGTTGTCATGGAGCCGAGCCAACTATTATCCCCGCTCCTACTAATGAATGCCCCTAACGAACTTAATCCAACTCCCGATAGTGTCATGTTTTCAGCTATCTGAACCCCACCTGCGACTTGTAGCACTGCACCTGACGCAACGGTTGTGGACCCTAAAACATCTCCCAACGCATGATTATGCGTAGCCAAAATACCTCCCGCGTTCAACAAAGTTGGCCCCGAATAAGTATTCGCATTGGAAAGCGTTAAAATTCCCACCCCATTTTTAGTCAAGGCCAAAATCCCCGAACCATTTTCCAATATACCCGAATATGTACTTGCCAAATTATTCGCTCCCACCGTCAACAAACTCGTGGCCGCACCTCCATTGCGGATAAGCCCCGCACCAGCGATGTTATTAACCGTCTCGCTAAAATCCTTCATTTCAAAAGTACCTGAAACATTCACCGTCAAAATACTCGTATTCGTGATGGACTCGGACGCGCCTAATCGCAAAGTACCCGCATTCACCGTGGTATTTCCCGAATAGGTATTGGCACCTTTAAGCACGAAAATTCCGGCACCCTCTTTGGTCAGATTCAGGCCATTGAATATTCCGGCCGACTGCCCATCGTTTACCCCACCACCGGTAGTTGGCGTCGTATTCTCCGTTTGAACAATCACAGATCCTGCTGTTCCATTGAAGGAAACGCCGCCCCCAGAAGTTCCGCCGCTATTTGATACGTTGGCCAACATCGTAATTCCTGTCATGCCTTTTAACAAAATAGCCCCACCATTTCCTCCAAAAGCCGAAGAGGTATTATTCCCCCCAACCGCAGAAATGGCCGACGAAATCCGCAAGTTTTCCGTTGCCTCCAAACTAATTCCCCCTGCCGCTTGGATTGCCGAACCCGATGAACTGGAAAGTGTATTCGTTGTTAGCGCACCTAACACACTGATGTTTTTCTCTGCTCGGAAAATCAGATTGGTACCTCTACCCGTCGCACCCACAGGACTGTAATTCAAATTTTTATTGATCCAAATATTCGCTCCGGCATTCACGGTTTGCGTATTGGATACCGTTGGTGTACCAAAAGCCACCATGTCCACATCAAATAACACGGATCCAAACTGCGTACCCGTTGGGCTGGCCGTATTGATCACCACGGAATTCGTAGCCAAGAATCCTCTTAACTCTGTCGCATTAATCATCGCATTGTCATCGGTAGGGGTAAACGTATAGACACCAGACGCCAATACAAAAGCTCCATTCGATCGTACTTCATCTGAAATTCGAATATTACTATGGCCAGTCACATTCGTAACATCTGCCATGGGAACTAATTCCCCTGTGGCTAATTGTGTTGTATAATGGGTACTTGGACCTGCGGCGTTATAGAAGCGAATTTGATCCAATTTCTCCCGAATTAAGAAGGGTGAATTTCCCCAGAAAATCTGCCCATCTGTCCCGCTTGTACCAGAACCATACGGACCTACCCAGCCGTTAATTCGTAATTTCCGGAAATTAAAATCCCCCATCGCGTTGAAGGTTAAGGCGTGTACACCCGAACCTAAGGTAATCTGTGAATGATTCGTTACGTGTAAAGTCCCAATGGTTTCTTGATAGCCGTTTGTCTGAAATTCCCCACCATCCAAAAACATGACGCCCGTGCTGGCAATGGATTCATTGGTGGCTAAACGTAAAATTCCAGCGCCCACTTTGGTATACCCCAAATAAGTATTTTGCGCACCAAATTCCACCGTACTCAATCCTGTTTTATCAAATGCCCCAGCACCTGAAATAATTCCATTGAAGCGAAGAGTCGTGGCGCTCGCGGGCAATCCTACATTCAACACAGTACCTGAATTCACCACATTTCCGCCGATCACTAAATCGGATTCCGGAAGAATCGTGTTCGTCGTTCCACTCAAATTAATAGTTCCATTCCAAGCATTTGCTCCCGCTTGTGACACCAAAATGGCCACGCCTGATGCCGAACCCGTCAGATTCAATACCTCACTTGCCACGGTAATGCCACCGGGTAAAATCAATTTAGCGAGCGCAGCAACGGTAGTCGCCCCGGACCCTAAGCCAAGTGCCTGATTGTTTGTAATCGTCATCGTACCCACTTCCACCGAAACAGCTCCGGTAAACGTGTTCGCATTTGAAAGCGTAATATTTCCTAGGCCACGTTTTGTCAATGAACCTGCTCCACTGAATATTCCAGAAATACTGGTCTCTGAAATACCATTGACGATTTGGCCAACAGCCGCATTTATATTGCCCGCAATATTCAATTGCGAAGTACCGGTTCCTAAATAAGTCAAAATACCCGTAGGCACGCTGATATCTCCATTCAAATTCAGGTTCGTAGATTCGACTTTGATCGTCGCCGCAGTGCCTACCGTCACCGTTCCCCCAATGGTAACATTCCCCGTTTGAATTTGCAAGGCACCATTTGCTGAAATCCCTGATCCAGCGATTGTGAAGTTTTCAGTTCCAAAATTCAATGGACCTTTCACTTGTGCGACAGCTCCTGAAAGTACCGAGGTACCTCCAGCATTAGAACCAAAAGCTTTTACCTGTGAAGCAATCCAGGTTCCGCCGCCAACGGTGGTGGCACCAGAATAGGTATTGGCGAATGTTGGCTCAAAAGTTCCGGTTCCCATTTTGGTGAGGGATAAAACTCCAGCACCATCTTCGATTAAACCGGTAAAGCTTGTATTGATATTGTTCGATCCAAAGGTCAACAAGGGCGCACCAGACAAAGAACTGCGAATCGTTCCTGCACCGCTAATACCCGCGAGCGTCTCACTCCACCCAGCCATATCGAAGGTTGCCCCGGATGCTAGGACCATGGCACTCGTATTCGGCAAGGATTCTGATGCTCCTAAAATTATCATTCCCGCATTTAACGTGGTGGCACCTGTATAGACATTTGCTCCTTTCAATTGTAATATTCCCACCCCATTTTTAATCAGGGAGGCTCCGGAAATAACACCAGTTGTTTGCCCGGTATTTTCGACAAAATCCAATTTGGCATTTTGCAAAGTCACTTGCCCGCCAGCACCGGCAACCACAGATGTCCCCCCAGCGGCCGATATATTTCCTGCGAAAGACATGCCCGCCGCTTGAATACTCAGGGCTCCGCCCGCACCGCCAACGGCGGAACCACTGACACTTGTATTTGCTCCACCAGCCGATGAAATAGAACCGGTCGAGGCTATATTGACACCAGCTCCCGCCACCAACGTGATGGCTGGACTAGCCAAAATGGTGTTCGAAGCAACATTCGTTGAGGAAGGACTTACACTCAATGCTGCATTGATCAAGATATTTTGTCCAGCCGTAAAACTAACACTTGGCGCACGATTCGTTGTGGGTGCCGTTGACCCTACAACCAAGGATTTATTCACGTGGATATCACGCGAAGCCGTCACCGTAAATGCGCGGACCGTCGCATTATTATTTGTCACGGCAATCGCCTCATCGAATAAAATTGCACCGGCCTGTCCCCCACTTGCCAAAGCCGTGTTAATGATGACATTGGATGTCCCCAAATTCGTTTGTACCTCGAGGTAATTTATATTGGCATTATCATCGCTCGCTGTAAATGTATTTGTCGTGCCGGCAAGTGCCCAAGAACCATTAATGGTGGGCTCATTCGAAACCCGAATATTGACTTGACCCGAAACTACATTGGCCGCACCCGTTGGAATAATTTCGCCATCTGATAACTGCAATGGCGCATATTTGGCATTAGCGTTTGACTCATCGATAAAGCGAATTTGATCTAATTTATCGCGTACTAAGAAATTAGAATTTTGAATAAATATTTGACCCGAAGTACCCGACGTACCCCCGTTGTACACGCCTTCCCAACCGCGGATGTTGAGCATTCTAAAATAGAACGTACCTAAGGTTGTTGCCCGCAACACATGGGGCGTTCCTGCCCCTAATCGAATACTCGAATTTGCCGTAATATTAAACGTCCCTAGTGTTTCATTAAATCCATTGACGTTTAATTCACCCCCATTTAACGTAAAAATAGTACTCGGTATCGCGTCAGAAATCCCTAGTTTCAAGGACCCGCCATTGACTTGGGTATAGCCCAAATAGGTATTTAAACCTTGGAGAGTTAATTCATTCGTTCCTGTTTTTTCCAAGGCACCCGTACCGGAAATAATGCCGCTGAAGAGGACATTGGCTGCTCCGGTTCCGGTAGTCCGACCGACCGTTAAACTCGTGCTATTGTTTAGAATATTTCCAGATATTTCCAATCCTGATTCGGCATTGATATACACCGAAGAACCACCTACTATGAGGTTCCCCGACCAGCTACTTGCTCCATTCATAACGCGCATAGCACCATTTCCGATAGCGCTTGAACCACTTAGATTCAGGCTTTCTCCTACCACACTTAACCCGCCATCAAGCGTCAAGTTGCCCCCCGAACTAATCGTAGTCCCGGCAGCATTTGTCCCCAGCGCCGTGACATGTTTGATAATCAAATTACCCGCAGTAACGGAAACCGGACCACTGAAGGTATTGGCGCCACTTATTTCCAAAAAGCCATCATCCGATTTCGTTATACCCCCCGCTCCGGATAAAATACCCGCAAATTTCAAACTAGTCCCTGGAACGGCAGTTGTCAAGGTTTGATTTAGCGTTACATCGCCGGTTTGGTTCCAGGTACCCGAAGCGATAACCATCCGACTAGTGGCGGCTGTAGCTATTGGACCTGACCAGGAAACATCTCCGCTAACTAAACGCAAGGCTCCGGCAGAAGAAATACCCGTTCCTGAAATCGTTAAAGCTTCATTGGCCACCGACATGCTACCTTGAATTTCCAAGGCCGCGCCGGAAGCGACTACAGTCCCTTGGGCATCACTTCCCAAAGCACCCGCATGTGTCATGGTAATTTTACCGGCCGAAATAGTTGTTAAACCAGCATATGTATTGGCCCTTGTTAACCACCAATTACCCGTGCCTTGTTTGGTCACACTAACCGTTCCCGTTCCATCACTAATAAGCCCATTATACGTTGAAGTCCTGTTGTCAATACCTGTATTCAAAACAGAACTCGCCACGCCATAACTCTGAATATTTCCTGTCCCCGATATACTACCAACGGTTTCGGTATAATCACCCAATTCCAATACATTGGCCGTGGTCGAAAGTGTCACTCCACTCAAATCCGGAATAACCCCGGCCGCCCCCAAACGAAGCGATGCTCCTTCCGCAACAACTGTCGTTCCTGAATAATCATTTGCCCCCTTGAATTGGTAAATACCTGAACCATATAAAGTTAAATTAGCCCCACTAATTTTACCGAGTTGGCCATCATTATCACCCGCCACCGTTAGGCTAGTCGCATTTGTTTTCAATAGAACATTCATCGAGGTTCCCCAAAAGCTAGTTCCTGAAAGCGAGGATCCTCCATGGGCTAATAGATCCCCACCTATACTTAATCCTCCAAGCGCTCGTATGGAAATAGCTCCAGCGTTGCCGCCTCGGTAACCAGAAAAGGTATTATTGACTCCCTTGGTGCTGATGGATTTACCTGAAGCCAGATTGAATGATCCGTTCGCCGTAATCTCAATGTTCGCACTCGGAAATGGAGTTCCTCCATAAGAAACATCAGCCGCTGAGGTTGTAAAATTTGCATTAAAATGGACATCACCCGCACTATTTAAGCGTAATTCAATTCCGCCAACTGTCGTAGGTTGAGTAGAAAATAAGCTCATCGGTTGATTGAGTTGAAAATCAGCACCCGCATTGAATGTCAAATATCGATCCGCCACTCCCGTGTAAACAGGGGCAATCGGCTCATCCACCAGAATAATCCCAGCTTGAGATGCACTCCCCAAACTAGTGTTGATAACCACCCACTGAAAATTCGTAAATTTTCCGGCCAACAAATTCAAATCCCCCGAATTGATATTGGCATTTTCATCGCTTGGATTAAATGTATTGACATTTCCCGCTAAGGTCCAAACCCCATTCGACGTAGGTTCATTTGAAATGCGCACATTTGCTCTTCCCGTCGTGGCATTTGCTGTACCGGTTGGAACTACCTCCCCACTAGCTACATGTAAAGGTGTATATTTGTCCAATGCTGCCGAATAGAAGCGGATTTGATCTTTTTTGTCTTGCGTAAGTGTAGCACTTGAACCGATAAAGAACTGACCCGCTGTTCCACTTGTCCCAGCAGAAAAATCTCCCTCCCAACCATAAATTTTCAACATTTTAAAATTGAAGGCTCCTAGTGTATTTACCCGCAAAGCGTGTGGTGTAGCAGCCCCTAATAAAATGGATGAATTGGCACTTACTTGTAAGGTGGCGAAGGTTTGATTAAATCCATTCGTCTGTAATTCTCCCCCGTTCAAATTGAGCGTATTTGTGTTTTTGATCGCATCCGCTATGCCTAATTTCAGCGAACCCGCAGTAATTTTACTTAATCCCGTATAGATATTGGTTGTATTTAAACGAAGACTTCCTGTT